>Ga0214917_10000709_pt1 | contig 43603 bp, 36 predicted proteins | sample LL_1208_BB_MetaG_FD_177983 | JGI IMG/M metagenome (GOLD analysis project Ga0214917, IMG submission 177983) | Freshwater microbial communities from Lake Lanier, Atlanta, Georgia, United States - LL_1208_BB | ecosystem: Environmental > Aquatic > Freshwater > Lake | place: USA: Georgia | collected... | reverse complement strand
CACCCTGGATGAGGCCCAAGTCCTGCGCCTGCGGCAGGTGGCCGAGGAGAAGGGATTTCAGTTTGGCCCCCTGGACCACGGACACTTCACCGCCCGCAAGGGAAAGTGTGTCCTGAGTGCCTACCGGAGTGGAAAACTGGTGGTCGCAGGCAAGGAGGCGAAGGAATTCGTGGAATTCGTGCTGGAGCCTGAGGTGCTGGGGGAGGCCAGGCTCGGCTACGAGAAGCTTCACAACCCGGAGATGTATGCCCCCCATTTCGGCATCGATGAAAGCGGCAAAGGGGATCTTTTTGGACCGTTGGTGGTGGCGGGGGTTTACGTGGATGAGGGCAAGGCAGGGCAATTAATTGCGGCGGGGGTGCGCGACAGCAAGACGATCACGAGCGACAAGAAGATCGCGGAGTTGGCGGAAATCATCGGGAAGGTGGTGGGGCCGGCGCGGGAAGTGGTGACGATCGGACCGGAGCGATACAGCGAGCTTTACCGGAAATTCGGCAACCTGAACCGGATGTTGGCCTGGGCCCATGGCAAGGTGATCGCCAACCTCCATGGCAAGGTGCCGGATTGTCCCAGGGCCTTGTCGGATCAGTTCGGAGATCCGCGCCTGGTCGAAGGCGAACTCCGTCGGCAGGGGGTCGAGTTGAAACTTGAACAGCGGACCAAGGCGGAGAGTGACATTGCGGTGGCAGCGGCCAGCGTGCTGGCGCGGGCGGAGTTTGTCCGTCAACTGGCCAAACTCTCGGTGGAGGCCGGTGTGGAACTGGGAAAAGGGGCGGGAGCGGGGGTGAAAAATCAGGCGCTGGGGATTTTTCAAAAGGGCGGAAGGGAAAAATTGGCCAAACTGTGCAAAACTCACTTTCGGACTTTTGCGGAAGTCGTTGGTGATCCGGTTTCGCCAAAAGTGGAGTGGAGGAAACGCTAGTATCAATGATTTGCATAGGGAAAATCGCTAACTCCCTCTGGCAGAAAAATTTACTTGGCGCGCCGCTGGAAAATGCCTAATTAGAACGACATATGGAAAACCTGACCAAAAGAGACCTAGTGGTTCGGATCAGCAACGAGACCAACCTCGTCCAACAGGACGTGTTGAAGGTCATTCAGTTAACACTGGATCACATCAAGGAATCCCTCCTCAAAGGCAATGCGGTCCAACTCCGCAACTTTGGTGTGTTTGAGATCAAGATCCGGAAGGCGCGGGTCGGTCGGAATCCGAACAAACCGGAAACGGACGTGCCGATTCCGGCCCGGGCGGTGGTGAAGTTCAAGGCGGGCAAGGAGATGAAAGCGGAATTGATTCGCAATTCCGCCAAGCTTGCGCAGGTCGTCTCCGAATCCGGGAACAGTTCGCCCTCGGCGGAGTCCTGACGGGCCGCTCCGCCCAGGAGCGGCAGCATGACGGTTCAGCCCCTCCCGGGCTTCCGGGACTTTTTTCCCGAGGATCACGCTTCCCTTCGGACCATCTTCTCAGCCTGGCGGGAGGCTTCGCGTCGTGCCGGTTTCGCCGAATTTGAGGGGCCGGAACTTGAGGCTCTTGAGCTTTATACGGAGAAGTCGGGCGACGAGATCGTCGGCCAACTGTATCATTTCAAGGACAAGGGCGACCGGGAGGTGGCGCTGCGCCCGGAGCTGACGCCCACCTTGGCCCGGATGGTGGCATCCCGGCATCGCAATTACCGCAAGCCCATCAAATGGTTCAGCATTCCGCGCCTCTTTCGTTATGAACGCCCCCAGCGGGGAAGACACCGGGAGCATTACCAGTGGAACTGCGATATCGTCGGGGAAAAAGGGGTCGCGGCGGATGCCGAGCTGATTTCCACCCTTTGCCTAGGGCTCTCGCTCCTGGGGTTAGGGCCGAAGGATGTGGTGGTGAAAATCAGCGACCGGGGATGGTGGGACGCTTTTTTGGCCGGGCAGGGGGTCCAAGAAGAAAAAAAGGCCGAGGTCCTGCGCATCTTGGACAAGCTGGAAGGGGCCTCGCCGGAAGAGTGGAAAAAAAAGTTGGGGTCTCTGGCGGATCCCGTCGCCCAGGCCCTGGATTCGAAAACCGTTCTTTCTGACGGCTTGGCGCAGGTTCAGCAGGAAGTGACGGCGTTGGGCTACGGGGACTGGTGCGAGGTGGACCTGAGGATTGTCCGGGGGCTGGCCTACTACACCGGCACTGTTTTTGAGGTACATGACCGGGCCGGAAAGCTGCGGGCGGTGGCCGGAGGCGGCCGTTATGACCACCTCCTCAAAAAACTGGGGGGGGAGGATCTGCCGGCCACGGGGTTTGGGATGGGGGATGCCGTGTTGTCGGAGCTGCTCCTGGAAAAGAAGCTTCTCAACCCGGAAAGCGTGCGGCCCACAGTTTTCGTGGTCGCTGAAATCAGCGAGCGGCCGCTGGCACTGCAAATCATCGGTGATCTGCGGCGGTCCGGCCAGGCGGCGGACTATGACCCGGGTTTCGGCAAATGGGTCAAACAACTTGAGCTCGCCGAGGCCCGCGGGGCCCGTTGGGCCTTGCTCATTGGGCGGGAAGCGGCCCGGGGCAAGCTTCTGGTGAAGGAGCTGGCCACCCGCCAGCAGGGCGAGATCGCCTTTCAAAAAACGGCGGCCGGGAAAATTTCCCTTGAACCGGGTGTGGGGGACTGGGCGAAGGTGGTGTCTTCATGAGACGTTCGCACAGCTGTGGGGCCCTGCGGGCCGGTGATGCCGGTCGGGAGGTCCATCTGGCCGGATGGGTGTCCGGACGAAGGGACCATGGCGGGGTGATCTTCATCGATCTGCGCGACCGGGAAGGTGTGACCCAGGTGGTGTTTAATCCCGCCCTCCATCCCAAGGTTGCCGAAACGGCCCATACCCTTCGATCCGAGTTTGTCATCGAGATCGGCGGGAAAGTCACTCTCCGGCCGGAGGGAACGAAAAACCCGTCCCTTGGCACCGGCGAAATCGAGGTGGTGGCCACCGGCGTATCCATACTGAATCCGAGCGAGACGCCACCCTTTCCGCTGGATGAGGAGGGGGTGAACGAGGATCTGAGGTTACGCTACCGTTATTTGGACCTGCGCCGGCCGGCGATGGCGGAAGCTTTGCGGGCACGGCACCGGGCCGCTCTGGCCATCCGGCAATTTCTGGACCGTCAGGGATTTTTGGAAATTGAGACCCCGATCCTTTTCAAGAGCACCCCTGAAGGGGCGAGGGAGTATCTGGTCCCTTCCCGTCTTAATCCCGGCAAGTTTTACGCCCTGCCGCAATCCCCCCAGCAGTTCAAACAACTGTTGATGGTGGCGGGCGCAGAAAAATACTTTCAGATCGCCCGGTGCTTCCGCGATGAGGATTTGCGGGCGGACCGACAGCCCGAGTTTACCCAAATCGACATCGAAATGTCCTTCATCACCCGGGAGGATATCTACGCGGTGATCGAGGGGCTGGTGAAAGCCGTATGGAAAGAGGTGCGCGGTGTTGAGGTGAAAACGCCTTTCCCACGGCTGACATTTGCCGAAGCCATGAACACCTTTGGAACGGACAAGCCGGACCGTCGATATGGGCTAAAGTTGGCGGACTTGACGGAGACGTTCCGGAATTCCTCTTTCAAGGTCTTTCAGTCCGCGGTGGCTGCGGGCGGGGTGGTGAAGGCCTTCAATGCCAAGGGGCTGGCGGAAATCACCGCCGGGCAGATCGAGGAACTGACCAACCTGGCGAAGGCTCACGGGGCCAAGGGGCTGGCCTGGATCAAGGTGGAGGGAGGGGAGTGGAAATCGCCGATTGTGAAGTTCTTTAACGACGCCGAGAAAAAGTCCCTGACCGAAATGCTGGCGATTGCGGAGGGGGACCTGATTCTTTTCGGGGCCGATCAATGGACGGCGGCGTGCGAGGTGTTGGGCCTGGTTCGGGTCCGTTGCGCGGAGTACCTGGAAAAACTCGGAAAACTGAAAAGGGATCCGGCCTTGCTCGACTTCCACTGGGTGGTGGATTTTCCGCTGCTCCGCCGGGATCCGGAGCATCCCCATCTCGTGGCCAGCCACCATCCTTTTACTGCGCCGGTGGAAGAAGACCTATCCTTGCTGGATCGGGAGCCACAAAAGGTCCGTGGCCAACACTACGACCTGGTCCTTAACGGGGTGGAGCTAGGGGGAGGGAGTATCCGGATCCACCGCGGAGAGGTTCAGGACAAGCTGTTCCGGGAAATTTTGAAGTTGCCCGGGGAGATCGTCACGAGCCGGTTTGGTTACATGGTGGAGGCCCTGAAATTCGGCGCGCCCCCACACGGAGGCATCGCCCTTGGGTTCGACCGGTTAATGGCCCTTTTGCTGGGACACGAAAGCATCCGCGACGTGATTGCCTTCCCCAAGAATGCCCGGGGACAGGATGTGATGAGCGGGGCACCGGCCGAAGCCACCATTCGCCAACTTCGGGAGGTTCATATCAAGACCGAAACCGCCCCAGGGGGCTGAAATTCAACCCCTTGCAGAAACCAAGGAGCTGATTAGAATAACCATCATGAGCGAGAAAAAGAATCAACCCAAGATCATTGCCTATCTCAAGCCTCACTGCGGCTGGAGCCGGGGGGTTCGGGCGGTGATGTCGAAATATCGTCTGGAATTCGAGGACCGGGATATCTGGAACGACATCAACCAGCGGGTCGAAATGATCCAAAAAAGCGGGCAAGAGTTGTCGCCTTGCGTGGAGATTGGCGGCCACATGCTGGCCGATGTCAGCGGGGAGGAGGTGGAGGCCTGGATGCTTCAAAAAGGTTTGGTCAAGCCGACGGAAGCCGCCACCGATGTGCCGACCGATCGGGGGTGTTCTGACGAGGAACACGCCGCCCAGCGGGGGGAGATTCCCGTCCAGTTCAAGGGGTAAAACCCATGAATGAACCGCACGAAGCCCAGCAGGCGAAAGCGGTGGGAAAAATCTTTGCCGGGGATGATGCCGATCTGCTTGACCTAACCCTCCGGGAGATTCGGTCCCAGGAAAAACGCTATGGAGCCATGGTTTCCGACCTGGCCCGGAATTCCGATCCCAAAATTCAGGCCCGGGCCCGGCTGATTCTTCGGTTTTGGGGCCAGTCCCAGAAGCCGGAGCTTTCCGGGGTTTCCGTCAGGCCGGAACTGTCGACATGGGCCGACTTGGAGGTTTTTTGTTGGCAGCTGGCGGAGATGGAAAATCCGGAATTCGATGCCGCCACGGGAATGTCCTACCTTGACCAGATTGGCGTGACGGTGGAAAAAAATCTCCCCCGCCGAAGCATTTCCCCCACCGACTCCATTTCCGCCCTTCGGCAAATTCTGGCCCGCCGGGAGGGATTTCGCGGAAACCTCGATAACTACTTCCATCCGTCCAACGGGTATTTGCATCGGGTGTTGGAGACAAAGCAGGGCATCCCGCTGACCCTGGCCCTTGTCTATATTTTTGCCGGTCAAAGAGCCGGACTGGAGGTTTACGGGCTGAACACACCCGGCCATTACCTCGCCGGCATTGGAGGGGTGGTCTTTGACCCCTTTCACGGGGGAGTGGTGCTTTCGGCGGATGATCTGGCCGCCAAGTTCGGCACGGAAAGGAGTTGCTGGGCGAGTCCGATGTTTATGCGAGCCACTCCGAGGGATACGGCCGAAAGAATGCTTGTGAATTTGCTCAATAGCTACAGCCGCCGTGGGGATGAGGGGCGGCACGCCCGCACCGTCGCCTACCTTCAAATGATCGAGGAAAGTTTCGGAGACTCCGTCTAGCCGGGTCTCTCAAAACGTCCCGGCTTGTCAGATCCAATCCCCAGACCCAAACTATCCCCATGCAGCCCATCCTTATGACCTTGGTCTTCGGTTGGATTCTCGGGGTTTCCGCCTTCGCCGAGGAGGGGAAAGAAGAAATTCCCGTGGTGACACCCGAGGAGGCCGCGCAACAGGACGGCAAGGTTGTCACGGTAAAGGGCAAAGTGAATGGACAAAAAACCGCTGCTTCCGGGGTTACCTACCTGAACTTTGGAGGAAAGTACCCCAACCATACCTTCAGTTGCCGTGCCTTTGCGGACAAGTTTCCGGAGGGTGTCCCGGCCTGTGAAGGTAAAACCGTCGAGGTGACAGGAAAAATTAAAATCCATGAAGGAAAGCCTTCCATGGATCTCAAGGGGCCGGACAAGATCAAGGTTCTGGAAGAGGCGACCGACCAGCCAAGCCCCTGAGCCCGGCGGCCATTTTCTCCGGGACCATAGATTTCCGGTTGCCTTCCTGGGTGAAGGAACCGTATGTTGGCAAGAATGCCGACCGATACGGAAAATGAAAAAGCCGCCAGCACAGAAGACTCGGTCCACAATCCCCAACTTCAGGAAAAGCTGAAACCCATGCTACCCGGAGCCGTCTGTCGGCACCGTAGTTGGGGTGTTGGCCAGATCGTTTCCCGTGACGAAGCCCTCGGTTCCTTGTTGATCGACTTCCGCTCCAAAAAAGGCCACTCGATGGAGTTCGAGTACGCCACGGAGACCCTGAAAATCCTCACCGAAGACCATTTTGAGGCCCGCATCCTCAAGAACCCTTCCTCGGTCAAAGAACAGGCCGGCAAGGAGCCGGGAGAGCTGATGAAGCAGGCCGTCCAGCAGCTTGGGCGGGAGGCCACCACCACTCGGCTGGAGGAGGCTTTTGTCCCGCACCTCTTTGCGGCATCGGATTGGAAAAAATTCTGGGAAGCCGCCAAACGCGCCATGCGCAAGGACGCGCGATTCCTGATTCCGACCAGGCGTACCGACCCCATCCAGTATCTGGATGCGGAACCCCAGGCCAAGGCGGGCGGCGTGGATGAATTAAGAGAGGCCGTGGGGGTCAAGCGCGTGATCGAGTCGCTGGAGAGATTGCAAAAGAATCAGGAGAGCGGAGCCCTCAAGGCGCAGGCGGACGAGATTTTTAGGCTGGTCGATGCCGCCGGCCAAAAAGTGCCCAAAAGCCAGCTTGGCCAAGTGGCAGAACTGGCGTTGGCGCGGGCAGAGTTCGCCGGAGCCATCGGGCTGGCGGCCGAACCGGGAGACGTGCTACGGGGGGTTTTACCGACCGAACCGGCCCGATTGGCCGCCGTGGTTGAAACCTTGCCGGCCGGAAAACAGGCCCGTTTTGTGGAGTTGATGGCGGAGATGCTCGGGGAGCGGTGGACGGAGCTGTTCAACGCCCTTTTGCCGCGTGCCTCCGGCCGTCTCATGGATGCGATCACCGCAAAATTTAAAAAGGCCGGGCGGGGAGCTGAATTGGAGGGCTCCCTGGATCGTCTGCTCCGCGAGCGGCAGGTTCATCCCGACACGCTCGTATGGCTTTGCCGCAACCGAGGCGGGGAGTTCCAAAAAATTGGCGGCCCGTTCCTATTCCTCACCGCCCTAGCCGTGCTGGAAAAGGAGCAGCTGGCAGACCGGTGGCGGGCCTCCCGCCTGCACGACCTGCTCCTGGAGGACAAGGATCTGATTCGCGACCTTCTTGCCGCCTCCGCCCCCGAGGAGATGAGGGACATTACCCGTGCCGCATTGGCCTCCACCGCGTTCGAGGAGCTGGACAAGCGCTCCCTCATGGGAACCCTGGTCAAATTGCACCCGCACATCGGATCGATGGTGGCGGGGGAGAACAAATCCACGACGACCGAGTCCTTGGTGGTCAGTTGGGACAGTCTGGAAAAGAGGAAAAAAGAACTGGAAGAAATCGTCAGCAAGAAAATCCCGGCCAACAGCAAGGATATCGCGGTGGCGCGGTCCTACGGCGACCTGCGTGAAAACCATGAATTCAAGGCAGCAAAGGAGATGCAGGCGGTGCTCATGCGCCGAAAGGCGGAGTTGGAATCCATGATTGTTTCCGCCCAAGGCACCGACTTCAGCGGGGTGAAGGGGGATGTGGCCGACATCGGGACGGTGGTGGAGTACCAGGAAGAGGGGGGAGCAATGAGGAAAGTGACAATTCTCGGGGCCTGGGACAGTGATCCCGAGAATGGCGTGATCTCCTACCAAACCGCCGTGGGTCAGGCGCTGATGAAAAAGCAGCCCGGGGATACGGCCGAGTTGCCCACGGAGGGAGGCGGAAAGAGCAGGGTTCGTCTTGTCTCGATCCGGCCTTACCGCACGTAGCCGGTTCGGCCGGCCTTCGGAAAGATGAAGACCCGGATCCAGGCCGTCACCGCTCGTGAGGTGATCGATTCACGGGGCAACCCGACGCTGGAGGCAGATGTTGTTTTGGAGGGGGGTGCGGTTGGCTCGGCGATGGTGCCAAGCGGGGCCAGCACCGGCATTCATGAGGCCCTGGAGCTGCGGGATGGTGATCCCAAGCGGTTTGGCGGCAAAGGGGTCCTCAAGGCGGTAGTGAATGTGAAGGACAAAATCGCCCCGGCGCTGAAAGGGAAAGACGCGGGTGACACCCGCGCCATCGACAAAGTCATGCTTGAGCTCGACGGCACTTCCAACAAAAAAAATCTAGGTGCCAATGCCGTTTTGGGGGTCTCCCTGGCCACCGCCCGGGCAGCGGCCGCTGCCCATGGGCAGCCGCTCTACCGTTGGCTCGGCGGCGAGAAGGCCCAGGTGCTGCCGGTTCCGATGGCCAATATCCTGAACGGGGGCGCCCATTCCGATGCCCCGATAGATTTTCAGGAATTCATGGTCATTCCGAGGGGTCTGCCCACTTTCCGGGAGGCAATCCGATGTGGCGCGGAAATTTTTGCTGCTCTTAAAAGAATCCTCCATGACAGGAAACTGGGCACGGCAGTAGGGGATGAGGGGGGCTTCGCTCCCCGCCTTGAATCCACGGAGGCGGCCCTGGAGGTGATGGCCCAGGCCACGGAAAAAGCGGGCTACACCCTCGGTCAGCAGGTTTTCTTTGCCCTCGATGTGGCCAGCAGCGAGTTCTACGATGCCAAGACGAAGGAGTATGTTTTTAAAAAATCCGACCAGCGGCGGCTCAAGGCAGCCGAGTTGGTGGAGTTTTACGCCCAACTTCAGAAAAAATATCCGATTGTTTCCATCGAGGACGGAACCGCGGAGGAGGATTGGGACGGATGGAGGATCCTCACCCAGAAACTGGGTGCCAAGACGCAGTTGGTGGGGGACGACCTTTTCGTGACTAATGTTGAGTTTTTGAAAAGGGGGATCGCCGAAAAGGTGGCCAACTCGATTCTTGTGAAGGTGAACCAGATCGGCAGCCTCAGCGAGACGTTGGATGCCATCGAACTTGCGCGCTCGGCCAAGTATACGGCGGTGATCAGTCACCGGAGCGGCGAAACCGAGGATTCGACCATCGCGGATCTTGCGGTGGCAACGAACGCCGGCCAGATCAAGACCGGTTCTTTTTCCCGTTCCGACCGCTTGGCCAAATACAACCGGCTTCTCCGCATCGAGGAAGAGTTGGGTTCCAGGGCCGTCTATGGCGGACAACTCACGTCTTTTTGATCCCCGCGGGTATGGAGCGCCGGTGCCCAAAGGGCAATTTTGGCGTGTCCTCCAACCCTGGGTTTATGCGCTGGTGGGGTTGTTGGCGGTTGCCGTGGTACTTGCTCTTTTTTATCCAGCTTGGAAGAGGGGCCAACGGATGAAGGATCAGGCTGAATTTCTGCAAAATCAGATCAACAAAAAGAAACAGGAGTTGGCCGAACTGCAGGATGAGGCTGGTCGGCTAAAGGACGACTCCTTCACGGTCGAGCGAATGTCCCGGGACACCTTGAACGTGGCTCGCCCCGGGGAGGTGATCTTCAAGTTTCAACCCTATGTCACAAATTCCAACGCTCCCGGGGAGGCGAAACGTCCGGTGGGCGGGCAGGAAGCCAGCCAGAAGCCATGAGTGACGTGATCCGGGTGGCCGTGACGGGTGCGGCGGGGCAGATTGGGTATGCCATTGTTTTTCGGATCGCTTCCGGAGGGCTGTTTGGTCCCAGGCAAAAGGTGCGGTTGCAGTTGTTGGAAGTCCCTGCCGCCGAAACCGCCCTGCAGGGCGTGGTGATGGAAATCCGTGACGCTGCCAACCCGTTGCTGGAAGACATTATTGCCACCACGGATCCGCGAAAGGCGTTTGAGGGGTCGGACTGGACATTCTGCATTGGCAGCATCCCCCGGAAGCAGGGGATGGAGCGTTCGGAACTCCTCAGCCTGAATGGAAAAATCTTTGTCGAGCAGGGAAGGGTGATCTCGGAGGTCGCTTCCAGGAATGCCCGCGTGCTCGTGGTGGGAAATCCCTGCAATACCAATGCCTGGATTGCCAAACAGTCGGGCAGCGCACTCCCCTCGGACCGATGGTTTGCGATGACCCGTCTGGATGAGAACCGGGCCAAGGCCCGATTGGCGGAAAAGGCGGGCGTGGCGGTGAGCCAAGTGGATCGTCTGGCGGTGTGGGGAAACCACTCTCCCACCATGTATCCGGATTTCACCCATGCACGGATTTCCGGGAAAGCCGTCACGGAGGTCATCAAGGATCGAGCCTGGTTGGAGGGAGACTTTCTCAAGTCCGTACAGCAGCGAGGAGCGGAAGTCCTGAAGGCGAGGGGGCTGTCCAGCGCGGCCAGCGCCGCCCATGCGGCCTTGGACACGGTCCGCACCCTCCATGAGGGAACCAAAGAGGGCGACTGGACGAGCGTGGCAGTCAGTTCGGATGGTAGTTATGGTGTTCCCAAGGGACTGATGTGCTCCTTTCCGATCCGGGCTCTGGGAGGTGGAAAGTGGGAGATTGTGCAGGGGTTGGCGCTGGACGATTTTGGGCATAACAAGCTGGCTGCCACCGTGGCAGAACTGGAAGAGGAACGGGCGGCCGCGGCGAAAGCGGTGGGAATCCGGATTTAAATCGCGGTTGAAGTGGGGCAGCGTGCCCCGGCGCCCGGGGATTCGCTGAATTCTTGATGGCTTAGCAGGTAGGTGCCAAGAGTCCGTCTGGCCAAATATCGGATGCCGAACTCATCTTCCGTGATAAAATAACCACGGCATTTGCAGACATCAGGGAAGCGGAGGGAGGAGAGGGCACTCCTGGACACGACCGGCCTGGATCGGTTTGTTTCCAGTGGGGTGACGGATGGAAACTGGTCAATCGCCGGATGGCCCACGGGGGCCCAGGCTCTGGCGGCAGTTTTGCTGGCCAATCGCAGGGAAAGTTCCGGCTGGCTGCTCGTCTGTGAGAACGTCCGCCACCAGGAGGAGGTGGCCGCGGAAGTTGAATCCTGGGGAGGGCGATGTCTGGTCATTCCCGAAGCTTTTCGGGGTTCGGAAAAGGTCAGGCCTGATCCGGATCTGGAGGCGGAATGGATTGGATCCCTGGCGGAACTTTTGCAGCCTGAGCGGCCCCGGATCGTGCTGGTGACGGAGGCAGTCCTGGCCGAGGTGGTGCCCCATCCAGAGCGGATCCAAAGCTGCTTGCGCCGAATCGCAGTCGGGGACCGACTGGATCCATTAAGGTTGATGGAGGATTTGGTGAATTCCGGGTACCGGACGGTCGGCACGGTGAGCGAACGTGGAGAGGCGGCCCGGCGGGGTGGCATTGTGGATGTCTTTTCGCGGCAGACGGTCGCACCGGTCCGACTCGAGTGGGGTGGGGACAGGCTGGAGTCCATCCGGGAAATCGACCTCCACGAGCAGACGGGGGTCGCGGAAATCAAGGAGACAACCCTTTTCCTCGCGGCCGTGGATGGCATCCCGAGGCAGTCCCCTCTTTCTGATTATCTCGGCAAGGGTTGGGGAAGACTGTCTGCCTTGGTCGATGGCGAGGAGTCCCGGTTGGAGTCCCATCCCGTTCGGCATGGTTTTGTGGGGGAACCCATCCGGGATGCCGGATTGGCGGAGGCCCGACGGCGGCGGGTGGGTGCGGAAATCCGTTCGTGGTTATGCCGGGGTTGGTCGGTCACGATCACGGGAATCAACGAGGGGGAATCAGACCGTCTAGAGGAGTGGCTGCAGGAATGCGACCTGACGCCCCATGAAATCAAGCAACTGACTTTTCGAAATTCCCGCCTGGGCCAGGGTTTCGCGTGGCCCGAGGGAGGGTGGGTGGTGGTTAGCGGTGCGGAGTTGCTGGGCCGGACGGAGCCAAGGAGGCGGCCACGGAAAAGCTTCTCAGGTCAGGCGGCGGATCGTTGGCGTCGCCCCGTTTTCGATCCGGGGGAAATCAAGCTCGGTGATTTTGTCGTTCACCTCCAACACGGGATCGCCCTTTACGAGGGGTTGGGAGATAAGCCAGGCGGCAAAGGATCATGCCTGCTGCTCAAGTTCGCCGAAGGGGCACGGCTCTATGTTCCCGTTGAGGAGTCCTATCTGGTATCCCGGTACGTCGGTGTCGGACGGAGACGCCCCGCGCTCGACACCCTCGGGGGTGGGCGTTGGGAGCGGGCCAAGGCCAAGGCGGAGAGGGCGGTGGAGGATTTTGCCGCGACCCTTCTGCGGACGGCAGCGGAGCGCGAGGCCCTGCCAGGTTTTGCGTTTCCCGCGGATCACGAATGGCAGGACAAGTTTGAAGCAGAGTTCCCTTATCAGACCACCCCAGATCAGGCGACGGCGATCGCGGAAACCAAAGCCGACATGGAGCGGAGTCGCCCCATGGACCGACTGCTCTGCGGGGATGTCGGTTATGGCAAGACAGAGGTGGCGATCCGTGCCGCCTTCAAGGCGGTGACGGCGGGAAAACAGGTTGTGATGCTAGCCCCGACCACGGTGCTGGCGCAGCAACACGCGCGTAATCTTCGGGAGCGTTTTGCGGACTGGCCCATTACGGTGGAAGAACTGAGTCGGTTCCGGACGACGGGGGAGCAGACCAAGGTGTTGAAGGCGTTGGCGGAGGGCGGGGTGGATGTTGTCGTCGGGACGCATCGGTTGCTTTCCACGGATGTGGAGTTCAAGGACTTGGGGCTGGTGGTCATCGATGAGGAGCAGAGGTTCGGGGTCAAGCAGAAGGAGAGATACAAGGAAAGGTTTCGGCGTGTCCATGTGCTGACTCTTTCCGCCACGCCCATTCCCCGGACTTTGTACCTGGCCATGCTGGGGGCACGTGACCTGAGCCAGATCGAAACACCCCCACCCGGGCGGCATCCGATCGAAACCGTGGTGGCGGAGTATGACGAGCGATTGGTCCGTGAGTGGATCCGGCGGGAGTTGGAGCGGGGTGGGCAGGTTTACTATCTTCACAACCGGGTGGCGGCACTGCCGATTCTCGCGAAAAAAGTGAAGGAGCTGGTGCCGGGCGCCCGGGTGGAGATCGCCCATGGCCAGATGGGGGAGGTGGAACTGGAGAGGGCGATGGGGAGTTTTGTCCGGGGCCAGGCGGATGTGTTGATGTGCACGACAATTGTGGAAAGCGGCCTGGATATTCCGAATGCCAACACCATCATTCTGGACCGGGCCGACCGTTTTGGATTGGCGGACCTTTATCAACTTCGGGGACGGGTGGGGCGGGCGCAAAACCGGGCCTACGCGCTGTTGTTGGTGCCGAGGGAACGGCGGCGAGGAGAGGCGGGGGAACGGGTGGAGGCGCTACAGATGCACGGGGGTCTGGGGGCGGGATACCGAATCGCCATGCGGGATTTGGAAATCCGCGGAGCGGGGAATTTGCTGGGCACCGAGCAGAGTGGCCATGTCGCGATCATCGGCTTCGAGTTGTATTGCCGATTGCTGCGGGCGGCGGTCAGCCGGATGAAAAAAGGGGGTTGGAGACCGCCTCCCCCAGTGCAGTTGCGGTTGGATTTCCTAACCTTGCGGGCGGCGGAAGTGGGAGGGGGGGTGGCCGGGGCGTACTTGCCGGCCGATTATATTCCCGATGTTCGTGAGAGGATCGATGCGTACCGTAATGTTGCGGAGGCAGGAAAACTTGAGGAACTCGCCGAGGTTGGCCGAATTTGGCGTGATCGCTATGGCCCTTGGCCGGTGGAGGCGGTTCTTCTTCTGGGGTATCACCGGGTGAGGGTGTCGGCCGGGCTGGCCGGGGTCACCCGTCTCGAGACCGCGGGTGAAAAGATCCGGGCCTGGAAGGGGATGGAACTGGAAATGGTTGGCACCAAACTGCCCCGTTTGACCGGCCAGACAGCTCCCGATAAGCTTCAACAACTTGAAGGATGGCTGAGATGAAACCTACCCTGCGGCTCGCCGCGATCCTCCTTCCTTTTTTCGCTTTCCACGCCGTCCGGGCCCAGGCGCCGACCACCTTGAACAACGGAGTGGCCGCGGTGGTGAATAATGAAGCCATCACCATGCTGGAAGTCCTGCGGCAAACCCAGATGGAAGAGGATGATCTCAAGCAGCAGATGCTGGCAGGTAAAATCACGGACGATGAAAGAAAAGCAAGGGTTCGGCAGAGGCGAAAAACGGTTCTGGATTCCCTGATTGAGACCCGTCTGATCCTTCAGGAGTACAAAAACAAGGGCTATAACTTTCCGGATTATTTTTTCGACCGCGAGGAGCGTCAACGTATCCGCGACCAGTTCGGCGGGGATCGGCAGGCCTTGGTTAAAACCCTCGAGGAGCGCGGCCTTACCTATGCGGAGTGGCGCAAAAATGTGCGCGAGACCTTCATCGTGCAGCAGATGCGTCTGATCAACGCAAAACGTTTCATCACGATTTCGCCGCATATGATCGAGGCTTACTATCAGGAACACGTACGGGACTTTTTACAACCAGACCGGGTCAAACTCCGGATGATTTACATGGCACCGGGGAGCTCGCCGAATCCCGAGGCGACGGCCAAGGAGGTTCTGGGGGCGGTGGAGCAGGGCAACGATTTTCCCCAGCTCGCCCAAAGGTATTCCGATTACAACCGAGCAGGGGGCGGGCTATTTCAGGACAACGGGGGTTGGGCTGAGCGGGAGGCCCTGAAGACGGAGCTGGCGGAAGTGGCCTTCGCCCTGCGCCCCGGGCAATCCAGCGGGATTATCACCTTGACCACTGCCGACGGGCAAAACGCCTACTATATCCTTCATGTCGAAGAGGTGAAAAAAGCCACCGTAACCCCGCTTTCCAGCATCCGCGAGGCGATCGAGAGCACCCTAGTGGCCAAGGAAAATGAAAAGGTGGAGCAGGAGTGGATCGATCGGTTGAAGCGGGGCGCCTACATCGAAAGATACCTGTGAAACAGGGGGGTCCGGTGGTGGGGGTGACCCTCGGTGATCCGGCGGGGATCGGTCCGGAAATCATGGCCAAAACGATCCGCAGGCTAGGGAAGAAAATCAGGCTCCATCCGATTGGCTCCCGTCGGGGGGTCCGGCCAGGACTACCCGCCTCCCGGGGGGGCAGAAAAGCATGGGAGGCGCTTGAAGAAAGCGTCCGGCTGCTTAGGGAAAAAAAGATTCAAGCCGTGGTCAACGGGCCGGTCTCAAAGGAACGGTTGCATCGGGTGGGATTTCGTTTTTCAGGCCAAACAGAGTTTTACGCCCGGCGTTTTGGGATCAGGGAAGAGAATGTCACCATGTGCATGGTCGGACCAAAGTTACGGGTAGCGTTGACCAGCACCCATATTCCCCTGCGCAGCGCTGTCTCGGGTTTGACCCCGCGGGCCATTGTCCGGGCCGGCCTGCACTTGGCAGAACTGCTCAAAAGAATCGGGGTGGCAAGACCCCGGATTGCGGTATGCGGCCTCAACCCGCATGCCGGGGAACACGGGTTGTTTGGAAAAGAGGATCAACGCATCGTCTTGCCGGCGGTGCGCAGACTTCAAAAGAAAACCCGTTTGTCGGTTTGCGGTCCAGAACCGGCTGACACGGTATTCCGTCGTGCCTGGGGCGGGGAATTCGACGGGGTGGTGGCTTTGTACCATGACCAAGGCCTGATTCCGGCCAAACTTTTGGATTTTGACCGGACGGTCAATGTCACCATGGGGCTCCCGGTGATCCGTTGCAGCCCGGACCACGGCACAGCCTTTGATATTGCCGGCAAGGGAAAGGCGCGCCCTGACAGCATGGTCGAGGCAGTCAAACTGGCTGCCTGGTTGGCAAGAAAAAGCCGATGAGCACAATCCTTCGTGGGGCGGTGGCGGATCTGCAGGCGGCCCTACCGGAAGGTGGTCTTTTCAAGGGGAGATGCTGGCGCTGGTCAGATCAGCCTCTTCGGCTTGAAGCGGCGGATCTTAAATTTCTTGAATCTTTGGGAAAAAAAATCGCGGCATTCCTACGGGTCGCCAACCGGCTCTACCAAGCCAGCGTCGCAGGGGAGGCCCCTGCCTGGGTGGCGGAATGGCTGGACCAAGGGAAACCCAGCGAGGTCATCCGCCTGGGACGGGAGGAAAAACTCAAGTCGTCGATTCCTCGGGTACTTCGGCCGGATCTTTTGCGGACCGAGGAGGGTTGGGCGTTGACGGAGATTGATTCGGTGCCGGGCGGAGTGGGGATGTCCGCCTGGATGCAGGAGAACTACACCAAACTCGGTCATGCCATCTTGGGCGGTGCCAACGGCTTGCGGGAAATGTCGGCACAGATTTTAGGGGAATCAGGTGAGGTGGTGATCTCGCGAGAGGCGGAGGATTACCTTCCGGAGTGGTGCTGGCTGGTGGGGGAGTCGCGCGTCAAACCCGCGGAGAGCTACCGTGGCGGCAAGAGCCCCCTTTACCGCTTTTTTGAAATGTTTGACTGGATGAGTCTGAAGGAGGCTGGCTTTAGTTGGAAATCCGATCAAGTGATGGAAGCTCCACCGAAGGCTTATTTGGAAGAAAAGCTCTGGTGGGCCCTGTTCTGGATGAAGCCCCTTGAGGAGTGGTGGAGAAGGGAGTTGGGCGAGGGGTACTTTCGTGAGCTACGGGCTCTGGTGCCGCGGGCCTGGCCCATGCGACCAATGGAAATGCCTCCGGACGGAGTTTTGCCAGAACTTGAAATTCATCAATGGGGGGAGCTTGAAAACTTTAGTCAACGTGCCCGGGATCTGGTTATCAAAGTCAGCGGCTTTTCCCCGCTCGCCTGGGGATCCCGCGGGGTGACAGTCGGCCATGATCAGCCCAAGGAAAAATGGGTGCCGGCTTTGCGTCAGGCGTTGGCCGGGTGGAAAACCCAACCCCACCTTCTTCAACGATTCGCCCGTCTTGGCGCTTTGGCCCACCCCGTTTGGAACGAGGTCACGGGGGAGGCGGAGGAGGGGAGATGGAGGTTGCGTCTTTGCCCTTACTATCTTGTCACCGGGGAGAAGGTGGATCTGAAGGGAGCGCTGGCGACGTTATGCCCGGTGGATAAAAAACTGATCCATGGCATGGAGGACGCCGTTCTCGTTCCCGTTTCTTCCGAAACCGGAACAAGGAGATAGCAGACAGAATCTGGGGTGGGTGGAAAGTAACGCCCGCGAATTTACTTTTTTTCCCGGTGGACAGTGTAGCGGCGGAGGAAAGGATTGAACTTCTTCAGCTCAATCCTCTCTTTTTGCAACTTCTTGTTTTTTGTGCCGAAGTAACGTGACGGGGGTTTGCCCTCGGCCTTGGCTTCGGTGCACTCAAGAATAATCTGTTCGCGCATAGGTTGGAAGCCTGCCTGAACGGACGGGTTTGGTCAAGGTTAGCGGAGATTGGCCCCCCGCTCGGCGAAACGGTTGGGCTTGGAACTGCCGTGGGCCGGAGGATCCCTGCGGATCGACTCCTTGGCCGGCCCAAGGCTGACAAACCCCTTGATGCGAAACACATCCACCCAGACATCCGCTTGGGGCTCGTAAGCACGGTAAGGGGCGAAGTCCCCGTATAACTTGTAGAGGTAATCCTTGTCATCCTGGGGCCGCGGCAGAAATGCATGCGGGACAGGACAGGTCTTGGGGTTGTGCTCCATTGCCACCCAGCGAGCCTGGCCCCAGCTCTCACCCTCTTTTCTTACCCAACCCCATCCACAATAGTCCTCCACCAAAGTGCGTTGGCCGATTAGGTAAGGACCCTCGGTTTCTCCGTGGCGCGCCGGTGTATGAGCGGCCGGGAGGGTGGCGCGTACCACCCTTTCCTCGAGGGGTTTCCGGACCTCCTCCTTCTCCTCGGCCTCGATCTGTTCAAGAGAGTTGGTCGAGACCTCGGACACAGCGTTGGTTGAGGGAGCAACCGGGAAAGAGGACTCTCCCGTCTGTTGGCGAGTGACCAGGGGAGGGGCGAAACAGGTTTCCAAAGTGCCAAGCAAAACCAACACCGGGATCAGTAGGCCCATGAGCCACCCTTGCCTTCGGACAGCTTTGGCATTCCGCCATCGCTATAGTCGGTTTTCCCGATGGCTCCCACCATGGGTCGCCCCACCACCATCCTCCAACGCTGGGAAAACTCCTCTCCGGAGTGACACCCGTAGCTGACGCAGTTGGCGTTGGGGGTGAAGCTGGATCCGGAGATATTTTCCAGGTCATCCACATGGACCACAAATGGCTCGATGGCTCCGCCGTCGACACGGTTGCTGTAGTCGAACATCCAGCACTTCTTGTTGGAGTGACCAAAATATTCGAGCCGGGCGATTTTCGGCCGTTCCGGCGAACCATCCCTTTTCAAAAGTGCGAAAAGCTGATCCTTGTTGTCGAAGTAGACCGGAACCAGCCCGTGTTTTTGACCGCGTTCCTCGATAATTTTGAAGTAATCCTGCTTATCATCCTCACTCCGAGTCGTGTATCCCGGGCGGAAAACCAGCCAGGTGATCCGGTCGTTCGGAAGCTCTTTGCGCAGCTCCTGAACCCGGGCGAGGGGCGAGTCGATAAAGTTGCCCCAGTATTTGTCGTGCGAGGCAGTTTTGAAGCGTTCGTGAGCGCGCAGCGCCGGCCCACCGGAAATCAGAACAATGTCGCTGGCGAGGGAAGGGCCCGTGAGGCAAGCCAACATGAGGAACAGGGCCGAAGTGCGCATCCGAGGAACCTAGATTTGGCGGACGACAGGCTCAAGCGTCGTTGGAAAAGGGGGGATTCCCGTTGACCCAAGGGTACTGATGGGCAAGGATTTCCAGCTTATGTCAAAGAACACCCCTATCACGGTCGCCCGGGGCGACGGCATCGGCCCGGAAATCATGGAAGCCACTCTCTCCATCCTTAAGGGGGGAGGAGCCCGTCTGGACATTGAGGAGATCGAGATCGGGGAAAAGGTCTATCTGCGAGGAAATCCCGCCGGCATCGAGCCCTCGGCCTGGGAATCGTTGCGCCGGACCAGGGTTTTTCTCAAGGCCCCAATCACCACGCCGCAGGGTGGGGGGTTCAAATCCCTCAATGTCACGACCCGGAAGGCATTCGGGCTCTATGCCAATATCCGCCCCTGCCTGAGTTATGACCCCTATATCCGGACCAAGCATCCGAAGATGGATGTGGTCATTGTCCGGGAAAACGAGGAGGACACTTATTCCGGCATCGAACACCGCCGGACCTACGACGTGACCCAATGTCTCAAGCTGATTTCCCGTCCCGGCTGCGAAAAAATCGTCCGCTACGCCTTCGAATACGCACGGGCCTATGGCCGCAAGAAGGTCACCTGTTTCACCAAGGACAACATCATGAAGATGACTGATGGTCTCTTCCACAAGGTCTTTGACGAGATTGGGGCGGAATATGCCGACATCGAGAAGGAGCACTGGATCGTGGATATTGGTGCGGCGAAGTTGGCCGACACGCCGGAAGTGTTTGACGTCATCGTCATGCCCAATCTGTATGGGGACATCCTCTCCGATGTGGCCGCACAGATTGCCGGATCGGTGGGATTGGCCGGCTCCGCCAACATCGGAGACGGTTGTGCGATGTTTGAGGCCATCCATGGTTCCGCCCCTCGCCGGGCGGGACAGAATTTGGCCAACCCTTCGGGCCTTTTTCTCGGGGCGGTACAGATGCTGGTTCATATCGGCCAGGCGGATGTGGCCGAGAAAGTCCACAATGCCTGGCTCAAGACAATTGAGGACGGGGTGCACACTTACGATATTTTCCGGGAGGGTGTTTCGAAACAGAAGGTGGGGACGAAGGAGTTTGGAGCGGCGGTGATTGCCCGGATCGGGCAGAAGCCCCTCAAACTCAAGCCGGTCGACTATTCCAGGGCACCCAGCCGGCCGCTGACTTCCCGGCCGCCCTACAAACGGGATACGGCCAAAAGGGAGCTGGTCGGTGCGGACGTGTTCGTTTTCTGGCCCGAAGGCACCATGGAGCAGCTGGCGGCCAAGCTGCAGCCGCTGGTTGCCGACGGATTAAAGCTGGAAATGCTCTCCAATCGCGGGATGAAGGTTTGGCCCGGCGGCATGGCCGAGACTTTTACCGTGGATGAGACCCGATGTCGTTTTCAACTGCCCGAGGACAAGCCGGGCAAAATTCCCCATGAGGCCTTGGAGAAGTTGCTCAACCGCGTGCGGCAGGCGGGCATCGAATGGGTGAAGGTCGAGAACCTTTACAATTTTGACGGCAAACCCGGCTTCAGTCGCGGCCAGGGGCAATAAACAATCCGAATTCAAGACATCGATCCTCAACGTCCGTCGACGTGGACGCTTATGGATTTAGCCGGAGGACAAAACGCCCAGTTGATCGCGCGCCCCGAGAGTTTTGGCGAGCCGGCGGGGATCGGAGCGGCCGGAAATTGTCTCCCGGTAGGCTTGCAATAGTCGGACTGTTTCCTCCGGCGTTTCGTTGAGAAGCTCGATCCGGAATCGGCGCAACCCGGCTTCGAGGAGTGAGTCGAGGTGGGAAATTCCGGATTGGGGCCGGGCGTTGAAGACAGTATTGCGGCAACCGACATCTGCCCGAATCGGATGAGCTTCGCCGACCCGGTCGCGAACGGCGATCCGGTGGCGGTCGCAGGGACGGCCGCAGGTGAGATGGTCTTTTCCTTGGGAAAGGAAGGCGGCGAAGACGCAGTGCTCCATGTGAAACATGGGGATGTGCTGATGGAGGGTCAGCTCGAACCATGCAGGAGGGGCGGTGCGGAGTAACCCGAGGACCTGATCAATATTGAGATCGTAGCTGGGGGTGAGCCATCGAAGTCCCTCTGTCTTAAAGAGGTCAGCGGAGAGGGAGTTGGCCACATTGAGAGAAAAGTCCCCGACCATGGGGAGTTGGGTGGCGCGGAAATGGTCGAGTCCGCCGAGGTTACGGATGAGGACGCCGTCCGGCTTGGCGTTTTCAATCAAACGAAAAAAACCGGTTTCACCGGCCTTTTGGATCCGGGGGGTGGCCAGATAGATGGGCACGTCGGATTTTTTGCGGATGGCCTCGATGGTTGGACTGAAGCGGCGGAGGTCTTCAAAGTCCAAGTAAAGGAGATCGGGTTTTACGGTGAGTAGGACCTCGGCCTGGGCCGGATCCCGGCAGAGCAACGAGATCTTAACCTCCGCAGCGATATCACCACTTTTGGCAAAATGTCCTAATGACCTTTGGGCAATGATCGGGGCGAGAAGCCTGGGCAACTGGACTTCCCGAACCGGCAAACCTTCCATGGAATGTTTTCGTGTTGAGCTTGGGGGAGAAAGGCGGGAGACGAGGTCGCGGCGTAGGCGGTTCAGTTCCGAGACGGGCAGGATGACCGGCTCGGGAAGGCTCACGGAAAGATCTCCAAGGTGAAACGTGGTGCCACCCAGCCGGCCCAATTGCTCCCGCAGAGTCTCAGGCGTCAAGGGACGATTGCGAGCCAGAGTCAGCGAAGAGGTGGAGGAGAGATGGACCTCTCGTTCTTCGGCAGTGGCATGAATCTGAAGCGGGTGGCCGGGGCTTCCGGAGACTTTCAGGTGCAGGGGGCTGGTTTGGGGCGGGGGTTCCTTGGATCGCTCGGCCCGTAGCTGCTTCTCAAGTTGGGGATCCTTGGTTTTCCAGACTCGGTCCCCAAGTTTGGCCGTATCTGCCGGCAGGGAGCCGCGGCGGAAAAGGAGGCGGTTGCCTTCCACCCCGAAGATAAATCCGCCGGGCTCGTTCTCGGTGTCGGTGCCTCGGTCGATGACCACGCCGTCGCCGGGACTGAGGGCAATCAGGCACTTGTCCAGTTCCACCCAGTCAGGTCCGGTGCGGGCGATGCGTCCGGCAAGGGGGCCTCTCTTCTTGCCAAAACGGGCGTGAGCCAGCTGCTGGTGGTCGACGCCGTGGAACCAACCGGTGAAGAGACCACGGCTAAAAGTCATCTCGAGCCGATAGCGGTCCTCCGGAGAGGCGGGGGTGGACTGGTTCGCAAGGGCCCGGTCGATGGCTTTGCGGTAGACCGAGGTCACGGCGGTGATGTAGTCGGGCGATTTGAGCCGGCCCTCGATTTTAAAAGAGCGGAGTCCAAGCCGGATCAACTCCGGGATCTCGTCGACAGCGGCCAGATCCTGAGGAGAGAGGAGATAGGAACGATCACCTAGATCGCAAGTCTGGCCGTCGACCTCCAGCGAGTAGGGGAGTCGGCAGGCCTGGGCACATTCCCCGCGGTTGGCGCTGCGTCGGCCCAAAACCTCACTCGTCAGACATTGTCCCGAGTAGGCGACGCAGAGGGCTCCATGGACGAAGACCTCCAGGGGCAGTCCGGCGGCTTCGCTGGCGGCGGGAAACTTGGCCAGTTCCCGTAGGGAAAGCTCCCGGGCGAGAACGGCCAGATGAAGGCCCTGACGGCGGGCGAAGGCGACACCTTCCGGGGAAGTCAGGGTCATCTGGGTGGAGGCGTGAAGCGCGACGTCCGGGCAGACGGCCTTGGCCAGGCGGGCGAGGCCGAGGTCCTGGATGATGAGAGCGTCGACCTTGGCGGAGTCGGCCAGCCGGAGGAGTCGTTCCGCCTCGGGCAGTTCGGAAGGGAAAATCAGAACGTTCATGGTGAGGTAACCGCGACGGCCCCTGGCGTGCAGGTAGTCCATCACCTCCGGGAGATCTTGCTCGGTAAAATTTTCCGCCCGCAGGCGGGCGTTGAAGGCGGGCAGCCCGAAATAGACCGCATCGGCTCCGGCGGTGACAGCGGCCTTGAGACAGCCCCAATCTCCCGCAGGCGCGAGGAGCTCAGGTTTTGGTGTGACCATCCTACGGTCTTAGCACAGGAGCACGGCTTGGCCTTTAAACAAAAAACCTTTAGTTTGCGATTATGGAGCGGAAACCCCCTTGGCTGAGGGCGAAAATTCCCGGTGGGCCCGAGTACCTCAAGGTCCGGAACCTTGTGCAGGAAAACCGTTTACACACGGTCTGCGAAAGCGCCCACTGCCCGAATCTGGGGGAATGCTGGAGCCGAGGCACCGCAACCATCATGATCTTGGGAGACACCTGTACCCGATCCTGTCGTTTCTGCGCCATTTCCACGGGTAAGCCAGGGGAGGTGGACTGGGGAGAGCCGGCCCGGGTGGCGGACGCGGTTCGAATCATGGGTTTAAAACACGCGGTAATCACCTCCGTCGCTCGGGATGATCTGGCCGATGGCGGAGCTGAGATCTGGGCGCGGACGGTCCGGGCGGTGCGCAACGTGAACCCCGAGACGCATATCGAAGTGCTGATCCCGGATTTTAAGGGCCAGGAGAGCTGCCTCAGTACCGTGCTGGATGCCGAGCCGGATATTCTTAATCACAACATGGAGACAGTAAAAAGATTGCAGAAACCGGTGCGAGTGCAGGCGAGGTATGACCGGAGTCTTGAGGTTCTTCGGCGGGCCAAGGCGCGGGGTTTTGTGACCAAGACGGGTTTGATGCTGGGGATCGGGGAGAAGGAAGGGGAAATTGAGGAGACCCTGCGGGATTTGGCGGAGGAGAAGGTGGATATCTTGACTCTCGGCCAGTATTTGCGCCCGACGCCAAAGCACTTGCCGATTGATCGGTGGGTGACACCGGAGGAGTTTGCGAGGTGGAAGGAGAGAGCGTTGGAGTTGGGGTTTGGGGTTTGTGAGAGCGGCCCGCTAGTGCGTAGTTCCTACCATGCGGATGAGCAGTCGGCGAGGTATACGGCCGCCGACGTCGCCCTACCTAGGTCTTGAATCTGGTGGTAAGGACTTTGGTCTGTCGGGCGATCGGGCCCTACCCAGTTGAACAGTCTGCGACTCAAGGCAGTCTAAAGAGACATGAAGAGGGCGGCTCAAATCCTCATCAGTTTCGGGATTCTGCTGCTCGTCGGCGGGTGGTGGGTCGGTTATGATGGCTTAATGGCAGGGGCTTCTGAAAAAAAACCTCAACCCAAAGAGGTTGAAGTCAGGCTTCTGGAGGCGGGGCTAAAAGCTGGGGCCGCAACCAAGGTTGCAACCGTCGTTCGGTCCGACAAGGAGTGGGCAAATCGATTGACGATCGAGCAGTTCCGGATCGGGAGAACGCATGGGACGGAGCGGGCGTTCTGCGGAGTGTTTCATGACAACCACAAAAACGGGGTTTATTTCTGCGCCGGGTGCGGGTTGCCGCTTTTTAAGTCGGATGACAAGTTCGATTCGGGCACCGGTTGGCCGAGCTTCTTTCAGCCCTTCGCGGAGGAGAACATCGGAGAGACAACGGATCACTCGTATGGAATGAACCGGACCGAGGTGCACTGCGTCCGGTGCGGAACCCACTTGGGGCATGTGTTTCCAGACGGACCGAAGCCGACGGGTCTGCGCTACTGCATCAACTCGGCAGTGCTGAATTTCCAGGAGGCGGGCCCCGCGCCTAAAACAGAAACGCTACTTCTCGGCGCGGGGTGTTTCTGGGGGGTGCAGGCGGCCTTCGATGAGTTGCCGGGGGTGTCGGGCACGGAGGTGGGGTATTCGGGCGGGTGGACGAAGAATCCGACGTACAAGGAGGTGTGCGGGCACGGGACGGGCCACGCCGAGGTGGTGAAGGTGGAGTACGATCCGGCCAAGGTGGGGACGGAAAAGGTGCTGGAGTATTTTTTCAAGATTCATGATCCGACAACGTTGAACCGGCAGGGACCGGATGTGGGGGATCAGTACCGTTCGGCGATCTTCTTCACCCGACCGGAACAGGAGTCGGTCGCCCGGAAACTGATCGCAAAAATGAACGAAGCAAAAAAGTTTTCGCGGCCGATCGTGACCCAGGTGGATTTGGTGGGGCCGTACACGGCGGCGGAGGAGTACCATCAGAAATACCATCAAAAGCACGGCGGAGGATGCGCAGTCCCAAATTGAGGGTCATCCTTGGGGAGTGTGGAAGGGGCGGGTAGAAAAGCGGGGGTAGCAGAGAATGTGACGATTTGGTGGCGGCAATGAGGGGATTTTTAGGCACCCCCCATCACGGTGAATAAGTGGGCGGAGGAGGATGTCGTGCTTTACGAGGGAAAAGGGAACCTATTTGCCTTTATTTAAGCTATATCCGCATAAAACAAAAAAAATAACTGACGGGGGTTGACAGGCTTCTTTATCATACTATTCCTAGTCGTCTTGAGCACATCCACCACAACTCAATGGTGCAGTCGGCAAGGGAAACAATTTACGCAATACTGCGTAAAATCCACCAAAATCACGACCTTCGCGGGAGCGGTGCCGGCGCGTTTCTGCGAGGCCGTTTAGGGAGTACATTCACCATGATGCAGACCGAATTCACCGTAGGAGGGCGCAAGTTCGTCCTTGATAAAAAGAAGGCGGAAGCTGCTTTTGCGGGCAAGCGGGTGATCCTCGGCAAGGAGACGATGACCTTCAACCTGCTCCCGCTGAAGTACACCTGGGCCTACGACCTTTACCGCAAAATGAAAGCCAACCACTGGGAACCCGAGGACATCGGAATGGGCAAGGACATTGAGCAGTGGAAGGATGCCAAGGCGGTCTCCGACGTGGAGAGGTGGATCATCCGGATGGGGATCGGTTATTTTTCAGCGGCGGAGGGAATCGTGGGAGACAACATCCAGCACGTGGTGCGGGAGTTGGTGACGGCGCCCGAGCTGAAGCTGGTACTGGGCCGGCATGCGCACGAAGAGAACATCCATGCGGATTCCCTGCTCTACATGATCAGCTCCCTGGGGATCAACCCGCACGAGTGCGAGGCAATGTTTGAGGACGTGGATTCGATTGTGAAGAAAAACGAGTTCGTGACGGGGATTTCCAAGGATCTGCGCCGGGACCTCGACCTGACCAGGGTTGAAAACAAGCGGCTCCTGGCGAAGAACATGTTCGTCTTCGGCCAGTGCATGGAAGGGACCCAGTTCTACGGCCTGTTCGGAATGGTGTTGTCGCTCTATCGGCAAAACAAGTTCCCGGGAATCGGCCAGATGTTTCGCTACACCCTGCGGGACGAATCCAACCACATCGAGGTGTTCCGCAACCTGTTCATGGACCTGGTCGAGGAAAACCGCGAGATCTGGACAGAGGAATTCAAAGAAGAGTTGCGGCAAACGATGGCCCAAGCGGTGGAACTGGAGAAGACCTTCATCAAGGACTGCCTCCCGGTCAACGCGGTGGGGCTGAGCCTGGAGGAGTTCACCTCCTACATTGACTACATCGCGGACCGGCGCCTCGAGGGCGTGGGATTGAAGCCGTTGCGCGGCGAGTTGGCCAACCCCTTGCCCTGGCTGGCCGAGATGATGGACATCAAGAAGGAACAGAATTTCTTCGAGGGGCGGGTGACGGAATACCAGAAGTCCTCGGCGCTGGCGGCAGTGCACGACGACGAGCTCTGATTTTTCCCCGGCAACCGCAGGACAAGGAGATAACGCATGAAAATGGATCGGCGTGAAGTGGATGTGGACTTGGCGATGAAGCGCTTTCTAAACCTGCCGGACGGGACTCCGGCGGAGTGGGGCAAGACCGTCCTGGATGTGCAGGTGGACTTGCCGGAAATCGAGGTCATCGACGGAGAGAGTCATCACGCCTTCAGTCTGGCCGAGGTGGCCGAGATGGTGGGCCGGAGCCTGGCCCGCCTTCTGAAGGCCAAAGGGCAGGATTCCATTTTTACCGAGTCGAACCGTCGCTGGGTGGCCAGGATTTGCACCGAGGTGGGAAAAAATCTGGCCCGGCAGGCCTTGGCGGAGCGACCGCTCCGGCTCAAGATCGAGGACCTGCGAACGCTGGTGGAAAAGACCCTCGTGGACAATAACGCATACGACGTGGCCCGGAGCCTGGTGGTGGAGCGCAAGCGCCGCCTGGAGGATATCCAGGCGGACGGAGACGCGCCGGTTTGTACGACCAAACTCATTCGACGGATGGGCCAGGCGGTGCCGTGGAACGAGTCCAAAATCGAGGTGGCGGTGCGGCAGGCGTTCTTGGCCTTGCGGATGGATTCGGCCCCAGCGGCCGCCATTGCGCGGGGAGCGACCCTGCGGGTGATCGAATTGGCGCATGCGACCATTCACATCGAGGAAGTGCAGGACATCGTGCAGGAAGAGTTGATGCGGGCCGGGCACTACAAGGTGGCAGAGCGCTACATCCTTTACCGTGCCATGCGGACGGAGCTGCGGGAGAAAAAGGCCCGGGGAGAAGAGGCGGAAACGGCGGCGGTTCCGGCCGAGGGGATGGTGGTTGTCACCAACACAGATGGATCGACTTATTTGTGGGATGGCGCCGATCTGCGGGCCCGGATCGAATTCGCCTCCATCGGACTGGATCTCTGTTTGGGGGCCGGGGAGATCGAGAAGGAACTGCGGCGCTCGGTTTTTGACGGCATCAAAAAAGCGGACCTAAACAACACGATCAGTCTCAACGCCAAAACTCTCATCGAAAAAGACGCTGATTTCGCGAAGTTCGCCGGCCGCATTCAGCTTTCCTTTATTTACGAGGAAGTTCTGGGCTGGGACATTGTGCGGGACGGGGTGGGAGCCCTGCGCGATTTTCATCGGCGCCGTTTCCGTGAAACGATTGACCGCGGCATCGCGATCGGGCGTTTCAGCCAGGATCTCCTCAAGTACGACGTGGAAAAAATGGCGGCGGCGCTCGACCCGCTGGCCGATCTTGAGTTCGATTTTCTCGGCGTGCAGACGCTGTACGACCGCTACCTGATCATCGACAAGAAGGCGACGGTGGCCCGCAGGCTGGAGACTCCCCAGTTTTTCTGGATGCGGGTTTCGATGGGGTTGTTTCATGCGGAAACCCGGGACCGTGAGCAAAGGGCGATCGAGCTGTACAACCTCTACAAAAGCCGCCGGTTCTGCTCCTCGACGCCGACATTGTTCAATTCGGGCACAAACCACAGTCAACTTTCTTCCTGCTATCTCTATTGGGTCGATGACTCGATTGACGGAATCATGCAGCGGGGAGTGGCAGAGAACGCGATGCTTTCGAAGTGGGCGGGGGGCCTGGGCGGGTCTTGGACGAGCGTTCGCGGGACGGGTAGCTACATCGGCGGGACCAACGGCGAAAGTCAGGGGGTGATCCCGTTCCTCAAGCTGCACAACGACCTGTTGGTGGCGGTGAATCAGGGCGGCAAGCGGAAAGGCTCCGGCTGTGCCTATCTGGAGACGTGGCACAACGACCTGTTCGATTTCCTTGAGCTCCGGAAAAACACCGGAGACGACCGGCGGCGTTGCCATGACATGAACACCGCCAACTGGATTCCCGACCTATTCATGAAACGGATGGAGTCGCGGGAGCAGTGGACCTTTTTCCGCTCCAGCGAAGTGCCGGATCTGCACCACAGCTACGGCAAGAAGTTCGAAGAGGCTTATCTGGCCTATGAGAAAAAGGCCGATCGTGGCGAGATCTGGGGGCACAAGGTTCCGGCCATCGAGGTGTGGAAACGGATGCTGGCGATGTTGTTTGAGACGGGCCACCCTTGGATCACCTTCAAGGACGCGTGCAATGTGCGGAGTCCACAGGATCACACCGGCGTGATCCACAGCTCCAATCTCTGCACGGAGATCACCCTTAACACCGGCAAGGACGAGACCGCGGTGTGCAACCTCGGTTCGGTGATCCTGGACACCCACATCAAGCCCGACGGGTCGCTCGATCTACCCAAACTCCGCGAGACGGTGCGCGTGGCAGTACGGGCGTTGGACAACGTCATCGACATCAATTTCTACCCAACCGAGGCGGCCAAAACGGCCAACTCGCGCCACCGACCGATCGGGCTGGGGGTGATGGGCTTGCAAAACGCACTGTACATGAAAGGACTCTCCTTTGCCTCCGAGGCGGCGGTGGATTTCAACGACGAGATGATGGAGGCAATCGCCTATTTCGCGTACGAGGCCTCCAGTGACCTGGCGGCGGAGCGGGGGACTTACTCCAGCTACCGGGGTTCAAAATGGGACCGTGGGCTGATGCCGCAGGATACGCTCGACCTGCTGGAACAGGAACGCGGTGTGCCGGTGGAGGTGCCGCGGGGCGGGAAGATGGACTGGGCGCCTCTGCGGGAAAAGATCCGTGCCCACGGGATGCGGAATTCCAACGTGTTGGCGATCGCGCCGACGGCGACGATTTCCAATATCACCGCTACCTCGCCCTGCATTGAGCCGACTTACAAGAATCTGTTCGTGAAAAGCAACCTGTCGGGTGAGTTCATCGTACTCAACCCGTTCCTGGTCCGTGATCTCAAGAAGGCGGGACTGTGGAATCAGCAGATGGTGGATCAATTAAAGTATTTCGACGGCGAGCTTGGACCGGTGGAGGGCATGCCGGAGGAGCTGAAGCAGAGATACCTGACGGCCTTTGCGGTAGGCTTTGAGTGGATCATGGCGGCAGCAGCCAGACGGCAGAAGTGGATCGACCAAAGTCAATCGTTGAATCTATTCCTCGGGCAACCTGATCTTAAGGTGCTTTCCCGGATGTACCGCTTGGCGTGGCATCAGGGACTGAAAACAACCTACTACCTACGGACCTTGGGTGCCTCCAACATCGAGAAGGCCACGGTGAAGCTTAAAAAAGAAGTGAAAGCGTCCCTCACGGAAGGGGAGGCCCCGACCGAACCAGTTGTGGCGAAAAAAGAGTACACCGCAGAGCAAAAGATGGCGTGCTCGATCGAGGCCATGAGAAATGGTGGCGAGTGCGAAGCGTGTCAGTAGCCGGGCATAGCCCGGCGATTAGGATTAAGATGAAGATTAAGGAAAGCCCTGAAGGAATTGGCTTGAAGGGGACGGGAAGGGGACGAACCTAAGGGCATGAACAAAGAACAAATCCAGTTTCTCAGCAACCTGTGTTTCGCGTTGGGTTTCCTGTCTATCATCGGTTCCGTCTTGATCTGGTTTTCGGCCGGTGGCCAATTTGGGGCTCCCGGCATGGGTGATGCCGTGGCGGAGGCGAAGCGGGCCTATGCCGAGAGGTTCGGTATTTTTGTGGGCCTCTGGGCGCCGACCTTTTTTATTCTATCGAACCGGCTCCATCATTACGGGGAGAAAAAATAAGTTCCAGATCGGGCATCCCATCCCCCGCTTCAAAGCGGAACTAGGATTAAGATGAAGAGAAAGAAATCCGGCTAGCAGCGGGTTTCTTTGGCAGAGGAGGGGAGGAAGCGGGCGACGGTGAGGCCGCCGTTATCGGCGGAAAGAATCCTCACATCCACCTCGTCGAGGCCGGCCTTGCGCAAGGCAGTGACCATGGCGTTCCCGACCGCCTTTTCCGATTTTTGGCAAATCGCGAGAATAGTGGGGCCAGCCCCGCTTAAGAAGGCACCAATGGCGCCCGCCCTCTCGGCGGACTCAATCGCCTGTTCCAACCCTGGAACCAAGGCGGCACGGTGGGGTTGGTGGAGGCGGTCGTGAAAGGCGCCGCGGGCCTCCTCGTATTTCCGCTCCAGGAAGGCGGCGGTGATACGGGACGAGTTGCGGAGATTGTTGACCGCATCCTGGAGTGAGACGCTGGGGGGGAGGATGGAGCGGGCGGTGCGGGTGGAGGTTTCGATTCGCGGGATGGCGGCAACAAATTTAAGCCGGGAAGAAATACGTGCCCGGGCCGGTTGGGCGCCGCCACAGACGACAAAACCCCCGAGAGCGGCGGCGGTGACGTTGTCGGGGTGGCCCTCCAGCCGCGCGGCCGTCTCAACCAACCAATCGAGGTCGACCGATCTTCGGTTGACCTTATCGAGGGCGGCGAGCATGCCCAGCCGGATGGTGGCACTGCTGCCGAGGCCGCGGGCGGGGGGGACGTTTCCACGGACAATCAGTTTGTAGGGCTTGAAAGGAAGATTTCGCGTCTTGTGGTAGGCCTCGAGAATTTCCTGGGCAAAGGGGTCGGGCCGCTCGGGGGTTCCGGGTTCGATGGCGATGTAGTTATAGAGTTCAAGGGCTAGGGCGAGGGCGTCGAATCCCGGGCCAAGGTTGGCGGTGGTGGCCGGAACTCGGATCCAGAACGGGAGGTGAAGGTGGGGCGACTTCATTTCAACTGGAAGAATTTTTCCGCGGCTTCGGTGGTGGCGCGAGCCGTTTCTTCAAGGCTCAGGCCCCGGAGTGCAGCGATCTTTTCGGCGACCCTGCGGGTATGGGCAGGCTCACAACGCTTGCCCCGTTCGGGATCCGGGGCGAGGTAGGGGCAGTCTGTCTCCACAAAGAACGAGCCAAGGGGGACCCTCTTGGCGACCTCCTGGACCGTCTTGGCGTTCTTGAAGGTCACAATGCCGGTGAAGGAAAGGGAGTGGCCGAGCTCAATAATGTGGCAGGCCTGTTCGGTGTCCCCGGAGAAACAGTGGAAAACGCCGCGGAGGCGACCCGAAAACGGTTTGAGGGCGGCAACGGTATCTCTCCAGCTGTCGCGCTGGTGGATCACCACATTCAGACCGAGTTTGACGGCGAGATCGAGCTGTTCCTGGAAAAAGATGGCTTGGCGGTTTTTTACATCGGCATCGGCCAGGGCGGCGGATTCGGCTCCCGGGGCCGTGGTGCCGATGGCGGCCGAAACATTGGCGAACGTTGACTCTTGCCTGCTGGGGAGCGAGTGGTAATCGAGACCGCATTCCCCGATGGCGGCGAGCTTGGGGTGGCCGGCCAGCCTCTCCAGATGAGAGATGGCGTCATCGGGTGCCTCCATGACCTCGTTCGGATGGATGCCGATGGTGGCGTAAACCTCGGGATGGAGCTCGGCCAGAGCGAGGGCAGCCCGACTGGTGTCGAGGTTGGTGCCGATAGCGATCATTCGGGTGACCCCGGCTTCCGCCGCCCGCCCGATAACCGCATTGCGGTCAGCGTCGAAATCGGGGAAGTCCAGATGACAGTGGGTGTCGATCAGCATCAGCTAGAGTTAGATTACAATAAAAGCCGGGCGGTTAAAGGGGTTAGGGGGTTAAGGCAGGGGATAAAAATTAAGGTTAAGGAAGAACCGAAAGTTCAGGTGCGGACGCAGTGGGTGCAGGTACCGGAGGATTCGAATTCGGCGAGGCTCTGGAGAGTGGTTTGGGCAATATTCCGCAGGGCGTGGTCCGTCAGGAAGGCTTGGTGTCCAGTGACAAGGACATTGGGGAAGGTGAGGAGCCGGGCAAAGACATCGTCCTTAAGAATCTCCGAGGAGCGGTCCTCGAAAAACAGGCCGGCTTCCTCCTCATAGACATCGATGGCGAGATGGCCGATCTGGCCCTTTTTCAGGCCGCGGATAATGGCGGGGGTATCAAAGATGGCGCCGCGGCTGGTGTTAATCAGAAAGACGCCTTTTTTCATGAGCCCGAGGGTCTGGTCGTTAATGAGGTGCCGGGTGGAGGGAAGAAGGGGGACGTGAAAGGTGACAATGTCAGATTCGCGAAAAATCTCCTCCGGAGAGACGTAGCGGCAGAGTTTGGCGGTATCGGCATGTGGGGCGGGGTCGTGGGCAAGGATCCTGCAGCCGAAGCCTGAAAGGTTTTTGACGACTTCACGACCGATGGCACCTGTGCCGAAGACGCCGACAGTCTTGTCGCGAAGTTCGAACCCCTCAAGGCCCTCTAGTTCGAAGTTGCCCTCCCGGATGCGATGATTGGCCCGGTGAATTTTCCGGGCCATCGTGAGGAGAACGGCCAGGGTGAATTCGGAGACGGCATGGGGGGAGTAGGATGGCACCGAGGCGATGGTGATGCCGAGTTCCTTGGCGGCGGGAAGGTCGATGTGGTTGGTGCCGGTGCTGAGGGTGGCGACGAGCTTGGTGCCACCCTGAGAAAGGATTTGGAGGCATGCCCGATCGACCTTGTCGTTCACAAAGACGAGGGCTGCCCCGTAGCCCGCACAAAGAGGGGCGGTAGCGGCGTTGAGCTTAGTTTCGAGGAACTTCAGTTGGTGACGTGCAGAGGAGTTTTCCGTCCTCAAGGCGGATTCGGAGTAGATCCGGGAGCTGAAAACCAACGCCTTCATAGTTGTGAGCTTACAATTAACCATTCACAAGGACGAGGCGGGAGGTTGGATTAAGATTAGGATTAGGATGAAGGCGGGGAGGATGGTGAATTGACCAATGGGGGGGCATGGGAAAGGATGAGGCATGGGCCATAAAGGATGGAGTTCGAAGTTGGCGGGACCGGCGATCGGCCCGTACCGGCAGGCAACGGAGGCCGGTGGATTTGTTTTTCTCTCCGGCCAGTTAGCACTGGATGAGCAAGGCAACCTGATGCAGGGTTCTGTGGCCGAGCAGACTCGGAAGGCTCTGGAACGGGCCCAGAGCCTACTCAAGGAAGGTGGGTTGACTTTGGGGGATGTGGTCAAAGCAACGGTTTTTTTGAGCGATCTGAAAACCTTTTCGGAGATGAACGCGGTGTATGCCGAATTCTTCCCCAAGGATCCTCCGTCCCGGTCGACGATCCAAGTGGCGGCCCTCCCCAAGGGCGGGGCGGTGGAGATCGAGTTGTTGGCCCGGCGGGCCGGGTCATGACGAAACAGCAGGTGCTCGAGGTGTTCCGGAGGTGCGGAGCGCTTCTGCAGGGTCACTTTGTCTTGCGGTCCGGCAAACACAGTCGGACCTTTTTCCAGTGCGCGCTGGTGTTGCAGGATCCAGCGGCGACGGCCGAGTTGTGCGGGGCACTTGTGGCCAAGTTGAAGGTGGAGCGGTGGACTTTTCATTCGGTGATTTCCCCGGCGATGGGGGGAATTCTCGTGGGGCACGAGGTGGGGCGGCACCTCAAGCGGCGGCATATTTTTGCGGAAAAAGATGAGGGAAAACTGAAGATCCGGAGGTTTGAAGTGAAGCCCGGGGAAAGGTTTTTGGTGGCGGAGGATGTGATCACCACGGGAAGCGCGGTGAAAGAGGTGATTGCGCTGGTAAAGGCGGCAGGCGGCGAAGTGGCAGGGGTGGCCTGCCTGGTCGACCGGAGTGAGACGCCGCCGGAACTCGGAGCCCCACTTTGCGCCCTGATGAAGTTGCCGGTGGAAACTTTCGAGCCCGACCAGATTCCGGCGGATTTAAAGAAGATTTCCGCGGTCAAGCCGGGCAGTCGGTAGGGAGGTTTCCGGCTTGGATTGAGGGCGCTTTTGCGTTCCAATGTTTTCCTGATGAAGGGTATCCGAAAAGTCCGGTTTGAGTGGGATTTGAAGAAAACCCCCACCCAGGCGCCCGCAATTCCGTCCAAGCACGAGATTAAGGAGTTAAAGGAGTACGACGTGGAGACGATCTGGGAGGGGCTTCAAAAGGCCTTCCTGAATGAGAAGAGCTGGATCATTGGGTTGGATGGTCATCTGGAGGAGTTGCGGAAACGTCTTTTTCCCGAAGGCAAACCGGTAGCCGGGATGGAGCTTCTGGCCCTGATGCATGGGCCCCGCGTGGTGGGTATCAGCGCACTTTATCCCGTAGCCGGGGAAGGTCCGCACTTGCTATCTGGAGTCACGATTGATTACGAATACCAACGTCGTGGCCTGGGAGCCGCGCTGTTGCAGGAGTCGCTGAGGCATCTGGCGGAAAAAGGGCTGGAGTCGGCCGCGGTGATAACTCGGGAGACGGTCCCGGCGGCGAGGTTTCTTTATCCCAAGTTCGGCGGCAAAGCGGGCGAAGTTACCCTGACCGTCTGAGTCTTTGATGATTCCCACCTATGACCTGGCCGTGGTCGGTGCAGGGAGCGCGGGTTACGCCGCGGCAAGAACGGCGGCCGGGTTGGGTTTGAAAGTGGCGGTCGTCGAAGGCGGGAAGCGGGTGGGTGGTCTCTGTATCCTGCGCGGCTGCATGCCGACCAAGACGATGCTCGAGAGTGCGCACCGGAACCATGAGATTGGCCGGGCGGGGGAGTTTGGGATCCGGGTGGGCAAACCGAATCCCGACTGGAAGGCGATTCTCAAACGGAAAGAACGGTTGATTCAAGAGTTTGCCGACTACCGGCAGGAGCAATTAGAGAAGGGGAGGTTCACCTTTTACCGTGCCAAGGGGCGTTTTACGGGTCCGCACCGATTGGCGCTTGAAGCGATGGGAAAGGAGAAGGTTCCGGCGGAGATCGAAGCGAAGACGTTTTTGGTGGCGACGGGATCAAGGACCGCAAAGCGGGAGATTCCTGGGCTGGAGGAAGCGGGATATTGGTCAAGCGACGACTGTCTGCAGGCGGCCAAACCGGTCAAAAGCCTAATTGTCTTAGGGGGCCGGGCGGTGGCGCTGGAGTTTGCGCAGTATTATGCCCACCTGGGAGTAAAGGTGACGGTGATCCAGAGGAGTGAGCGGCTTTTGCCGGAGTCGGACCCCGAGGTGGGGGACACACTGGCGAAGGTGTTCCGGGAGCAGGGGAGCGAGGTGTTTTGCGGGACGCAAATCCAAAGGGTGAGGAAAAAGGGCATGAAAAAGAGGATCGAGTTTCTGCAGAACGGCAAGAAAAGGAGCGTGGAGGCGGAGCAGATCCTGCAGGCGCTGGGTCGGGAACCGGATTTGGACGGGCTGAATTTATGGACCGCCGGGGTGAAGACGGAAAAGGGAAAGGTGGTGATCCAACCGACCCAGCATACGAATGTACCTCATATTTTTGCGGCGGGGGATGTGTGCGGTCCGTATGAGGTGGTGCATCTGGCGATCCAGCAGGGCGAGGTGGCGGCGAAAAACGCGGCCGCACTGGTGGCGGGCAAGGAACCCAGAGAGCGGATGGATTACCGGCTGAAGCTGGAGGTGATTTTCACGTCTCCCGAGGCGGCCGGGGTGGGGTATTCGGAAACGGAGTGCCGGGAGAAGGGGTGGGAAATTGTGACCGCGAGTTATCCTTTTGCGGACCACGGGAAATCGATCGTAATGGGGGCAACGGATGGCTTTGTGAAGCTGATCGCGCTTCGGCAAAGGGGGGAGATTGTAGGGGCGCAGGTGGTGGGACCGCACGCTTCTGACCTAATCCATGAGCCGCTGGCGATCATGCGGTACCGGGGGACGGTGGAAGAGATGATGAATTTACCGCATTATCATCCGACGCTGTCGGAGATATGGACGTACCCGGCGGAGGAAATTTTTAAGAAAATTTCCCCGGGAAGCTGATAGCGGGAGGACTAGGAGGCCAGTTCGGAGACGGAGGGGCAGGAGCAGATCAGATTGCGGTCGCCGTGGACGGCATCAATGCGGGAGACGGGGGGCCAGTATTTGGAGGTGCGGGTCCAAGGAGCGGGGAAGGCGGCCTGTTCGCGGGAGTAGGGGCGATCCCAGGAGTCGGACAGCACATCGGTTGCCGGATGGGGCGCAAGCTTGAGTGGGTTCTTTGTGCGATCGGACTTGCCGGATTCGATCGCGGCAATTTCCTGGCGGATGGCGATGAGGGCGTCGGCAAATCGGTCGAGCTCCTCGCGGGACTCGGACTCGGTGGGCTCGATCATGATCGTGCCGGCTACAGGCCAAGAGACGGTGGGGGCGTGGAAGCCGTAATCCATCAACCGCTTGGCCACGTCGTCCACCTCGATCCCGGCGGAAGCCTTGAAGGGGCGGAGATCGAGGATGAACTCGTGCGCCACCCAGCCGCCGGCGCCACGAAAGAGCACGGGATAGTGGGGGGCGAGTCTCTTGGCAAGGTAGTTGGCGTTGAGGAGGGCTACCTCGGTGCAGCGGGCAAGGCCGCGGGCGCCGACCATGGCGAGGTACATCCAAGGAATGACCAGAATGCTCGCACTGCCCTGCGGGGCTGAAGAGACAGGGCCGACCTTGCCGGCGGGAACCTTCTCCATGGGATGGGACGGCAGGAAGGGAGCAAGATGCTTGGCGACGGCCACGGGGCCGACGCCGGGACCGCCGCCGCCGTGGGGGATGCAGAAGGTTTTGTGGAGGTTGAGATGGCAGGCGTCGGCCCCGAAATCCCCCGGGCGGCAGATGCCGACGAGGGCGTTAAGGTTGGCGCCGTCGAGATAGACCTGGCCGCCGGCATCGTGGATCTTTTTGCAGAAGTCGCGGATACCGGCCTCAAAGACGCCGTGGGTGGAGGGGTAGGTAACCATGGCGGCGGCCACGCGGGGGCCGTGTTCCTTGATCTTGGCGTCGAGATCGGCGAGATCGACGTTGCCGGCAGAGTCGCAGGCGACGGCGACGACGCGGAGGCCGGCAAGGACGGCGCTGGCGGGATTGGTGCCGTGGGCGGAGACGGGGATCAGGCAGACATCGCGCTGGGACTGTCCGCGGGCATGTTGCCAGGCGCGGATGGCGAGAAGACCGGTGTATTCACCCTGGGAGCCGGCGTTGGGTTGGAGGGAGACGTGGGGTAGGCCGGTGATTTTCCCGAGCCAGTCCTGCAGGTCGGCAACCATGCGGGCGTAGCCGGGATTTTGTTCGGCCGGGGCGAAAGGGTGGGGTTCGGTGACGGTGGACCAACCAAGCGGGGTGAGCTCCGAGGAGGCGTTGAGCTTCATGGTGCAGGAGCCGAGAGGAACCATGGAATGGGCGAGGGTGAGATCTTTGGCGGCGAGGCGGCGGATGTAGCGGAGCAGTTCGTTTTCGTTTCGGTAACAGGAAAAGATGGGGTGTTTCAGCGCGGGAGTGGTGCGGACAAGCGGTCCGGAAAGCGAAGGTGAGGCCGAGGAGCGGCCGGAAGATTTTCCGCCAAAGATCTTGAGAAGGGTGTTCACCTCTGCGTCATCGGTCTTTTCGTCTAGGGTGAGGCCGAGGTCGCCGTTTTCGAAATGGCGGAGGTTATAGCCGTCGGCAAGAGCGCGGGTGGCGGCGCCTTTGAGATCCTTGGCGGAGCCTGAGACGAGGAGGGTGTCGAAATAGGAGTTATGAACGATGCGGAAGCCGGCCGAGGCAAGGCCTTCGGCAAGGCGGCGAGTGTGGCCGTGGATGCGGAGGGCGATTTTCCTAAGACCTTCGGGGCCGTGAAAGAGGGCGTACATGGAGGCAAGGACGGCGAGGAGGACTTGGGCGGTGCAGATGTTGCTGGTGGCGCGGTCCCGTCGGATGTGTTGCTCGCGGGTCTGCAGCGAGAGGCGGTAGGCGGTGCGGCCGGCGGCATCCTTGGAGACGCCGATAAGGCGGCCAGGGAGGAGACGCTGGTGCGAAAGCCGGGTGGCGAGGTAGGCGGCATGGGGGCCGCCGAATCCGACGGGAACGCCGAAACGTTGGGTGTTTCCGACGGCGATATCGGCGCCAAGTTCGCCTGGTGGAGTGAAGAGAAGGAGGGAAAGGGGGTCGGCGATTACGATAGAGAGCGCGCCGGCCTGACGGATCTGGGTCAGGGCGGGACGGAGGTCGTGGATGCGGCCGTCGGATTCGGGGTTAGCGACGATTCCGGCAAAGAGTTCGGAGGCAAGGTTCTGGGGGAAGTCGGCGGATTCGTGAATTTTCCAGCCGAGGGCGGAGGCGCGGGTGTGGACGACGTTGGCGGTGGAGGGGTGGAGGCCGGGACTCAGCCAGAGAGTGTTCCGTTCCGGCTGGTTGACGGCGGCGTGGGCGAGGGAGGCGGCCTCGGCGGCGGCGGTGCCTTCGTCGAGCAGGGAGGCGTTGGCGATCTCGAGCCCGGTGAGCTCAATGATCATGGTCTGGAAGTTGAGCAGAGCCTCGAGGCGACCCTGGGAGATTTCAGCCTGATAGGGGGTGTAGGCGCTGTACCACCCGGGATCCTCGACGATGTTGCGGCGGAGCATCGGGGGCGTGATGGTGCCGTGGTAGCCGAGTCCGATGAGGGAGCGGCGGGGCTGGTTTTGGGATAGGATCTTTTCGAGCTCCGTCAAAGCGGCAGCCTCCGAGCAGGCGGGAGGAAGATCGGGTGGGGTGAGAGAAGGAAGGCCCGGAGGAAGGGCAGCCTGGACCAGTTCCTCCAGTGTTTTGAGGCCGAGAAGGGAGAGCATCTCCTTTTGGTCCTTTTCCGTGGGCCCTAGATGGCGCGGAAGGAAAGAAAGATCCTCTTCAGGAAAGGAGAGATCGGTGCGTTTGGCGGCCGGGGAGGTCTTTTTGGGCTTGGATTCGGCAGTTGCGGGCATTTTTGGAAAAATAAGGGGGCTCAGTGGGTTGGCAAGAAGTGCGGGAAAGTTGGTCTCAGGGGCGTAGGGGGAGTTAGTCTAAAACCATGCATGAAAGGGTGATCCAAAACTGCGGCCTGGATGTCATTGCGCATGAACTGGAGGAGGCGGCGGAGCTGAGGGGGGTATCGATTTCCTTTCACGAGGGAAGGATTGATTACGCCACGACAGGACCCGGGCCGGGCCAGAAGGAGGCAGTGCATTTGGCTGAGGCAGTACGGTCGATGGCTGGTGGAAGCGTCTGCCGATGGAACCCGCCTTCGCCGCGCTGTGATCAATGCGGCAGGTTGTTGGAAGGGGAGTGGCGGCACGGGGTGAATATCCGACGGGACGGGGAGAAAATTTACCTGGAGAGGGAGAGTTGCATAACAGCGCCAAAGTTCTGGCTCTGGCGGGTACTGCACGGAGTGAAGCTGGAGGTGCGAACTTTGCCGTCGGTGGTGGGGGCCGGAAAGAAATGGAAAGTGCCGTTGGCTTTAGCGATCAGTTGCGGGCTGGCGGGGCTGGCGGGATATTTTGCGGAGGGTTGGCCGAAGATCGCGTTTTTTGCGCTTTCGTATCTGGCGGGAAGCTGGAAGACGGCGGAGGAGGTTTGGCATCGCCTGAAGACGCGGGTGTTGGACATCCACTTTTTGATGTTGGCGGTGGCGGTGGGGGCGGCGTCTCTGGGGGCTTGGGGAGAGGGGGCATTGTTACTATTCCTGTTTTCGCTGAGCGGGGCCTTGGAAGAGTTGGCGGCGTACCGAACCGAGCGGGAACTGGCGGGGTTGTTTAAGGCGGCTCCGCGGGAGGCGATCCGGGTACGGGAGGATGGGGTGGAGGAGCGGGTGTCGGTGGAAGCGTTGGAGCCAGGGATGTTGGTGCGGGTGCGGCCGGGGGATTCATTCCCGGTGGACGCGGAGGTGGTCGACGGAAAGTCGGCGGCGGACGAGTCGAGCCTGACCGGCGAGGCGGCTCCGGTCGGGAAGGAGGTTGGTTCCATGGTTCTCGCGGGAACGTTGAACCTGTGGGGAAAGGTGGATTTGAAGGTAATCCGGCGTTCGCGGGAGAGCGCGTTGGAGGGAATTTTGAGACTGATCCGGGAAGCGCAGGAGCAGAAGGCACCAGCCCAGAGGTTCACAGACAAGTTCGGCACCAAGTACACGCAGGCGATCCTGACCCTGAGTTTTGTGATGTTTTTGGTTTGGTGGGGCATGGAGGGTTGGGCCAAGGCGGGGGCGGGCACGGCGTTTTACAAGACGATGACGCTGTTAGTGGTGGCATCGCCGTGCGCATTAGTGTTGTCGATCCCCTCGGCAATCCTGGCGGGTATCGCAGCGGGGGCACGGCGAGGTATTTTGTTCCGGGGGGGCAGCCCGATCGAGCGGTTGGGGACGGTGAAGCGGGTAGCCTTGGACAAGACCGGGACACTAACGACGGGGGAGATGCACGTGCGGGCCGTGGAGCCGGAGTCTGGTTGCACGGAAAAAGAGCTTCTGGAAGGGGCGGCGGGATTGGCGATGCAGTCCCTGCATCCGGTGTCGGTGGCGATCGTACGTGAGGCGAAGAAACGGGGAGTTGTGGTGGCCGAGGCCGGTGATTTTTCCTCAGCCACGGGAGGTGGGGTGAGTGGTAAGGCGGCGGGTGGGGAGGTGTGTCGCTTGGGACGGAGGAGTTTTCTGGGTGAACCGACATGGGTGAAGTCGAGGCCGGCGCCGACTCCAGGCGTGACGGAGGTTTTTTATGAAGCGGGGAAGGTGAAAGGCCGGATCCTGCTGGAGGACGAGATCCGCAAAAGCAGCCGACCCTTGTTAGAGTGGATGGAGGGGCAGGGGCTGAGTGTGACGATGTTGACAGGGGACCGGGAGGCGGCGGCGCAGCAGGTGGCGAGTGCCGTGGGGTTGAAAGATTTCCGATACGGTTTGCATCCGGCAGACAAAGTGGCGGCAATCCGGGAATGGGTGCAGGCCGGAGAAAAGGTGGCGATGGTGGGGGATGGCGTAAACGACGCGCCGAGTCTGGCGGCGGCGGACATCGGGGTGGCGATGGGTGCGAGGGGGAGCGGGGCGGCGTTGGCGGAGTCGGACGTGATCCTGATGCGGGACAAACTGGAGAGCTTTGCAGGGGCTTACGAGCTGAGCCGGAGGACGCGGAGGATTATCCTGCAGAATCTGGTGATATCCCTGGGGACGATCGCGGTGCTGGTGACGGTGGCGATGGGAGCGGCGATTCCGCTCACCGTGGGGGTGGCCGGCCACGAGGGCAGCACGGTGATCGTGGTGTTGAATAGTCTGCGTTTATTGACCGGAAAAAGGATGGTTGCCGGGTTGCGCCCCGAAGGGGAGAAGGTGTAAGAATATTCCATGCAATGGCGTGCCATCCTTCTCTTTGGAGCCCCCGGTTCGGGCAAAGGCACGCAGGGTAAGATCCTGGGATCCATTCCCGGATTCTGTCACCTAAGCTGTGGGGATGTATTCCGGGGGATGGATCTGCGGACCAAGGTGGGGCAGGCGTTTCTCAAGTATTCCAGCGATGGCAAGCTGGTGCCAGATGATGTGACGGTGGATTTATGGCGGCAACATATGGCCAACATGGTGACGCTGGGAAAATTCAAGCCGGAGATCGACCATCTCGTGCTGGACGGAATCCCGCGGAATGTGGAGCAGGCCAAGTTATTGAAGTCAGACATCAAGGTGGAGGCCTTATTTCACTTGGTGTGTCATGACCGGGCTAAGCTGGAAGAGCGGCTGAAGCGGCGGGCCCTCCGGGACAACCGTTTGGACGATGCGAGCGACAAGGTGATTCATGACCGTCTGGAGACCTACCAGAATGAGACCAAACCGGTGTTGGACTATTATGGAGAAAAGTTGGTGAAGGAGGTTGATGCGGAGCAGTTCCCCTTTGAAGTGACGCGAGATATCCTTACCCAGGTACGGACGACCAAGGCCGAACGGAAGAATCACAAGTTGGCCGAAGTCGCCGCCTAGGAGCGTGCGGATCCTTTTCGCCGGCACCGGGGCGTTTGGCGTTCCTTGTCTCGAAGCGTTGGTGGCCTCCGACAGGCATTTCATCATCTCCGTCATTACCCAACCCGACAGGCCGGCCGGTAGGTCGCAAAAGCCGATGGCCTCGCCGATCAAGGAGATGGCGTTGAAACACCATCTTCAGGTGTATCAACCGGAGGACATCAACGCGCCCAGCTCACTGAGCCAGATTCGCTATCAAAAACCGGACCTGATGGTGGTGGTGGCGTACGGCCAAATTCTAAAGAAACCGATCCTGGAACTGCCGGAACGGGGCTGTTGGAACGTGCATGGTTCCCTCTTGCCAAAATACCGCGGGGCCTCGCCAATCGCGGCGGCGATCCGGGACCGGCAGAGAACGACCGGCGTGACGATCATGCAGATGAACGAGGGGCTGGATACCGGCGATATCCTGGGAATGGTGGCGACACGGATTCGGCCCCACGAGACCACAGGGATCTTGCATGACCGGTTGGCGGGCAAGGCGGCGCCTTTGTTGCTCGATCTGCTCGACCAGGCGGAAAAGGGGAAAGTCAAAAGAACCCGGCAAAACAGTTCCGAATCCTCCCTGGCTCCCCGGATGACTAAAGAGGACGGGAAAATCATCTGGGACAAACCTCCCGAGGAGATCGAAGCGCATATCCGGGCGATGCAACCGTGGCCGGGGGCCTACGCGTGGCTACCGGACGGAGCGGATCAGAAGATGTTAAAGGTGTTTGCGGTCATTCTTTCCCGCCGGGCCAAAGGCAAGCCCGGGGAGGTGGTGGAGGTGAACTCTCATGGCATCCTGGTGGCGGCGAAACGGGGCGGGGTTTTGTTAAGGGAGGTGCAGCTGGAGGGAAGGAAGCGGATGAGCGCGGCGGAATTTGCAAGGGGAGCGGGGATACAAGCGGGCATTGTTATGGCTTGAACAAAAAGATGCCGAGTTCAATTAAGATTGGGATTAAGAAAGTGTTAGAACCGGAATCCTAAAGGGATTCTTTTTGTTTGCGGATCCATTTTTCTTTTTGGAGGGCGAGGCGGCGGCCGACCCATTCACCGGGGCCGGGGTCGCGACCAGTGGCATAAAGCTCGTTTCGGCGGAGGATAGATCGGACGTATGCCTTGGTGGTGGGGAAATCGATGGCGGAAAGAAACTCATCCGCCCGGAGACCCGGAGTGACAGCCGCCCAGCGCCGGGCCCGGGTGATGCCGGCGTTATACTCGGCCAGACCAAACACCTCGGGCCGATCGGCACCATCCTCCCGCCACCGCCGGATGGCCCGGGAGAGGTACCAGGTGCCGACCTCCAAGTTGGTGCGGGGATCGAAAAGGTCGGTTTCCCGGAAGGAGCGGATCCGGTGCATCCGGGCCCAATCCTGGGCGGCCCCTGGAGTCACCTGCATCAGGCCTCGCTCCCCGGCGGCTCCCTGGGCCCGGATTTCAAAGTCGCTCTCTCGCCAGACCACGGCTTTCACAAGGGCCAGGGGCAGGCCGTGCTTGGCCGCGGCCTCGGCGATGAGAGGACCCACTTTTTGGGATCGGTGGATTTCGCCCAACCAGGAGAGGCCGATAATCAGGAATGGGGCCAAAATGATGACCAAAGCGGCCAAAATCCGGGGTCGGGCGAGAAGCATTCAGAAAGAGTAAGCAGGGAGGCGGGGCGGGG
>Ga0214917_10000708_pt1 | contig 43654 bp, 48 predicted proteins | sample LL_1208_BB_MetaG_FD_177983 | JGI IMG/M metagenome (GOLD analysis project Ga0214917, IMG submission 177983) | Freshwater microbial communities from Lake Lanier, Atlanta, Georgia, United States - LL_1208_BB | ecosystem: Environmental > Aquatic > Freshwater > Lake | place: USA: Georgia | collected... | reverse complement strand
CCGACAGCGCCGGTGTTACCGACAGCTCCGGTGTTACCGGTGTTACCTTGTGCGCCAGTTACGCCAGTCGCACCTGTAGCTCCGACAGCGCCGGTGTTACCGACAGCGCCAGTGTTACCTGTGTTGCCTTGTGCACCTGTGTTACCAGTTGCGCCAGTCTGACCAGCTGCACCAGTCGCGCCAACAGGACCTTGATCACCAGTGCGAGCAAAGGTGAGAAGGACTGCGTCCTCATCAGAGATTGTTCCGCTACCTGATACGTAACCTACTGAGATTTGGAAGTAAGTAGCGTAGTCAGTTAAAGAACTGATTGTGTAAAGAGCAAATACATCTGGATTGCTCTTCTTTGAGATCTTGACGTGACCCTTAACTGGGCTTGTCGAGTCATCAATTGTTTGTAGATATGGATGAATGTCAACATAGCCTGCGTTAACATCATCGATAGCAAGAATTGTCGCTGACGACAAAGGTGTTGCGTTAAGACGGATGTAGGTGTTACCTGGATCCGCCATTGTTGTGACGTTGTCGTAGTTGTACTCAAACGTGATACCACCGAATGAACCGGTTGCACCAGTTTGTCCAACTGCGCCTGTCGCGCCTGTGATACCCGTAGGTCCGATGTTACCACCGACTGCTTCGACCCAGTAACCGTCGTAGTAGACGAATACAAGACCGCTTGCAGGATCAAACCAAGCATCACCAGTAGTTCCACCAGTAGGCGCTGAGCCAGTTACTGTTGTGAACTGACCAGCATCACCTTGCGCACCTGTGTTACCAGTTTCACCTTGTGCACCAGTAGCACCAGTTTGTCCAACTGCACCGGTAGGTCCAGTTTCGCCCTGAGCTCCAGTAACGCCAGTCTCGCCCTGTGCGCCTGTCGCGCCAGTTTGACCGACTGCGCCGGTGTTGCCAACTGCGCCAGTTGGACCAGTGTTACCTTGTGCGCCTGTAACGCCAGTCTCGCCTTGGGCTCCAGTGTTACCAACTGCACCGGTTACACCAGTCTCACCTTGGGCGCCTGTAGGACCAGTTACACCGGTAGCACCAGTTTGTCCTTGTGCGCCAACGTCACCAGTTCTTGCAAACGTGATGATTACATCTTCGTTATTGCTAAACGCTGTCGCAGAGCCAGATACATACGCTACTGATACGCGGAAGTAACCTGTCTCTTCAACTACGCTTGCAATTGTTAATAATGCAAAGTCAGAAGAATCTGCCTTATTAGAAATACGTAGGTGACCCTTGATTGTGCTTGTTGAGTCATCAATTGTGCGTAGGTACGCTTGAATATCTGTTGAGTTAACATCAACATCGTCAATGTACATTTCTGACGCAGATGTTAAGTTCGCATTATCAAACTTAACAAATCCTGCTCCAGGATCTGAGTTTGCAGTGCCTGTGCTAAAGTCATACTCAACGGTTACGCCGCCGAAGTTACCTTGTGCACCAGTAGCACCAACAGCGCCTGTTGCGCCAGTTTCACCTTGTGCACCAGTATTGCCTTGTGCACCAGTTACACCAGTTTCACCTTGCGCGCCAGTGACGCCCGTATTTCCTTGTGCGCCAGTTACACCAGTTTCACCTTGTGCTCCTGTTACACCAGTTAAACCAGTCGCGCCAGTATTACCGACTGCACCTGTGTTGCCTTGTGCGCCAGTTTCACCGACTGCACCTGTATTGCCTGTTTCGCCTTGAGCACCAGTTACACCAGTTTCACCTTGCGCGCCTGTTACGCCAGTCTCACCTTGTGCACCAGTTACGCCGGTGTTACCCTGCGCTCCTGTTACACCGGTTAGGCCTGTTGCGCCTGTGTTACCAGTATTACCTTGTGCACCAGTCGCACCGGTTGGACCGGTAGCGCCAGTGGGTGCAAAATCACGAACAACAAGCCATACCGAACCGTTCCATTTCCACGTAGTTGAACCAGACGTAAATTGCTGGTTCACACTGGGGGAATCGGGAAAGTCGATTGCCATAGTCTGTTATTCTCTTTCACTCGAGTTTGGGAGAAATTCCCACTCGCCATTCTATATTAGGTTAAAGAGGATGATTAAGAATAATCAGAAACTAAGCTTGTATGAGCATCTAGCCAATAATAGATATTGTTCCACCCATTGAAGAATGGTTTTGGCAGTAGTAATACAACGTGCTTGGAGCGCCTACAGCAACGGTAAATGTTATGCCACCCGAGGCAGTGCCATTGTTCGTGACTCCTGTGTTATACACGTTTCCTGCGCTGTATCCGCCAGATACGGTTTGAATCCAGAAAGGATGCCCTGTAGCATTTACCGTAAAGAAATAAGTTTGCCCTCTAACTAAGGTAAGAGTTGGATTATTTGCACCATCAATTATATAAGCGCTAGAACCAGAGTTAGTTACCTGGAAGTTTTGAACTACTGTAACTCCAGTTGCGCCTGTAGGACCGACCTCGCCTAGCGCAGAGCTTGAAGCCTCGAGCCAGAAGCCGTCGTAGTACACATACATCGTCGCGGTTGATGGATCAAACCAAACGTCACCTGTTGCAGCTCCTGTTGGCGCAGTCTCTTGAGCTACAGAGAAAACACCATCGTCACCAGTTGGGCCTGTCGCACCCGTAGAGCCAGTCGCGCCAACATCACCAGTCGCACCTGTAAGACCAGTATTTCCAGTCTCACCAGTAGCGCCTGTTTCACCTTGCGCGCCTGTTGCGCCTGTTGCGCCTGTTATACCTAGTAGATACGGACTCCAAGACTCGTTACTTGTTCCAGAAGTTGGAGGGTAGCCTGGATTTAATGGATTACCAGAACGAATATATTGAGATCCATCAGTGTACGTAATAATTGCGCCAATGTTGTATGAAACACCATTGTTGTATAAACCTAGATAATTATCTAATGCTCCAGCACCTGTTGCACCTGTAACTCCAGTTGCACCGGTAACGCCTGTTACACCAGTATTACCAGTTTCACCTTGGGCGCCTGTTACACCAGTTAAACCAGTATTACCAGTCGCACCTGTGTTACCAACTGCACCAATACTGCCAGTAGCACCAGCATCTCCTGTTACGCCTGTGTTACCTGTGTTGCCAGTAGCTCCAGCAGCGCCAGTAGCGCCAATGTCAGTAGGACTTAGAAGTTCAAGGAAGTTGTCTGCACTTACCAACGTGCCTGTTGGAGAAACTGCAGTTGAAGAAACGTTTGTTGCAACCTTAGCATACGTAAAGGTGGTTGCGGTGGGGGTTGATGCTACGGTGTATGTTCCGTTAAATGTTGCGTCAACACCGTCGATAACAACTGTGTCACCTGTAGTTAGTCCGTGCGCAGTTGATGTAGTAAGCGTTGCAGTATTTGTTAAAAGCTCTTTATTAGTAATTGCAAGTGGATCAACTGCAAAGATATACGTCTTTTGCTCATCGGTGCGAACAACAACGTCACCGCGCTCAAGAATAAGCTCGAGCATCTGTGTAAGTGTTGTTGCAACATACGTGTCGGTAACCGCAAGACCAGGAAGTTGATCAATTGGAATCTTTGCATTTGCGTCAAGCGTTGCAACGCCGTTTCCTGTTGCCTTTTCAGCAAGAAGAATGTAATCGCCAAGTGCACCTGTAAGTCCATCAGTACGAACGATGTTGTCTGGTAGTTGCTCATCAGGAACAACACCTGACGCATTAAGAGTTGCTAGTCCGTTGGCTACACCTTCATCAAGTGAAAGCGCGCCTGAGCCAGTGTCATAGTTAATTGACCCTGTAACACTTACTATTCCGCCAGGTCCAGTTGGTCCAGTTGCTCCGGTCGATCCCGTCGCACCTGCGGGTCCTGTTGCACCTGTAGCTCCGGTAGCTCCTCCACCTGCTGTAAGATCGTCGAGTTGCTCTCTGTATGTTTGAGCAATGATTCCTGCAACGATAGCTTCATCAACAAGCTGTTGACTAAACGATGGATGCTCTGGTAGTGTTAAGTTTGCTGTTACGTCAAGAATAAAGCCTGTGTTTGCTGGTGGCTCGACTGCCGCGCCGTCGGAGTCCCATGCCACTGTGATAGTGATGGGATTAGAAGAGTTACTAACAACCGAGGTGATGTTATAGCGCATTGCGCCTTGAGTATTGTCATACAAGTAAACACGATGACCTGCTGCAACGTCTCCTGGGCCATAAAGTCCAGACTCGTCAAGAAAATCACCAACTATTGTGTAAACTCCAGCAGAGATCTCTGTTACTGAGTTTACCTCAAAGCGGCCGGAAAGTGGTCTCATGTTATTGGCCGCTCCTATGCAAAGCTAAAACGTATGACTCGGTTTGTTGCTGGCATAGCGATTTGAAGAGCATCGTTTCCACTTAACGTTGCTAATGAAATGTTTGGTGATGTCTGTGCATTGGTGTCTTCGCGCCACTGGAAGATCATTGGAGGGAATCTATCAGTTGTTCCAGAGTTTAAGCCTACCGCTGAGTAGTTAAATATGAGCGGTGAGGTTACCGATGAAGGTACGCGCATAACGCCGCCGAGTAGCGTTACACCGCCTGCGCTTGGAGCGGAAAGCGTAATTGTTGATGAGACACGGTTTAAGTTGTATCCACGTGAGTAGATACCAGCAGAGCCGCTCGTTCCACCTGTGTTAGACACTGTAACGGTGAATGAATTTGCGCTTGGAGTAGACGCAACAGTTAGTGACTGTGCACCTACGACGTTTGTATTACGAATGATTACTCTGTCACCGGAAGTTAGTCCATGACTAGATGAGTTAATCGTAAGTGTTGTTGTTGAGCGCGTCCATGACAGAGCTGACTTTTGATCAACGTCGTATGACTGCATGTACGCTTCTTCACCTGAGGTTGTAACAACCTGATAGCGCTCGATGTACAGCGATGATGCAGTGCCTGTCGCGCCTGTCGCACCGGTTACACCAGTTTCTCCAGCTGGGCCAGTTACTCCTGTTTCGCCTTGAGTTCCAGTCGCTCCAGTATTTCCTTGCGCGCCAGTCGAACCAGTTGCTCCAGTATTACCGACTGCACCCGTACTTCCAGTCGCACCTGTTGCTCCAGTCTCACCTGCACCAGTAGCACCAGTAGCGCCAGTACTTCCAGTCGCACCAGTTGGGCCAGGTACTGTTGAATTTGCACCAGTAACACCTGTTGCACCAGTAGCGCCCGTACTTCCAGTGTTGCCAGCAGGACCAGGAACAGTTGAGTCTGCACCGGTTGCACCTGTATTTCCTTGCGCACCGGTTGATCCTGTTGCGCCAGTCGGACCTGCTACAGTTGAGTCTGCACCAGTAGCACCCGTTGCACCCGTATTACCAGTAGCGCCGACTGCTCCGGTATTTCCAGTGTTTCCTGTTGCACCAGTATTTCCAACTGCACCTGTTGCTCCAGTTGAGCCTACAGCTCCAGTATTGCCAGTATTTCCTTGACTTCCAGTTGCGCCTGTTGCGCCCGTACTTCCATTTGTTCCAGCAGTTCCTGTAGCACCTGTGTTACCAACCGCACCTGTTGCACCAGTAGCTCCTGCAGCTCCATTAGTTCCTGCTGCGCCAGTCGCGCCTGTCGCGCCAGTATTTCCGTCTGCGCCAGTTGCACCTGTTGCACCCGTTGCGCCAGTTGATGAAGCTGTTCCAGGAATACCTTGAGGACCAGTCGCACCAGTGTTACCAGTTGCGCCTGCACTGCCTGCAGTTCCTGTTGCACCCGTTGCGCCTGCAGTACCAGTTGCGCCTGTTGCGCCTGTTACACCTTGCGCACCTGCATCACCTTGTGGACCAACGATTTGTCCAACGCTTGTCCAAGCAGATCCGTCCCAAATATAAAGATCGCCATCTGCGGTGACGATGTATGCATCGTTTGTAGAGCCAGTTGCTGGAAGTGAGCCAGTGTTTGCAACTGTGCCAATAACATTGATTGATGTACCTTGTGGACCTGTTGCGCCAGTTACACCGGTCGTGCCTGTTGCTCCTGTTGCGCCAGTTTGACCAGACCCAGTAGCACCCGTTGCACCAGTCGCGCCTGTGTTACCAGTCGCGCCAGTGTTACCAGTAAGACCTGTTGCTCCTGTATTAGACGCAGAGCCAGCAGGACCTTGCGGACCAGTTGGGCCAACAGGACCAATTGGACCACGCGCAGTTACACCAAGAGAAGGTGCAGCGCCTGATGTTGTAGTTGGAACAAGACGACCAATTTGTGAGAAAAGATCAACGTCACTGCCATCGCCAAGAGGCAGATAAATTCTTACATTTGTAGACTTAACTCCGTTAATACGAATTGAAACTTCATATGCCCAACCTGTTGGAGTAAGTAATACGTTATCAGTAGTTGGAAGATCAACGCTAAATGAGCCTGTTGCGTCAAGAGTGACTGTGATAGGCGAGCTTACCGCTACCGCGTCATCTGTGTCATATACGACTGTTGTTGGAGTAAAGGTAATTGTACCGCGGCCAGGAATACCTTGTGATGTAAGGTATTGGCCAATGACCGTGCGAAGGATCACATCGGCGGACCAGGTCGGCAACTTAGGCTCCGTTCTTGTGTAGCAAAAAACGCGCCCACTTCTTTGTTTATAAAACTACAGTAGTCGGCAGGTAAATACTACCAATAAAACAGTTTTATTACTTGGATATTTTATAAAATTGCAAGGTCCGACCATGTTCCTGCGCCGACAAGAACACTTACCATGCCTGGAGGAGATACCTCTCCAGTTCTATGCCTCCACCACACGGACTCCGACTCCATAGCTGGAACCTGTACCCATGTTCGTGGTCCAAGTGACTGGATGCGAAGGTGATGGTGATGGCCAGTAATAATCAGGTGGGCATCTCCAACGGGTGCCATGTTCTTGGCGTGCTCAGCAACCCACTTAGGAACGTCCCCGCGAGGCACCTGGTGCCCGTGCGCAACCGCAGTTATGGTTCCACCAAGGTCGAGCACTATCGTGCCTTCATCTTTCATTGGAGTGACAAACTTTACGTGTCCGTAGGCTTCCTTATTTCTTTCCATCGCATCTGCGACGGCAATAACAGCATCTACGTCCCACGAGTCGTCCATGCGGGTAGACATCTTTCCTGCAAGACGAACAGTCTCGCCATGGTTACCTGGAACGGCAATCACAAGAAGATTTTCTGTCTCCTCGGATAGCTTAGATACAATGTCATACACAAGACGGCGGTAAAGTCGTACCTGCTCCGTCATCGTCAGGTTTGTTCTCCACGTGTTTCCACCGTTTTGAGATACAAAACCTTCAACGCAGTCGCCAGTTAAAACAAGAACAGCGTTACCTGGCCACTTCTTAAGACGCTTTAATTCCTTTATTCTTTCTATAGATCTATCAGTTGATTCCATTATGCGAGCTACAGTTCCCTCAACGCCGTCACCATCAACTTTTCCAAGTTGCCAGTCGCCTGTTGCAAGTATCCACTGCAATGTTCCTACGTCTTCTGACTTCTTGTGTGGCTTATGCTTATCAACTAACTCGATAAGGTCATCAAAATTAACTTCTGATACGCGTGTCTGCTCGATCTTAAAGCGATATCTCCACGCTGGACGTGTTACCGCCTCACCGTCCTCGGTATCTCTATGCCATGCGGCTGGGTCATATCGTGCCTCATAGAGACGCACACTCCAACCTTCTGGCACAGATACGCCAAGAGACTCGACAGCGGCCTTCCAGGAGTTCTCATCATCAATCTTAGGTAAAAGGTCTGTTGTTACTGTAAGGTCACCGTTGTCACCGTGTAAAACTCCAGGCTCCCAACCTGTTGGGTATGACGGACGATTCCTTTGGGCAAAGCTAGATGTTGGAGAAGAAAGGAGGTCATTTAGCTTTTCTGAGAATGTCATCTTACTCCTCGTAGAACTTTGGGCTTGCTCCGAAGCAACGACATTCCTTGCGGCGGTGGCGTTGAACTGCCGCGACGCCTACGGTGAAACCTTCCTGCTTGAGTGCCTCTGCAATCGCGGTTGTCGGAACACGTGTTGGTTCACCTAACGGGACGCTAAGTACGTCCTCTAAATATTTTTTATCTGTGTCTGAAAGCTCATCGCCTTTTAACAAGGACCCTAAACGACAAGGTAATCCAGGGCGATTTGCGCTTGCTGTCTTGTTTAACCTATCTGCTAAAGACATAGTAGCTCCTATTACGCATAGTGAGAGAAGTGCGTAATGGAGGTACTATAAACTATAACTCGAGAATAGTAAACATAAAAGATAAAAAAGTTTCTGTCAATTTTGGCTGTAAGCTTGCCTACAACCTTTATATAGCTTTATATAGCTAAAATATGTTACTGCAGGATAAAACTAAAAACTGCTTCTTTTTAAGCGGCAGAAGACTTCTTTTTGCGAGGTTTTGCGATCTTCTCCTCCGCAGGTGGAGTATGAGGAACTGTTACCATCTGCACAAGAATGTCCTTAATAAACTTTACCTCGGCTGCCGTCTCTCTTGCGTGACGGTCAATGTTGCTTACCTGATCCTTTAGTGACTCGCCGTTATTGGGCCAAAGTTGATATTCAACGCGGTCAATGCGGTCACTTACCGTTCTTCCTTTATCATCTACGCCAATTGCTGCGTCGATGCGGTGAGCAATCTTATAGATGGTGTACAGTAGACCCGCGACGGCGCTAACTCCGCCAATGACGGCGGCAATCATGCCAATTTGCATGACGAGATCATTCACTGGAGGATACCCTTCTAGGATGAAAGTTAGGTTTATTCTATATTTGTTTTTGGTAGTGTACTTTTATCGGGTGACCATTTATAGTCGCCCAGTAACAACTTGTCGAAAAAAGTGATATGATATGAAATTCACGATAAAGTTGTTGTTATATAACTGTTTTGATGGGAGAGCGACGAAAAAGATGCTAGATAGGACCGTCTCATGAGCACGTGGGAATCAGCTCAAGGACGACTTGGTCCTGCCGCATCTTGGTACGCAGAGCAAGGTTGGTCAATTCTTCCATGCTACGGAATTGTTGGTGGACGCTGCACCTGCGGCGGAGCGCACGCAGAGCCTAAGGATGTAGGCAAGCACCCGTCACTACCTGAGTGGAACAAGTTTGCAACTACAGATCCTGACACAGTAAAGCAGTGGTGGGATAAAGATGCCGAGATGAACATCGGCGTAATGTGTAAGACAAGCGGATTCTTTGTTATTGACATCGACCCACGCTCAGGTGGACCTGACTCATTTGAAAAGTTTGAACAACTTGTAGAAGGTGCGCTTCCTCCAACCGTTGAGGCAATCACTGGTGAGTACACAATTGCAGGCGGAAAAGTTTTACGAGGCCGTCACCTGTTTTACAAGTGCGATGAAAACGAGGCGCTTGTTGGAAATCTTAAGAAGGCAAATCTGCCAGGCGTTGACATCAAGCACAACGGCTATGTTCTTATTGCTCCATCACGACACTTCTCAGGTGTATGCTATGAGTGGGCGCCAGGAAAAGCTCCATGGGAAATTGAAATTGCACGAGCTCCTGAGGAACTGCTTGTCTCTCTGCGTAAGCGCGGACGTAAGTCGCCAACTGCGTTAGGTGAAGGCGACTGGAGTTTCTTAGATAACTTAGACTTTGGCGGAGAGCGCGTTGACATTGATCGCCTTCTTGAGGAAGGAATTGACGAAGGATCACGTGCAGTAGATATCTACCGCATGACATGTGCGCTTGCAAATAAGTTCCCGATCAACACCGAGGCTGGTCGTCTTGCTGTTGAAACAATGATGATTCGTTTTAACGCAGAGAAGGTGCGGCCTCCGCTTGAGATCGAAGGTCAAGGCGGTTTGTTGATGCACGTTCGTCGTGCTATTCAATATGTAATTGACAATCCGAAGACTGAAAGATTATGGCCAGGACTTAATGAGTGGGCACAAAAATCTCAACAGGAAACGCGTGAGAAGCTTGCACAGGCTGCGCAAAATGCGGTTGAGTCTGAAACATACAAGATGCCAGGAACAATTGGCGGAACTGTTAACAAGTCAATTAGCGATGGCGACTCAATTAGCCAGGCATCAAGTCTTATCAACATTGACGTTCCTAAGGACATTGACTCTGTAAATGACAATGAAGGCGGAGAACCTGGCAAGCGCACGCTTACAGATACAGGTAATGGTCGCCGTCTTGTTGATTCATTTGGTCCAGCCGTGCGTTACACTCCAGGACTTGGCTGGTTTCACTGGGACGGCGGATACTGGAAGCCAGACGTTGAAAATTTGGAAATGCAGGAACTTGCAAAGAAGCTTTCACCTATCATTGCGTCTGAGGTAGTTCACTATGATGACGCTGATAAACAATCCGAGGTTATGCGTTGGGCTTTACAGGCAAAGTCAAACTCACGTATCGCAGGCGCTATTGAAAACGCAACATCTGATCCACGTGTTTTAGTTGGCGTAGAAAACTGGGACTCTGATGAAACACTGCTTGGTGTTGCCAACGGTGTGATTGATTTACGCACAGGAGAACTACTTAAGGGACGTCCTGATCTTTACATCACACGACGAGCGCCAGTTGCATACACGCCAGGAATGCGAAACGTCAAGTGGGAACAGTTCTTAGACTTTGCAACTAACGGAGATCGTGAACTGCAAGAGTGGCTACAACGCGCTGCAGGATATTCACTTACAGGTTTAAGAACGTATGACGTTATGTTTCTTGTTTACGGTCCTCCTGGGTCTGGTAAGAACACAATGGTTGAAGCTTTAGTCAAGGCAATGGGAACGCAGCAATATGCTTGGCCATTAGACTCTTCTATTCTTGCACAAGGTGACGGAATGTCATCAAGCTCAGATCTTTATCACTGGGCAGAGTTACGCGGTCGTCGTCTTGTTTGGGTTGACGAGCTTCCAGAGTCAGAAAGACTTAAGGAAAACTCAGTTAAGAAACTTACTGGATCAAGCGAAATCTCTGCACGTTCGCCTGGTGAAAAACCATTTACGTTTTCAAGTAGAGCTAAGTTGTGGGTAACTACAAATCACCGCCCAATCATCAATGATGATGCAATGTGGCGTCGTATTCGTCCTGTGCCACTGCTAAATGTTCCTGAGAATCCAGACCCAGAGTTAAAACATTACATCTTTGATCCTGAAGGTGCTCTGCCTGCTGTCCTATCGTGGGCAGTTGAGGGTGCAATCAAACTGCTTGGTTCATCTGCCCGTGATGCACTTGGAACATGTAAGGCAGTTTCTGAGGCAAGTGAGATCTACAAGAAGAACGAGGACCGCATTGGAATCTTCCTAAATGAAGAAACCAAGGAGGCAGAAGGTACAAGCTTGCCAGTTAAGGCTCTGTATTCTGTCTACCGCGCATGGTCCGAGGAACGTGGCGAGCGCCCGATGACACAGATCGCGTTTCAACGCAAGATAAGTGACCGCGGAATGGCAGTTGTAGGTTTAGGCTCGAAGGCAGAGATTCAAGGACGAGCACTTGTTCCACGCGCTGTCCCAACAGGTGAGGTTGACTGGGGTCACGCCGCACGGTTTGCCCGCTAGTCTAAAACGCCAAAACTCCAAACTAGGTATATATTAGAAACACGTTTTAGCACTATCAGGGGAGAGACTGCTAAAGCAAAGAGCCAGACTGCAAGTACCTATCCTTGCGTGTCTGGCTCTTCTCTTTTGTGAGCTAATACATAGTTTATATTAGATGCAGTCCACTTGCCACCGTATGCCGCTTTTACATTAGAAGTATTTAACTCATTTGCAATGTTTCTCAATGACTTTCCTTCAGCGCGACGGGTAAAAATAAGTTGTACAATTTCATTACTTATAAGAGGTTTTGGTCCAAGATCTTTGCCCCACACAAGACCTTGTTTACGACGATCCTCGTGAATATCCTTCTGTCTCTCGGCAATGATGGCACGTTCCATCTCAGCCAACGCGCTCATGATTGTGACCACAAAGCGCCCTTGATACGACGACGTATCGAGGTTAAGATCGAGCAGAACAAGTCGCCAGTTATTTCTATGGGCATGGTCAACTATGGAAAGAAAGTCCTGGGTTGATCTTGCTAGTCGGTCAATTCTCGTTACAAATAGGGCATTAGCTTGACCTTTTTCAAGTCTTAACATAGCGTTTCTTAAAACAGGACGACCCTTAATTGACTTACCTGAGCGGCCTTCTTCACGTAGAATCTCGTAACTTTCATACCCTGCAACCTGGGCTGCAGAGACTAATGTGCGCTCCTGAGCATCAAGGGATACACCCTCGTTTGCCTGGGCAGAAGTGGATACTCGGGCGTATAAAAGCGCATGTACATTCTTAGCAGAAATTGTACTTTCTCCGTTCTAATGTACAATTTTTCATATCATACATTTAGGTATACGTTGCTGTCTAGCCCTGCGGTCAAGGGTAGACAGGCAATTTATCAGGTTTTTATAGGTAAAACTAGCCAACTACACGTTCAACTACGATAAAGTTGTTAATGTAGCTAGGCTGGATAATCAGATTTACTCGATACATCTTAAGGTTTACTGGATCTGTAAATATGTACTGTGACCAGTCTCCAGAAGATGGAAAATGATAGCCAAATGCAGAATTGGCTGGCGTAGTTGTGTAAGTTACAAGACTGCCTGTTGCGTGTCCGCTGTGTCCTCCACCTGCTAAAGAGTAGGCAGCTGCCACATAGTAAGAAGCGGTACCTGAGACAGTAGCAACACTTAGACCGCGGTTACCACCTGTCGTAACGCTAAACTTGAGATTGTCCATAGTTATGAAAGAGCCCGCACTGTAAAGACCGCTTACAACAGCTATTGGTCCTGTCGCACCGGTAGCACCTGTATTGCCAGTATTGCCAGTTGCGCCAGTAGCACCCGCACTTCCTGTTGCGCCAACTGCACCCGTATTACCCGTTGTGCCAGTAATACCTGTACTACCTGTAGCACCTGCTACTCCAACACCGGTCGCGCCTGTTGCGCCAGTATTACCGTTAGTGCCTGTTGCACCTGTTGGACCAGTTGGACCAAGATTTCCACCAACTGCCTCAACCCAATAACCGTCATAATAAACATAAAGTAAACCTTCAGACGCATTAAACCAAGCATCACCAGTCTGCGCAGTCGGAGGAAACGCATCGACTGTAAGAATTTCACCAGTTATGCCAGTTGCTCCAGTCGAGCCAGTTACACCAGTTTGTCCAACTGCACCTGTCGTGCCTGTTGCGCCTGTAACACCAGTTTGTCCAGTTGCACCAGTTGCGCCAGTGCTTCCTGTACTACCGACTGCACCTGTTGCGCCAGTTTGACCAACTTCTCCAGTTACACCAGTTTGACCTGTTACGCCAACTGCACCTGTAACACCAGTCTGGCCAACTGCGCCCGTTACTCCTGTAGGTCCAGTGGAACCAGTTTGTCCAGTTGCTCCCACATTTCCCGTAGATCCAGTTTGTCCAACTGCTCCCGTTGCGCCTGTACTTCCTGTAATACCCGTAGGTCCAGTATTTCCTCGCTCACCCGTTACTCCTGTTGCACCTGTTTGTCCGACTGCTCCTGTTACACCAGTAACTCCAGTGTTACCAGTAATACCCGCTGCACCTGTTTGTCCTATTGCGCCTGTTGCTCCAGTAATACCAGTGCTACCAACTGCACCAGTTGCGCCTGTAATACCAGTTTGTCCTGTTACACCGGTAGCGCCAGTTTCACCCGCACCTGTTGGACCAGTGACACCTGTTTGTCCAGTGTTTCCAACTGCACCTGTTGGACCAGTGTTACCAGTTAAACCTCTTGGGCCAGTGACACCAGTCTCACCTTGCTCTCCTTGAATACCAGTTGGACCAGTATTGCCAGTTACGCCGGTGAAACCGCGAGCGCCAGTTGGACCTGTAGCGCCTGTCGGACCATAACTTCCCTGTGCACCTGTTTCACCAGTAGCGCCTGTAGAGCCAGTGAAACCGCGAGCGCCAGTAACGCCTGTAACACCTTGAATACCTTGTGCGCCAACTTCTCCTGTTGGGCCAGTGCTTCCAACTGCGCCTGTTACACCGGTAGCTCCGACTGCACCTGTTGGACCAGTAGTTCCAGTTACACCAGTGTTGCCAGTATTTCCAGTGTTACCTTGTGCGCCTGTTACACCAGTAGGAGCGCCAGCAGGTCCTGTTGGACCAGTTGCACCTGTGACACCTGCACCTGTTGGACCAATAGGTCCCTGCGGGCCTTGTAGGTTTGAGACAACTACCTCTGTTGAGGTTGTAGTTGTTTCAACAGTGATGAGTGGCTCGGCAACTAAAACTACAGACGTTAAGCTTGTGTTTGTTTCAACAGTGACCTCAGACTCAGACTCAACGATGACCGTTGTTTCTGATAGGTCTATCTCGACTGTGTTATTTGGTGCCTCGGTGACCGATACAGTTGTATCCTGTAAATCGGTATATACAATACTTGTAGGATCTGTCAATATGTCACCTCGTCAAAAACGGTGAATGATCCTTTGAGAAGACGTGTTACTGTTCCACCTGAGGCTTCAAGCTCCAGGTCATAGACATACTTACCTGCGACGATGTTATCCATTGTCGTCGCCGCGATGGTCACAACTATTGTTCCAGCGGATCCGCCTAATGTTATCCCTCCTCCCGCGGCGGACGTAAGAGAAAGAATTTGATTTACGCTAGGAGCCCTTTTCGGGTCGCGTACCTTCATGCGGGCAGTGTAGCTTGTAAGGTTTACCGCGTTTGAGTCAATTTTCCAGGTAAAGGTCTGGGAAAAGGTTGCGCCTTTTTCGGCCTTGATGTTGTGAATGCCTGCGGACATTATTCCCCTACCCTAGAGCTAGGGGCTAAATCTATCACGAAGTGGAGACTTCTTAGTAGGACTTCTTAGTGCTTACTCAGAAGCCGAGTTAGTTGAAAGCTGAACTAAAACTGTCACCGCAAGTATTGTAAGATAAGATTCGGTCATGGAGATGTTTGATCCAGACTTTGACCGAGACGATGATGCTCTTACAGCTTATCTTGAGGAAGAGCGTCTTGCACTAGTTCCGCTGGACTTCCTGCATGACCTTATGAGGTTGATGGAAGAACACGTCATGCGTGAGACTGGAATCTCAAAGGACGATCTTGGCCCTATCGTGGACCGCCTTGAGGAACTGCTTGGCGAGGACGGCATGATGGACCTGTCCTTAGAAGGCATAATTGGCTGGGTAAATACCCTAAAGGATTCCTAAATCTACCTGTTATAATAAACCGTTGCTATGCGAAGAGCATGTAAGGCGAGCGGTTAGCGCATATAAGTCTGGAGACCATAGCCCGTCCCGAGTAAGACGCAAAACTTCTATCCACTCCAACTCCATAGTTGAAGCTAACCGTGGCGCAGGTAAACAATGAGTGGGCAGTCGAAAGACGAGCATATCTTTAGGGTATGCCTTGAACAGCGTCCGCTGCGGTTAGCATTTATGATAAAGTTTTACCATGAACAAAAGAGATAATCGCCCTTGGGGCTGGTATGAGATCTTGCTAACACTGCCAGAGATGCAGATTAAAAGAATTCACGTCGAGCAAGGTAAAAGACTAAGTCTACAGTCACACGAGAAACGTAGCGAGCACTGGCTTATCACCGCAGGTAAGGCAAAGGTACAGGTAAACGACGAGACATTTGAGCTTACAGATGGACACTCGATTACTATCCTACAAGGAGAAAAACATCGAGTTGAGGCAATAGGTGATGACGATCTTGAGTATATCGAGATACAAAGAGGAACATACTTTGGAGAAGACGACATCGTCAGGTATGACGATGACTATGGAAGAGCTTAGCTACTTCTTGTGTTTGACCTTGTAATCGTCTAGTACCGCACGTACAGTTCCGTTCTTGTTTAGCCGCACGATCTTGCCGTTCTTAATTTGAGTCCTGTTAAATGGATGCTTGCGATGAGACTTAAGAGTAGCAGGCACTATTCTTCATCTTTCTTTTCAGTTGCCTTAGCGCCAAAGTATCCGCCAAGAATACCAATAACACCGCCAAGAGCTGTTTGAACAAGAGTCATAACATCAGAAGAAACTTCCTGAGGCTCTCCTGTTTTTGTTGTTTCCAAGGCTGCCACTACGTAGTCGCCGACGATTGCAGTAATAATTGCGATACCAACCATTAACGACAATAGGTACATTGTCTTGTCTTTCATTGGGGAGAGTTCCTTTCTTACTTTGCGCTTTTCTCGCGTCGTTTCTTAAGGAGATCAAAGTCCTTTACCTTAGTATCACCCATGTACTCCCAAGCATAGCCGCCTGCGATGAGAGCTTCGTTTACTGACTTCTCTGCGCCATCAAGATAGAGCCAGCCAAGAATACGACCATACTTCTCAGTAGAGTCTGGTTTCTCAGTGCGAATCACGACGTCCTTTGCGTTGGAAAGTAATTCACCAAGTTTCTTCTTTACCTCTAGACCAAGTTCTTTTTCGTACTTGTCAGTGGTGCGAGACTCAGGGGTATCAATACCCGCAAGGCGCACACGCTGGTAGTACGAGACGTTAAATCCAAGATCAATGTCAACGTCGATTGTGTCTCCGTCAACTACCTTGTGCACCTTGCGAACTCTATATGTATACATTACTTAATTTCTTGACCGCAGGCATGACAGGTTTTCTTTTCAGTAGCAGCTGCCTGTGACTTATCTGCACCGCCTGCACCCTTAAACTTAGGACGGCCAAAGCCAACGATCGAGATTTGAACGTTTGCCTTGTTCTTTTTGTAGGCGCGTAGCTTCTTTACAACCTCGCCGCCGTTGCGCTGACTCTTCTTTGGGTCGCCAGAGGTATTTCCCTCGATACACCAAACAGTTCCGTCCTCGTTGTCCTTAATGACAATTCCAACGTGGCTGATACGCTCAACGCCGTCACCTGGGAAGTCAAAGTATGCGATGTCGCCAGGCTCTGGATCACAGATCTGTGCGTCATACCAACGACCAGCTTTCTTAAACGCGGCAGCGCCTCCTGGAGTGTAAACAGTGTTTGGAACCTTTACACCAGCCTCGTTAGCGCACCACATTACGAAAGAACCGCACCATGGTTGGAAGTTAGCCTTGGTGAACTTACCATACTTTGTTTCGTTGTCCTTAGGACCTTCAACGTAGCCAATTTCTTCTTTTGCAACTTCAATTAAGCGAGCTGCTGTTCCTTGTTCTGCTGCCATGGTTTAGTCCTTATCCCAGTCTTCATCAATTGGTTGCTCGTCTGGCATCTGTGAATGTGGCTTGCCTTCAACTACTGGCTCGGCAGCGGGTGTAGCTTCAGCTGCTGCCTTGGCCTCGTCTGCAGTTGCTGCAGCGGCAGGAGCAGCGTCTTCCATAACAAATGGAATGTTTGCTTCCTCGTCAAATACAGACTTTGGAGCATCTCCGCCTTTTGATCCGATAAGGATACCTGCAAGAGTTCCGGTGATAAATGTTGCAATAGAACCTAAGACGTTAAAGAACATCTTGTCATTTTCAGACTGTGCGTTAACAGGCTGGGTTACAAAGATGAGCGCGTAGAGAATTCCAAGTGCCGTAAACAGAAGAATAAGACCTAGTATTGTTCCTAGGACAAACTTAAGTCGCGCGTCCAATTCGGCTGATGAGTATCGTTGTTTAGCCACTGTGTTCCTCTCCTGTTATGACCCTTCAATGGTATCGCCCGCTGGACTATCCTGATTAGCGATATCTCCAACTAGGTCCTCAGGGCAGGCGCCGTTAACTGTACAAATTGGTGGCTTACACTCGTCCTTTTCCCAGTTGGTTGGGTCCTGGCACGGATAGCGATAGCTACCTTGAAAGTTGCATGATGAAAGTGTTAGAGTTAAAACTATCACCGCAAGTGGGGATAAGATCTTTTTCATAGGTCTCCTTGGGTTAAGAAGATACTATCAAAAGTGGATTATTCTTACTTAGTCTTGATCTTGCTTTTAATATACAATTATCCTATGGCACGTATTTTAGGAACGGTATCATCTGGATATGTTGAACCTGCCTATGAATTAAGCCAGACATTTAATGCAAGTGGCACATACACCGTTGCAGCAGGAAAATCTCAGATAGCAGTTGCAATGATAGGGGCCGGTGGTAGTGGTGGAAACGCAGCAAATGCAACTACTGGAATTCGTGGAGGTGGCGGTGGAGGCGGCGGTGGAATTGTTTATATTTTTGAAGATTACCCTGTGTCACCTGGCCAAAACTACACGATAACAATTGGTGCTTCTAATGGGAATACTGCTTTTGGTAACTTAGTTACTTTAGCGTCGGGTAGCAGTGGAACTTCTTCTAACACAGGTCAAAGTTTTTCTGGCGGAAGCGGCGGAACCGTAACGTCAAATAACATAAACACTTTTGTGTCAACTGGCTCGGGTGGGAGTGGAGGACCGTCAGGCGCTGCTGCTACCGAAACTGGTGATGGTGACCCTGCTAGTGCGTATGGTGGGGCTGGAAATGGCTCAGTAGTTAGCTTTATAAGTAATGATATTCCTAGTTTTCAAGCAGGCGGTGGCGGCGGTGGAGGCGGCGGCGGCGGTATGGCTAATAACACTACTCCTGGAAATACTGGATCAGGAGGTCAAGGTTCTACTGGAGGTAATGGTGGAGGTAATGGTGGGCAAGGTGGCTCAGCGCAAAAATTTGGTATTGCCAATGCTGGCAATAGCGGAAATGCCGGCTCTGTCAACTCAGGAGGTGGAGGTGGAGGTGCAGGCGGAGGTGGAAGAGTACAACCTAATGGGCCAGGCGGAGGAAGCCAAAACGGAAGTGCTGGAGGTAGTGGCAAGATAGTTGTTTACACTAGATAAAGTAAAATGTAGTTCGTATGATACAGTCGCCTTATGGCTCAAGTAATCACGTTTACAAATACGTTTGGAATTGACCTATCCCTCTACGAGCCGCAGCCCGCTCGGACAATGATTCCAGAGTGGTATAAGAAAACTGACTCGTATATCTCTGGCGAGAAAAAGCCAACAGGCGACGGAAACACGACTGCAACAATTAAAAGATGTATGCCTGTGTTTGATGCGATCACCGCAGGTTATATTCTTACAACATACGTAGACGTGTATGTCTCACAAAGAGATGGGCTTCCTTGGTATGAGTGGCCGAGCGCTGGACCAATTCAATTTCACCCTATTGAGCAGGCTCCACTGCACCCAGGAGTCAACGGCGCACCGTTTCCCAAGTGGATCAACCCTTGGTCAATACGAACACCTGAGAACTGGTCTACGTTATTTATAGCGCCAATGCATAGAGACAGTGTCTTTACAATTCTGCCAGGTATCGTTGATACCGACCAATACTATGCGCCAACTAACTTCCCATTCACGTTAAATGACGTAAAGTTTGAAGGGCTAATTCCAGCGGGTACTCCCATGGCACAGGTGATTCCTATCAACCGCGAGTCCTGGGAGGTTAAGGTAGGCGAGAAGGAAGAACTTGAGGACCAGACTGCGATTACCCAGCAACTTCGCTCAAGCTTCTTTGATTCCTATAAGCGCAAGTTTCGACAGGACAAAAATTACTCATAGGGTTTCTTCCCATAGTATAAAATAGGACCAGTCTTTCTTACAACAAGGAGAATCCATGGCTGAGACTAATTACGCTTTCGTGAAAAATGGCGAGGTCGTTAACATCGCCGTGTTTGACAACCCTTCAGAGGAACTGCTTACTCACTTTAAGAACGAGTTTGCACTTGATCACATCGTGTCCGCGCATGAACAGCCTAAGGCTGCAATCGGTGGAACCTGGGACGGCACAAAGTTTACCTTGCCAAAACCATATCCTTCATGGGTGTTAAACGCAGACAATGACTGGGAAGCGCCAGTTGCCTATCCAAATGATGGTAAGTTCTACACGTGGGACGAGGCTTCAACCTCATGGGTAGAAATTCCTTCGGGCGAGTAAGCTAGCTTAAATGCCTATCTTAGGCAGTAGTTCATCGCAATCTGGTCGTCTCCCTGGACAACCTACGGGTATTTCAGCTGTAGCAGGTGATGCGCAAGCAGTTGTTTCTTTTACACCTCCGGCGTACACTGGCAAAGGCGCAGTAACATACACTGTAACCTCGTCTCCAGGCGGCATAACTGCATCAGGTTCATCTAGTCCTATTACTGTAACAGGGCTAACAAACGATACAGCTTACACATTTACAGTTACTGCGTCTTCTTCTGGAGTTCAAGGTTCTGTGTCTTCTGCGTCTTCTGCAGTAACTCCCGTCTTACCATCATATGCTTTATCTCAAACGTTTAATTCATCTGGAACTTATACAGTCCCCGCTGGTAAAACTCAGATTGCAGTATATGCAAGAGGTGGTGGAGGTGGAGGTGGTCCCGCTAACGCGTTCTTTATCTCTGGTGCTGGTGGAGGTGGAGGAGGTTCATTTGCGTTTAAGGACTACAATGTAAATCCAAATGATACCTTTACTGTTACTGTTGGTGGAGTTGCTGGAACTACAAACTTTGGAAACTTAGGAACAGCAAATGGAGGAAATGCTGCATCTAACTTTACGCGTGGAAATGGTGGAAGTGGGTCAACAAATGTTTCTGGTGGACTTACTGGTAGTGGAGGAGCTGGAGCAAATGGAGTAAATGGTTCATACGGTACTCCTGGAAACGCTGGTGGAAGTGGATGGACGCTAACATACAACTCTCTTGGTTTAACATCTTTTTCTGGTGGCGGTGGTGGTGGAGGTGGAGCATCTGGAGATGTAACTGATGTAAGTGTTCTTCCATTCAGTGGACAGTCTGGCGGATCAGGTGGCAGTACAGGAGGCGGAAACGGAGGAAGTGCTGGTAACGGCTCTTCAGGTGGACCTGGTGGAGCAAGTGACGTAACTGCAAACAGTGGTTCTCCTGGAGGTACAGGCTCGTCTGGCGGTGGCGGTGGTGGTGGAGGCTCAGGAATAAGAGTAAATAACCCTGGAGGTTTTACAAATAGAAGAGATGGAGGACATGGTGGAGGTGGCGGAGGAAGCACTGGCCAAGTCTTAGTCTACGTTCGATAAACTTAAATAAAAGAAAAAGACCGCGCGAAAGGCAGCGCGGTCTTTCTTTTTTGTGTCTCTATGGCAGACGCGTACCTGCTATAGAGGTTTCGCTCCCTGTCCCAAGGTCGCGAATCACAACCTTAATTGTATAGGACTCAGTTGGAGATAGCCAGTCAACTGTAATGACTCCGCCCTCTCCGCCAAGACCCATCGCGGTAGTTGCGCCTGTCTTGTCAACAATAACAAGTTGAACGCTTGTCTTTGAGGAATCAAAGTTTGGAATCTCTGGAACCTGTATGTTTGCAGAGCGGTGTCCGTTTGATCCTTCTCCTTGAGACGTAACCGCAGGCTGGGAAATAGTTGCCTTATCAACTGCCTCATCGCGAGCAGGCGTTGGAGTTGGAACTGTCACCGCAGGTGTGGTAACAACTGGATTTTGAACAGTCGTTGACTGACCTGTTGTGTTATCGGTAATCGTAGTTTGAACCGTTACGTTTGAGTTAGCAGGAACGTCCGTTATGGTTACGGGAGTACCTGCGTTATCAGTTCCTACAGATGTATGAGAGCGGCCATCTGTCACGACCGTAACAGACACGCTTGTATTATCCGTTGCCGCAGGAGGCGTGACGGTGATGGACGTCGAGTTGTTGCTTGAAACTGTAAGCGCAGTTATTGTTGACGCATTTGCATCCGCTACGGGAGTACCTGTAGGCTCAGGGTTAGGATTTGAAACAACAGGTTGATTTGTGAGATCGAGCTTGTCGTTGATTGTCTTTGTGCCTTCGCTAGTTTCAACCGTGACGATGTCGCCTTGGTTAATTGCGTCAAGACGAACTACGCCGTTCTCGTCGGTGTACTTGACTCCGCCAGAGTCTGGGAGTTGAGCAGTAGCAAAGACAGTTGAAAGATCTGTAGTCTCGGTGACAGTTATGATCTTGTCAATTACACCGCCGGAGTTAATCACCGCGACCTTTTTACCAATCTCAAGAGATTTAGTAAGCTCGTCTACGGAGACGTTGAAATACGAGTTTGCGTTTAGGTGTAGCTCGCCATCAATCACAAGCCTTTCGCGTGAGTGAAGACCTATTGACCACCACGCCTGAGCTGGAGCGGGGCTTGAAAGTGCGAGCGCCAGTATGGTTACGAGCGCCTTAGAGTTACGGGACATTGTTGTTCTTCCTTTCGTCATTGTGGCATAATAGTATAGGGCTGGAGGACTAAAGTAAAACACGGGTAGGTAAGATACAATTTGCCTACTATGGCACGTATTTTAGGAACCGTATCCTCTGGATACGTTGAGCAGGTTTATGAATTAAGCCAGACATTTAATGCAAGTGGCACTTATACTGTACCTGCTGGAAAAACTAAACTCGCTGTGTACGCAGTTGGTGGCGGCGGTGGTGGTAGTGGGCAAGGACCTGTAAACGGAGGAACTGGTGGAGGCGGTGGAGGTATTGCTTCTTTCATTGATTATGATGTTACTCCAGGTGCTAATTATTCTGTAACAATAGGTTCAAGTGGAAATACTGCAAGCAGCGCGAATGCAGGAGGGCAAACTTCTTTTGGAAGTCTATTATTTGCTAATGGTGGAAATGGCGGCTCATCTAACGGTGGTCCTCCAGGAAGTGGTGGAAATGGATCATCTAACGTTGGCGGTGCAGTAAGTGGCAGCGGAGGAGCTGGCGGAAATAGAGGAAATAATCCAGGAGGAAATAATCCTAACCCTGGAGGTGCTGGTGGAAATGGAGATACATTAAACTTTAACTCTGCTGGATTTGTAAGTTCTGCAACAGCAGGCGGCGGCGGAGGAGGCAGCGGGGCTCCAGCTTCTCCTCGCTTTGGAAGTGGCGACGGTTATACTAACAACGGAGGAGGACCGTACGAAATTAGAAGTGGAGCCGGTGGCGGAGCTGGTGGTACACTTGGTGGTGGATCTGGTGGCCAAGGAGGAACTGGTCAACTAAATACTGGAGGAAACGGTGGAGCTGGTGGCTCTGGAACTGCAAACACTGGTGGCGGTGGTGGTGGCGGTGGAGCGCTTGCAACTGGAGCAGAAGGCCAAGGAGCAAGCCAAGGACCTGGTGGAAACGGAGCAACAGGAAAAGTAGTTGTCTATGTCAAATAAATATGAAACTATCACCGCAAGTATGGTAGACAGAGAAGAGCTTGCACTTGAGATTGAGAAAGAGATCAAGCCGCTACTTGATAAACCTGGGTTTATGAATGCACTTGGAGCTTATATGCTTATCATGAAGATTGTGGAAGGGAAGTAAGATGCCTATACTTGGGAATGCTTCTTCTGGTGGAAAAGGTGTCGTGCCTTCAGCTCCAACGGTAGGAACTGCAACAGTAACTAATGCAACTACAGTATCTTTATCCTTTACAGCGCCTTTTTCTAAATTACCTATTACTTCTTACACGGTTACATCTAGTCCATCAATAGCACTTAGCACAACAGGTACTTCTTCTCCTGTATCTGTCACTGGCTCATTTGCATATGGAACCGCTTATACATTTACTATAGCTGCAGTAAGCTCTGCTGGAACGTCATCTGCCTCATCGGCTTCTAACTCAATAACCCCTAGCCCGAAACAGTGGGTTCTTGCGCAAACATATAATTCATCTACGACGTACACAGTACCATCAGGTAAAACAAAAATAGCATTAGTAGTGCAAGGAGCAGGCGGCGGCGGCGGCGGAGGCGGCGGTTCATTAGGTATCAATGATACTTCTGGCGGAGGCGGAGGCGGTGGTGCTGGAACATATGCATGGTTATTAGATAGCTATAACGTAAGTGCTGGACAAAATTATGTTGTTACAGTTGGGTCTGGTGGTAATGGTGGAAATGCTGGTCCTGGAGGAAATAGTAATGGAGCCAGCGGAGGAAATGGAAATAGTGGTGGTGTAACATCCTTTGGTAATATTATTACAGTTAATGGTGGCGGTGGCGGAGGTGGTGGAAGTGCGTCAAGCATCAATGCTGTAGGATCACCTGGAACGAGTGGAAACTTTACAGAAAATGTTGTTGGTAACCAGGCAGGAACAGGCGGGTCTGGTGGAAATGGTGCTACACCAAAAAATAACCCAGGTACTGGTACTTCTGGCGGAGCCTCGGCAGGTGCTGCTGGAGCATTAGTTATGAACTTAACTGGTGGTGGAGGTGGAGTTAACTCTGTTAATTACCAAATGCCATCAGGTGGCGGTGGCGGTGGTGGCGGAGCATATTCAGTTAGCGCATCTGTTAGCGCAGGAGCTGGTGGAAGTGGAGGGTCATTTGGAGTATCTGGTGGAAATGGTGGTGTAAAAAATACGCCAAACGGACCAACTGCTGAACCAAATTCTGGAAGTAATGCAAATTCACGTGGAGGAGGCGGTGGAGGCGGCGGTGGAGGGTACCGTGATGTTTATGGTATTCCAATTGCTGGAAGCGGTGCACCTGGTGGCGCTGGACTAGGTGGACAAATTCGTATTTATGAATATTAAAAGTGATTACTGTCACCGCAGGTAATTTTGTAGAGGAAGTCGTGGAGTCAAAGACTCCAGTTGTTGTGGACTTTTGGGCAGATTGGTGTGCGCCGTGCCGCATGGTGGGCAAGGTGCTTGAGGATCTAAGCTTTGAGTTAAAGAATGTAAAGTTCGTAAAGATCAACGCAGACGAGGAAACAAGTCTTATTCATCGTCATCGCATTACGTCAATTCCAACCTTGGTTATCTATAATAACCGCGAGGAAGTTTTACGTATCGTAGGCGCACGTAATAAGCCAGCGCTGCTCAAAGAGTTAGAGTCAGTCCTCACCCTTAATTAAAGGTCTTCCCTGGAAGATGTGATTTCCAACGTGGTTGAGTTTAATAAACGGATCAAGCCAAACCTTATTTCCAGGATCAAGTTGTTGCCAGCGACGGCAAAATGCGTAGTCCTCTGAGAGATAGCGATTGTCCTTTGGATCAATCATGGTGTCAAAAAACGCGTAGTGATTGATCTTTTTAATCTCGCTCGTACCATCAAGGTTAACTGTCACCGCGTCATTTGTATATGCAAGTTGAGGCATTGCATCACGCATCGTCTCTAAAACGTGACGCTTAATAAGCATAAACCCGGTGGCTCCATCAACAAGTTCGAGAAGACCGTCCTTGAGACGGAGTTGCCCGTTTTCACGTTGTTCCTCGGAGTCAAACTTTAAGTTGATGGCGTAGCTCGTAACCTGCACCGCAAGTTCTTGAGCTGGTAGAGCTTGATTTTCAATGTTGGTAAAGTCAATGACCTTCATTGGATAAGCGCCAGTAACGATGTCCTTGTCGTGAAGAAGAAGCTTAAGAACTGCGTCTGGGTGAAACTGTATATCCGCGTCAATAAATAATAGGTAGTCAAGTTTACCCTTATCGTCCTTATAGGTAAGAAAGTTAGACGCGATGGTGTTACGCGCGCGCGTGATAAGACTTTCATTTGATATAGCGGAAAGTACGTAATCGACACCGCAGGTATTGAGGCGTGCAATGAGATCGAGGTAGCTCTTAAAGTAGTAGACGGAGATTTGACCACCGTAGCAAGGTGTTGCAATCATGACACGCTTGCCTTTGAGAAAGGAAAGCTCGTCTGACGTAAGAGTAGCGTAGGACACTAGAACTTGCCAGTCTCGACTACGTTGAAGTCGTTTGCCCTCTCGTAGACGACATACTTGTATGACTCAAACTCCATGTACTCGTCAATCATTCTTAACACGGTTGGCACAGGTAGCGTTGAGCATGTGTAAAGGTCAAACTGTAGAAGCGCAGGTGTTTCCTCGTCCCACACGTGAAAGGCGATGTGGCTGGTCTCAATCATCACCGCAGCTGTGATACCACGGTTTCCTTCCTTGTCAACGTATGACGCAAAAGGACCTTGGACAATTTTCATGTCAATGGCATCAACGAGATCGCGTAGCCATTGGATAGTTTGGTCAATGTCCTTGGGTGGGTTGTGAACACGACCGTTGATAAGAATGTGATTATGTAGTGCCATAGCCTCTCCTAAAGTAGGGTGACAATATATAAGGAATTGAGTATAATTAGTGCCATGAGTGACGCGATAATAGAGGTTGATTCTAAAGCAGAAACGCGTAGCGGATCTGGAGATCACGACCGATTTGCTCACTATGTGGACAAGGTCGAAATGACTAGAGCACTTATTGAAGGTACACCTGTTAAGGCCTTATGCGGAAAGGTGTGGGTTCCGTCACGGGATCCAAATAAATATCCCGTATGTCCTACCTGTAAAGAGTTATTTACTTCACTTTTTGGCTCAGACTCAGAGTAACACGTTGAGCTAAAATATCAGTATAATTTGCATTCTCTTAAGTAGTAAACAATTATAAAGTAGCGGGGGCGTTCGTGAGTATTTTTTCTTTTAGGTTAAGTGATGACTTTGTTTCTAGTTATAAAACAAAGAAGGCGCCTTTTGGCTACACAGATGCAGCTGGAAACTCTGTTGGTGAAATTACGTTTTTACGCACTTACTCTCGCCTAAAAGAAGACAAGACTAAAGAGACATGGGTAGACGTTTGCGAGCGCGTTATCAACGGCATGTATTCAATCCAAAAAGATCACTGCAAGAGTCAACGTCTTCCATGGAATGACGCAAAGGCTCAGGCATCCGCTAAGGAAGCATTTGATCGACTATTTAACTTAAAATGGACACCACCAGGACGTGGTCTATGGGTAATGGGAACACCGCTGGTAAACGTTCAACGCAACTCAGCAGCATTACAAAACTGCGCGTTTGTTTCAACCGCAGAGATGACTAAGCAAAATCCAGCAAGACCTTTTGCGTTTTTGATGGAAGCATCAATGCTCGGAGTTGGCGTAGGATTTGATGATAAGGGAGCAGATAAGGACTTTACAATTTATGAGCCAGAGGAAGGAGATATCTATGTCATCCCAGATACACGAGAAGGATGGGTCGAATCAGTCGCGGCCCTCATCAATAGTTACCTCAGACCAGATACGAAGGCTCCAATATTTGATTACAAAGAGATCCGCCCAGCAGGCGCGCCAATCAAAACATTCGGCGGCACCGCGGCGGGGTCAGAGCCGTTAGAAAAATTACACAAACATATCCATCGAACATTCAAAGGACGTAAAGGTGAGAAGCTCACGCGGGTTGACATTGCGGATATTGGTAATCTTATTGGCGTCTGCGTTGTTTCTGGTAACGTTCGCCGGAGCGCTGAGTTACTTATTGGGCGCATTGATGACGATAATTTCTTAAACTTAAAAAACAACGAGCGCTATCCAGAGCGTAACTCATATGACCCTGCGTCACCTGGTTGGGGTTGGATGAGCAATAACTCAGTTGAAACAAGTGTTGGCCAAGATCTTTCTCCAATTGTTGAGGGTATTGCACGTAACGGAGAGCCTGGAGTTATTTGGCTTGATGTATCGCGTAAGTATGGACGTTTAATTGATCCAGCAAATAACAAGGACTGGCGCGTCGCAGGATATAACCCCTGCGCAGAGCAGTCGCTTGAATCATACGAGTGCTGCACGCTCGTTGAGACGTATCTCAATCGTCACGAGGATCTTGATGATTACAGACGCACGCTTAAGTTTGCATATCTATATGCTAAGACCGTAACTCTTCTTCCTACACACTGGGAGGAAACAAACGCGATTATGCAACGCAACCGCCGTATCGGAACCTCGATGTCAGGTGTTGCTAACTTTGCAGACCGTGTGGGATTACCTGAACTACGCGAGTGGATGGACGAAGGCTACAAGGTCGTTCGTGCGTATGACAATACGTATTCAGAGTGGCTTGGTATTCGTGAGTCAATTAAGATGACAACCGTTAAGCCATCAGGAACAGTTTCTATTCTTGCAGGTGAAAGCCCAGGAGTACACTGGACACCAGGAGGAAAGTACTTCCTTCGCGCTATTCGCTTTGCAAACGAGGATCCAATGTTGCCATTATTTAAGATGGCAAACTATACAGTGGAGCCAGCGTCGGAGTCTCCTGATACAACGTCAGTTGTGTTCTTTCCAATTAAGTCTGGCGCGACACGCTCTGAGAAGAATGTCTCGATCTTTGAAAAGATGTCAATTGCTGCAACCGCGCAGCGTTATTGGTCAGATAACTCTGTATCTGTAACTGTGTCATTTGACTCAGATAAAGAGGCAAAGGATATTGGAACTGTTCTTCACATGTATGACGGTCAATTGAAGACTGTCTCGTTTTTACCAATGGGTAACTACACGTATCCGCAGATGCCATATACCTCTATCACTGAGAAGGAATATGAGGAAGCAACGTTAAAGCTGTTTCCAATTGACTTCTCTGGAGTGTACGCAGGTCTTGCCGCAGATGCTATTGGAGATGCATATTGCACAACGGACGCCTGTGAGATCAAGTTGATCGTGGAGAATCAAAAATAAGAACATGGCAACGTATGAATATGTCTGTGAGGACGGGCATAATGTTCTTATTGAAAGAGGAATGACTGAGCCAGAGGGTAGTTACGTTTGTGAAAAACCAAACTGCGAGCGCCCGTTGAAGAGAGTCTACTCTGCACCTTCCATAACCTTTAAGGGAACAGGGTTTTACTCAACGTCACGGTAGTTTACTTTTTGTTACATAAAGTATACTATGTTGCTCGTGAGTTACTCAACTGGGCAACCTAGTGCGCTAACTACCATATCTCCAATTGCAGATTATTGGGAGTGGCAATATCAAGGTGCGTGCAAAGATAAAGACACAGAGATGTTCTTTTTAGAGCACGGTGAAAGAGCTCAGACAAAAAGAAAAAAGGAACAAAGAGCAATAGCGATATGTCGCACCTGCCCAGTGATACAAAAATGTCTTGAGCATGCGTTAAAGGTTCCAGAGGCATATGGAGTGTGGGGCGGAACTACAGCAGATCAACGTTTTATGATGTTAAAGAATAAAAAACCTCACTATAGAAATTAAACCTTTAACTTTTCATTTACAGTTTACAAGATACACTGTTTTGTATATGGTCCGCCCATGGCAAAGGTTGACGTAGAAATATCTCGCAAATATCCAACATTTCTTAACGTAGGAACTCCAAATTGCGCAACCGCTGACCCAGAGGCATTTTTCCTTGAAAGAGGAGCCGCGCGCTGGGAGGTTGAAATCGCCAAGAAAGTATGTAGCACCTGTATGCTTATTGGAGTTTGTCGTGAGTGGGCACTTGAAAATAATGAGATGGGCATCTGGGGTGGGACCACAGAGGCCGAAAGAAAGAAGATACGCCGTATGAGAAACGCGGTAAAAGACGCACATAGGCTTGTCTCGTAGGTGATAGAATAAACCTGCTTCTTTGAGAGGGCAGGATAGTTTTATAGGTGACAACGCTAGGACGCAGTTTCTCAGAAAAAGAGTGGCTGTCTCAGTGGTGTTGCGCCGTTTGTGGAAAGACGTTTGTCGTTCCATCACTTGCTAGAAGCTGTGAAAAACATCACGAAGCTGAGTAGTCAGCTTTTCTATTGTCAACTATAGGAGACACATGAAGTTAATCCGTTCTATCGCCGTGGCTGCTGCTATGGCGCTTGGTCTTGGCGCAGTGGCCGCTGCTCCTTCAAGCGCTGCAGACATGTCACTGTCTGTTAAGGTCGGCGCTGCCGTGGCAGGATCAAATGCAACAACTGCACTTGCTCCAGCTGCTGTAACCGTTCCTGCAGATAACACTGTTGACGAGGCGGACGCCGTTCGTCTTGTGGCAACAGTTGATACAGGCACATCAGTAACATTCACCGCAAGTGGCGCAATTAAGCTTGTCACTGCTCTTGATAACCCAGCAGGCACTCGTGTTCGCGCTGCTGATGGTGTATCATCTCTCACCGTAGCTACAGGAACAGGTACAACCGCTACAGTATTTGCCTTCACGACATCTACTGCAACAGGTTCAATCACCGTTTCTAACCTCGGTGTTACAAACACGATTTATATGAAGGGAACTGCTGGAGCTGCAAATGCAATTGCACTTACAGGTCCTGCTAACCTAGCCGCTGGAACAATCGGCACCTATACCCTATCGGCAACCGACGTCTTCGGTAACAAGGTCTCAGGCCTTGCAATCAACGCGACAGTTGCAGGCGCAACAGTCGCAGCGACAGGACTTAACACCGCGGCTCTTACAACCGCAGTTGAGACTGCAACCGTAGGACTTGGTAATGCTGAGCTCAAGGTATTTGCTCCAGCTACAGGATCAAGCATCGTAGTTGTTGCTAACGCAACAGTTGCAAACGCCGTAGCAGGTTTTGCTGCGCCAGTTTCAACCGTAGCATTCACAACTTCACTACGTGACCTTGTTGCTGAGCTTGCTGCAGCTAACGCTGCATTGGCCGCTGAAAAGGCTGCGCATGACGCAACCAAGAAGGCAATGGCAGATGCAGACGCAAAGGCTAAGGCTGATGCATTGGCCGCAAAGGCAGCTGCAGATGCAGATAAGGCAAAGGCAGTGGCTGATGCCATCGCCGCAGAGTCTGTAAAGGCTAAGGCGGCAGCTGACGCAGCAGCTAAGGCAGCAGCAGACGCCAAGGTCGCAGCTGATAAGGCGCTTGCAGATATGACCGCAGCTAAGGCAGCGGTTGATAAGGCACTTGCTACCTTAAAGGCAAAGTACAATGCAATGGCAAAGAAGCACAAGTTTGCCCCTGTAAAGTAATACAACTTAATAGAAAGCGGGCTCGGGAAACCGGGCCCGTTTTCATTTAATCGGTCATTGGTAAATAATATAGAATAAGGGCACTATGCCAATACTTGGAACTGTCTCATCCGGTTACACCGAGATGCCTTATGCATTAAGTCAAACATTCAATACAAGTGGAACGTATACTGTACCTGCTGGTAAAACAGCGTTAGCAGTTCTTGTAGTTGGAGCTGGTGGAGGTGGAGGAGGCGGAAGCGGTTTTCAAAGTAATAAATTCACTCAAGCGGAAGGCCCCGCTGGCGGTGGTGGCGGCGGTGGTGGATATGTAATAAGCGCCAAAGACTATCCTGTCTCTGCTGGTCAGAGTTTTTCTATTACTATTGGATCAGCAGGCAACGGTGGCACTGGTGGAACGTCACCTTCAAATACAAACTTTGGTGGCAACGCTGGAAACGCTGGAGGACAGACAGTTTTTGGAAACTTAATTACTGTAAATGGAGCAAACGGTGGCAACGGTGGTCTTCACACGAGTGGAGGAGCTGGAGGAACTTCTGGCAATTACTCAACAAACATTTCTGGATATGTAAATGCTACAGCAGCCGGTGGAACTGGTGGAAACTTTGGATTTAGATACTGGAGAGCTCAAGGCGGATATGCTGGAGGTAATGGCGCTACAGCAACTATAAACGATACGTACACAGGGCTTGGCGCTGTAACTAAAAGTGCTGGTGCTGGCGGTGGTGGCGGCGGCGGAGCAAACATGGCAAACTCTGCTTTTGGTGCAGATGGAGGATCTGCAGGAGGAACTAATGGGGCTGGAGGAGGAACTGGTGGAAATGGTTCTTCTCATGGTGGAGAAAATCCTGCCTATGGAGATCCTGGACAAAACGTAAGATATCCATATGGAAATGGAAATGCTGGTGGTGCTGGCGCTGCTAACGCTGCAGGCGGTGGAGGTGGAGGTGGAGGTGGTGGTGGTGTTGGAATCGCTGTCGGAAACAACATCACATATGTCTACGGACAACCTACGTCCGGAGCGTCAGGGTACGCTGGACAAGTTATTGTCTACGCTAAATAGTTATTCTGGCTTAGGCGGGAGAATATCAACGCGGTCATAGATCGCGTCTGCGTTTTCCCAAATTAAATCTGAGTGAACAAATGCATGAATATCACATAGGTGAACTGTTCTATCCTCAAACTTTGCCTTAACAGCTGCCTCAAGCGGGCAGAGATCACATATGCTTCCTGGCGCTATCGGATCTATTGATCCGTAGGTTAGGGGCATTGTTTTATTCTATCTTGCTGTTATAAACCTTTATCTGCTCGATTGGATCCTTCTCAAAGGACACAAAATAAACGTGACGGAGTCCTAATAGGAACAAAAACCCTCTTGCGAGCGCATCGCGAACGGGGTCAAGCTTTACAACCGTGAGCTCTGGAACTTCAGGCTTTTTCTTTCTTGGCATGTTGGCTCTTTCTTAAGACGATAACCTTTTCCCAAAATGACCCGCACATCGAGCACGAGTCATCTGAGTCAAGGGACTGTTTAGTTAAACATATTCCGTGTTGCTTATTTTTGCAGGAAGAGCAAAAGAAGCTGTATTCGTAAAATGTCACTTCTTTTTCTCGTTAAGACGAATCTCGTGACGCTGAACCGCGTAATACAACGGAGCAGATGAAGAAAGGTTAAGACCTTTTGATAGGCGAGCTAGAGAAACGCCTGCGTGATAGGCCTTATAGATTTCCGCGTGATACCTTTCGGTTGACGTATCGCGTGCCTTGAGAACCTGAGTGAGAGCCTTTTGAGTGGCTTCCTCAGTCGCCCTTGAGCGAGGTTTACGCGAGCTGGATCCAGTAGTTGAAGTAAATATACGTCTACGCAAACCGGAGTATGCAACGCCTAACTCATCGGCAAGCGCAACAAGGGATCCGCCTTTTTCGTAATACTCCTTAGCGAGCTCGGTATACTTGGTTGATGCCTTATGAGCAGGAGTGTTTTGATTTCTCAAACCGTAAGCGCGCTTGGCAAGATCAAGTAAAGGCTCTATCTTCTTTGCGTATTTAAGTGTTAGATCGTCCTTGGTCATTGTGATACTCCCGTTTCTGTTAGAACTCGAAGGTTGGTAACCATCCAGAGTTGCGATTCAATCATCTGCTTTGCTAGTTCATGTAATGCCTTTGACGCATGTTTTTGCTGTGCTGGATCTAGGTTGACATAGTCAAAGTCGACAGCCGCGACTATTCCGCGATAGTCATCGTGAGGCTCAACATTGATACTTGACTTCTTTACCTTTATGTTAGGAATATGCTCAGACAAGAAATCAACCGCAGATGCAAATGCCTTCTCTGCAATGTCCTCGTCAACGTTGATGACGTAGGTGACAAGCCTCTTCATGTGTATTCTCCCTTGCGTGCGCATAGGGTTAGCGCAGAAGGTTATTATAAACGTGAATTATAAAGAATGAGAAATTAAAGCGCTAGGGTTCTTTAACCGACGCGTTTAGTCCTAACTATACACCACTAACTAATTACTAAATTAAATTAAAATTAAATTTGATAAACATAAATTCTACCAGCAGATCCTGATCCTCCGCCGCCTCCTGCACTTGCTCCAGGAACTTCATTTGGCCCACCGAAAGCGATATATGCGCCGCCACCGCCGCCGCCACCTGCACCACCAATACCTGTAGAATTATTTCCTGCGCCACCAGCATTTGCATTTCCATTTTGTCCACTTTGATTTCCGCCAGAACCACCGTTGCCGCTAGGAGTTGATCCTGCTGCACCAGCAGTTCCATTGCTTGCTCCACCGCCAGTCGCTTGTGCACCGCCACCGCCTCCACCCGCGCTTCCAGGTGTAGTGTACGTTGTTAGTCCTGTGGCATTCAAAGTTATGTTTGATCCCGCTGTTCCAGCATTAGGGCTATTACGACTAGTTCCAGCGCCTCCGCCTTGGCCTCCGCTTTGACCAGAAACAGAAACAAATCCAACAACATTTGATGTTACAGTTCCGCCATTTCCTCCTGCATTGCTAGCACTTCCACCAGTATTTCCAGCTGCGCCGCTGTTACCACCATTAGCAGTTAATAAGTTTCCAAAACTAGAAGCGCCTGTAGCTCCGCCTACTGTAACTAGATAAGTTTGCCCGCTTGACACAGAGTATTCTTGAAATGCTCCTACGCCTCCGCTACCGCCACCGCCACCGCCACCGCCTGATTGTGCTGAAGTAGAACCGCTTGCCCCATTACCACCGTTACCGCCTCCGCCAAAAGCGTACACCGCTATCTTAGTTACTCCTGCCGGAACTGTGTAAGTCGTCGAGTTGTTGTACGTTTGAGCTAAAGTGTAAGTTGGAATAACTGGAGTTACACTGTTAGAAGCTGATGAAGGCTGAGATGTTCCTGAAGAGCTGCTGGCTGTAACTGTGAATGTATAGGCAGTTCCATTAGTTAAACCAGTGACTATAATTGGAGATGAAGCACCTGTTGCTGTTATCCCGCCGGGAGACGAAGTAACAGTATAAGAAGTAATAGGAAGTTTTGAAAAGCTAGGAGAGGTAAATGTTACAGTTGCTTGCGCGTTTCCAGCTGTGGCAGTTCCAATTATAGGAGATGAAGGAGCTCCTTTAGTTCCGCCTGCTGTACTTCCTAGAATTGGCATGAAGGTATTCTAACGCCTATTCTTCGGTGTCTTCAGAATCCTTAGGATTGCGAATTGGATATGTGATAATCCAAAAGAGAGTTGTTGCCATGATGGCATATCCTGTGATGGTTCTTGCAGATCCGTCAAGGACAAGCCACGCCACGAACATGCCCAGGAGCGTCCACGCCTGGTCTGTGATGTCGCGAAAGATGTCTTTTAATAGGTTCATACTGGTTTTCTCCTTAGACGGATACGGCGTATTCTACCGGACTTTTTAACTGCCTTCTTGGGTTTTGCCTTAGGTTTTGCCTTTGACGTTGCGCGACGACGCTTTACAGTTCCACCTTCGCGACCGCCAGGCATTCCTGAGTCGCCACTTGACGAGCGCGAGCGGGAGCCTGAGCTTGAGCCAGATGACGATGATGAAGTAGACGCGGCAGCTGTTGCTGCAGATGTTGCCGCAGCCGCAGCTGCTTGGACTGCAACGCCCGCCGCGACTACAGATGCAACAACAACCTTTTGTGATTCCTCACGCTCTTCGGGTGACATGTCAGCTCCGAGATTTGAGAGAGCGGTGAGAACTTGTCCTGGATCTGAGAAGATCGCCGCAGCTAATTCTCCTGGATCTGCAAGGACTTCAAATGCTGCTTGAACCTCGGCAACGATTACAACACCGTTTGCAAGCTCAACGGGGGTGTCGGGTGGGAGATCCTTTGCCTTAATTCCAGCATCTGCGAGCGCGGAGGCAGGAACTGCACCGTCACCTGAGCCTGTAAACGCAGCAACAAGAACAGCGGCAACTGCAGTCTTTTCAGAGGCGGTAAGAGGTTGACTGTCTCCGCCGGTGATTTGCTGGATAAGTTGCTGTGCTTCCTTTTGAGTTACCTGTCCGTCCTTAAGCGCATCATTGAGGTTGTTTACTTTTTCTTCTTTTGGTGTAGTATCTGGCTTAGGTTCAGGTTTAGGCTCTTCCTTAGGAGGCTCTGGTGTTGTTGGTTTTTCGTCGGTTGGCGGCGTTGGTGTTGGCTCTTCCTCTTCTGGTTGTGGGTCTACCGGCTCTTCTGGTTGCTCTGTTTCTGGCTTTGTCTGGGGGTCTTCTGATGTTTCTGGGTCAGATGGTTCTTCGCTTGGTGGAGTTTCTGTTTCAGAGTCTTCAGCGTCTGGCTGGGGTTGATCGTCAGGAGAAGTAGGATCCTCTTCTGAAGGATCTGGATCTTCAGGCGTTTCTGGCTCTGGATCTTCTGTAGGTGGAAGCTCTGGCTCTGGCTCTGGCTCTTCATCAGGAGTTGATGGGTCCTCGACTGGTGGAAGTTCTGGCTCTGGCTCTGTATTAGGAGTTGATGGAGTCTCTGGAACAACAACTGGTTGAACAGTTGGAGAAATAGGTGTCGCTTCTACTTCAGTATATGAACTAACGTTTCCGTTCCAGTGAGCAACGCGAACTGTGTAGGTTACTCCGTTTGATAAACCTGAGATCGTAAATGACTCAGGAGCACCGTCCGTATTCCAGGTTCCATTTACATATGGATTTAACGCATTTGGATTTGATGATACAACTTGATAAAACCACGTATTTGCCACAACTCCAGGCGGAGGAGTTACCGTAACTGTAATAGATCCGCTTGATGTTTCTGTGTCTGTGATGGTTGGAGTTAGTGTTGCGTGAATGTTTGCGTCAAGAGAATCGGTATATGTCTCTGCAACGTTAATTGCAGTGGTTGCAGCTGCAACCGCAGTTGACGCGGCAACAACGGATGCGTCTGCAGTTTGTGCAGCCGTGAGAGTTGACTGCGCGTTGGTGAGTGTAGACTGCGCGCTGGTGAGATTTGTCTGCGCAGTTGATAGAGTTGACTGCGCGCTAGAAAGAGTACCTTGCGCTTGAGCGAGTTGCTGGGTCTCAAGGGTCAAGTTATTATTTGCAGTTGAGAGCGCGGTTATTTGCTCAAGGGTCGCATTGGATTGAGTAAAGGCACTTGCAGGAATTGTCTGCCAGCCGTTGCCAATATTCCACATCAGGTTAACGTGAGCGCCGCCGCCGTTTTCATAGAACCAAAATGTCATATCCATCGGGTCGCCTGCAACAACCGTGTAGGTGCGAACGTTTCCGCCGCCTCCCTTGTCATACCAGTCATTGATGACGGTATTGCCGTCAAGTTGAAGAATTGTTCCGTCGTCCGCGGGAGCGTAGAAGTAAATTGTTCCAGAAACTGGAGCGGTAAGTTGGCCAGTAAACTTAACGGCAACGTCCTCGGATAAAGTTCCAAGAACTTGACCTGAGCCCCAGCTAAATTGAATGTTGTTAACTGTCGTAGTCGCAATAAGGCGATTGTCGCCAGGAAGCGGAGGGGCAGCGTTGTATCCAGCGTTGTTATAAACCTTTGCCTGAACACCAGACGTTGTCACTGAGTCAACTGCTGCCTGTGCGGCTGCAACTGCTTGCTGAGCTTGAGTAACCTGAGCCTGCTCTGTTGCAACTGCTGTCTGCGCAGTTGAGACATTTGTCTCGGCTGTTGTTACTGCCGTTTGAGCTGTGGCGACATTGGACTGTGCCTGTGTTACCTGAGCTTGAGCTTGGGTCTCGGTAGGAGCAGACGTGTTTTGTGAGATTGCACTTTGAACAGCAGTTAATGCTGCATCCGCAACAATACGTGCAGAATCAACCGCTGCCTGTGCTTGAGCAATCACAGGAGCTGCCTGAGCTGTCGTGTTGTTATCTTGTGCCTGTTGGGTCTTTTGGTTGATCTGATTTTGCGCAGCGTCAATATCTGTATGAATATCTGCAACTGTAACTGCCTGCTGCGCGAGAGTTACCTTTTCCTGCATAACGGTAACTGCCTGTGTGGTTGCTGCCTGCGCAGCGGTTAAGTTTGTTTGAGCGGTAGTAACGGCAACGGTTGCCTGAGCTGCGGAAGTCTGGGCTGCTACAACTGCCGTTTGGGCTGTTGCGACTGCCTCGTCCTTTTGGGTTGCGGTTGCCTGCAACGTTGTTAGAGTATTGGTCTCATTGGTTAACGTTGTTTGAGCAGCGGTAAGGTTAGTTTGGGCAGTTGCCTGCTGAGTTTGGAGAGTCGTGAGAGTCTGGGTCTCCTGAGTAACAACTGTCTGTGCGGTAGATACCGCGGTCTGTGCGGCTACCTGCTGAGTTTGCAGTGTTGTTAAGGTAGTTGTTTGTGTCGTGACATTTGCCTGTGCGCTTTGAGCCGCTGCAACGAGCGCTGGATCAGACGTTGTGGTAGTTGTCGTGACCTTAATATTGTCAATGATGTAGTAATCCCAGTCGGGCGCGATTTCAATTTGATGAATCTTCTTGCCCTCAGGAGCTACAATTGTTTCAGTGTGAGTGTAGGTTGTGTTTTGCTGACCGTTTTGTGTTCCTACGTTATTTTCAATAACAAAGTTAGATGTTGTTCCGTCTGTATAACGTGTGGTTGCGGTGCCATCGCCGTTCTTTGCGTAGACGCCAAACTCAACTTTGGACACGGCTGTGTCAGCAGTATTAAGAAATTGAATCGTTGTTGTAGCGGAAGGACCTTGTAATACGAGCGCAGAGCCAGATACTGCGTTAGGGTCGCCAGTCGTCCAACCGCCAGAGATGTACACTCCGTTTTGATTTTGAGTTGATACGGGGTTGTTGTTAACGGTAATGGAAACTGCACCAGTGCCTGACGAGTTATTTACCTGGTTATTGTTAAATGTCTCAGTGCGCACAACGTTGGTAGTTGTGTTAGATGCATCAGCCGCTGCCTGAGCTGTTTGAGCCTCTGTAGTTGCCTGAGTAACAACACCTTGTTGAGTAGTAACTGCCTGAGTTGCCTGGGTAAGAGTTGTTTGTGCTTGAGTGAGATTTGTCTCCGCCGCAGCTACAACCGCTGTCTGTGTTGTTACCGCCTGAGTTGCTTGATTAAGAGTCTCGGTCTTTTGAGTAACATCTGCCTGGGCAGTTGCAACAACTGCTGTCTGCACTGTCACCGCCGCCTGTGCTTGAGTGCTTTCTGCCTGTGCGGTTGTTAAAGTCTGGGTCGTGGTGGCAACTGCTTGGGTTGCGGTGGTTAAGGTTGACTGCGCTTGGGTTAGGGTTGTTTGCGCTGCGTTCTCGGTCGTGACGGCGGTTTGAGCGGCAGTCACGGCCGTTTGAGCGTCGGCCAATGCTGTTTGAGCAGTAGTAATTGCAGTCGTTGTAGATTCGGCAGGTGGGTTTGGCAATGCGGAGGAGGTTGCAGAAACCTCGGTAAGTATTGCACTTTGTGCGGTTACGGTTGCCTGTGCTTGGTTAACGAGCTCCTGGTTTGTGGGAGGAGGTGGCGGGGTGACTGGATCAGTCGGTGGAATCACCGCAGGTGTAGGATTATTTGGTGAAGAAGATTCTTGCTGCTGCGTTTGTGTCGATCCTGACGATGGCTCTGGCGACGTACCTGTTGGTGCTGAACTTGTCGAAGGTTCTTGAGAAGTCTGAGATGCAGTGGGACCAGGACTTGGAGGAGTAGAAGATGTCGATTCTTGAGATGTTGTTTGCGTTGTATTGCTTGTTGACGGGGATTGTTCTTGGGTACCTGTGGTCGACGCCCCAGAGGTTGAAGATGAAGGAGTTGGAGAGCCAGTTGATGTGGAAGTCTGCGTTGATCCAGTCGTTGGAGCTGGATCTTGCGAGGTGCCGGAAGAAGCTGGAGGCTCTTCCGCGTAAGACGAAGAAGGCGTAAAAGCTAAGTAACCTGTCGCAAGGAAAGTAGCGAGCGCAAGTTTTTGAGCGCGATGCTTCGGTGACAACTAAGACTCCAATGAGAAGTCTCCCCGTATGCTTATTGTATCTTATTTTCTTTCAGCAGATTGTTGTACTTGCTAAAGTTTTGTTAAATTTAATTTTTTAATTTGCAGAAGTATAAATATAGACACGGCCTGCACCGCCAACTCCACCGTTGCCTGAGTTTGTTCCGCCGGCACCGCCAAGGTATCCGCCGCCACCGCCACCTCCGCCACCGCCAGCTGGGGCATTTGCTGCGCCTCCCGCGTTTCCAACATTTTGTGACCCATTAAAGCTAACGTTACCGCCGCCACCTCCATTACCGCCGTTGCTTGCCCCAGCAGCGCCGCTTCCACCGCTAGCGTTACTTCCTTGCTGTTGAAAAATTGCGTAACCGCCACCGCCACCGCCACCGCCACCGCCACCGTGAGTGTAAGAAGTTAGTCCTGTACCATTTAGTGTCAATGTGCCAGAAGCGCTTCCAGCATTACCAGGAGATCCGTCATTAGTGCCAGACTCGTACGCGCCAGAAAGACCACCGTTGCCACCACTTGCACCAGTTATTGTCACAAAATTTGCTAAGTTAGACGTTCCAGTGTTTCCGCTTCCACCGACACCTGCGTTAAAGCTTGCAATACTTCCACCATTCCCGCTACCGGAATTTGCAAGATTTCCAAATGACGACTGCCCTCCTGCTGAACTAGCGTTACCGCCAGCACCTATTGTGACAGAATACGTAGTTCCAGGAGTGACAGGATAGTCTTTGAATGCAGACCCAGACCCTGCTCCACCACCGCCGCCACCTTCACCTAAGAAATATGGCGAGCCTCCACCAGCTGAGCCACCGCCGCCACCTCCAAACATATAGACGGCAATCTTTGAAACTCCGTTAGGCACTGTCCAGTTTTGAGTTGAAAAAAGTGTTGCAGACAAACTGTATGAAGGTGGACTAACTGGCGTGACGCTATTGGAATTAGAAGATGCAGCGCTGCTGACTCCGTATGACGTTTCTGCGCGAACTGTGAATGTATAGGCTGTTCCATTAGTTAAACCAGTGACTGTAATTGGAGATGAAGTAGACGTCGCAGAAATACCTCCAGGACTGGATATGGCGCGATATGTAACTGTTCCGCCTTTTCCCGTATAAGCAGGAGGTGTAAATGAAACTGTGGCTTGACCATTTTCAGCAGTTGCTGAGCCAATTATTGGCGCTCCGGGAACTCCGCCAGTAGTGCCTGCAACTCCGAGAATTCTTCTCATGGATTTATTCTATATTATTGTGGGAAAATGAATCTAGTTAAGCGATGTCAGAAGAGGGGTGATTACGCATGTCAAGCTCGCGCCAGGTATATGAGGAAAGAATGTTGTAGAGAGCATTTGCCTGGTTAATAACCTCGTCACAGGCGACAAGAAGATCAACCCGTGAGTCTGGTTCGGAAGGATCTTGAATATCTGAAAGAATTGTTCGAAGAGTAAATGAACATGCCTGGAGACGAGCGAGTGCTTGCTCGTGTGGAGTTTGCTCCTGGAACAACATGACGAAATACTAATATGAAAGTGTAAGCGCGATGCGTGTTTGAAAGAGAAATGAGATAACCTTTTGGCAAAAATTTGAGAGAGAAGAGCGAAGAGATCTACACTATATCTGAATTCTCTACTATACTCGGATGTTGGGATTCTTGGATGTTGGGATTTTTGGATTTTTTGGATATTTTGGATATTTGCGGGAAGATAAAACGAGCGCCCGGAGGGAAGATATCTACTTGACATACTAGGTTGAAAAGTTTTTCAAAAAGTTCAAAAAGACCTAGTAGGAATCTGGAGACATACTAGGCGAGAAAAGTCGTTCGAAAAGTGCAAAATCGCCTAGTAAGCCTGCTTTCTTATATATTTAATATATTATGATACTCGGATTCTCTACTATATTTCCTATACGCGTATAGACTTTCTCCCTGGGGCGACGAAAACTATAGTAGAGAATCCGAGAATCCAAACTTATAGTTGAAAAAATAAAAATATAGTTGAATATAGTTTTGACTTTTTGTGATACTATGCGCCTTGAGCGGGTCAAAAGTTGACCTGAGAGGAGACGAAATGATAGACACTGGGATGCTAGTTGCTGCCATCATTGCAACGTTTGGTGGCGTAACTGTTTGGTACTACGGCTGGTACGAGCGCAAGACGGACAAGATCATGAGACGCATGCTTAACGGTATTGCTTTTTTGATTGCTGCTGCGTGGGTCATGATGGGAGTGTTGTACTTTGGCTAAGGACGCACTTGCGATGTTAGGAATATCTCTCGAGGAAGCTCGTGAGGTAGATCAAGCTCTTCTTGAAAGAAGCAAGAAGGGACCGAGAGATCGACGTGTCTGCATCTGCGGTCACGCGATGAACAAGCACTCAAATTACGTAGGGATAGTTGAGTGTAAACCTACGGCAATGAGATGTCCTTGTAAGAAACCGAGACCTGTACTTGAGGTTGAGGACACGAGGTTGTTCCTGAGGAAGACTGAGGGAGCTGGAGCCATGCACGCATTGGCTCGTGGAATGTATGCGAGTTTATCCGCTGGTCGTGAGGTTACGTGGATAGTTGATCTTCAATGTGATAAGTGTGGATCAACAGACAAGCAGGTTACTCCGGTGCCTGTAACTCAAAGCGGCTATTCTTCCGATGAGGCAACTGGGTTTGATGTTTTGTTATGCCACGATTGTAGGACGGCGTCATGATGAGAGGCAGTAAGACTTTTAAGGTCGGAAGGTTCTATATCAACATCGGGTTTTCATTTACCCGCTTTGCAATTGGGTTTAACGTCGCGTCATACGGATTTGACCTAGACTTTGGCTTTGCCTGGGTTGGGATTGAATGGTGACCGATCTACCTATAGTCAAGAAGGACGTTGTTCACTACGACGTTCTGATTGCGACACCTGCGTTCTCTTTCGTACCTGAGTACGTGACCAGTCTGGTTGAGACCACAAAGGTTCTTAATGAGAAAGGGATCTCGTATCACCTGCTTCATAAGTCTGGGTCATTTATCCCAAGCACTCGTGAGATGGTTGCGACCGACTCCTTTGGTCATAACTGGAAGACCAACGAGATTGGCAGCGGAAAATACACATACAAGAAGATCTTTTGGATTGACTCAGACATCGAGTGGACGCCTGAACAGTTTATGAAGATCTACGAGTCAGAACATGACATCATCTCTGGAGTCTACCAGACCCACCCTAACGGGACGGTCGCGGTGAACTTTCCAGACAAGTTTGGCCGACCACAAAAGACCAACAAGAAAGATCTACTCATTGACTGGGATCCAATCGAGGTCGGCGGAGTTGGCTTTGGCTTTGTTGCAATGAAGCACGGCGTCTTTGAAAAGATGCCAAGACCCTGGTTCAAGATCCGTCACATACTTTGGGAAGATGAGATTGGCTTTGAGGTTAACATGGGTGAGGACTATGCCTGGTGTGAAAATGCCAAGGACTGTGGATTCAAGATAATGCTGGATCCTCAGGTTAAGGTTCTTCATCACAAGGGTGCGGTGTTGCGTGTCGAGTAAGGATAATCACCAGGACTGGTACGGAACTCGAGAAGTCATATGGCGGGAAAAGTCATGTGGCTTTTGTCAGGAGGGCATTCATAAAAACTGCGCTCACGAAATCGCGTGGTTTGATAAACTGTGGATCTGCGGCTGTACTTGTAATAAGTCCTGGAAGCCCCAGGCAGTGACGGTAGTTAAGAAGACGAAGGAGAAATAACGATGGCAAAAAAGAAAGACGTTATCGCGCTTAAACTTTATGCTGAGATCATGAGGCAGGCAGAGAATCCTCCTCTTCACCCAGGCGAAATTGAGACGGCAGTGTTTGATGCGTTTGATGAGTGGCAAAGACATCTTTCCGACGAGATCAAAAAACTTGTCTCTAGCTGGGAGACCGAGGTACCTGATGATGGCTCTCTTTACACTTTAGGGTTACGTCGAGCTCAGGACGTTGTTAATGGCGAGGACCCAGTCGTCCCACCGCCTAATGAAGCAGTTTAATCTTACTGTTTCTACATACCCGAAAAGCACGGGATTCTCATTCGACTTCCCAAATAAACTTTCCAACACCCATGTAGAATTTCCCTGAGTCAATCCCCTGACTCAAAAGGAGACTACATGTCAAAAGAACTCAAGGCAATGGCAGCATCCTGGGCACGTTCATTTCTTGCCGCAGGAATCGCCGTTTACATGGCAGGTGTGACAGACCCAGCGGACATCGCTAAGGCAGGACTCGCAGCAGTCCTTCCAGTGATCTTGCGCTACCTCAACCCAGGCGACGCAGCTTTCGGTAAGAAGGCGTAAGCGTAAAAAACTAGAACAGGCAGTCTCCGTAGAGAGTCCTCTCCCCACTCTGCGGAGACTGTCTTCTTTTATTTTCATATGTACAATTGAACTATGAGTTCAGAGCTAGCAAGACAAGACGAAGAGCCAACTCCCGATTTTCTTATCCTGGAGGAAGGCGTCAACCTTCGACCCGATCTCTCCTCCTTAGGAATCATCGAGACAGAGCGCGGTGTCTGCGAGGACACCTTCGAGAATCGCTCGATCCTTCGATCCAACCAGCTCGGCTGGGACACGGTCTATGCCTCCAATGGAGTCCCGACGGGTCTCATCATGGCGAGATCCAAGGACATGGCCAAGCAGCGTCGTCTCCTCTCCCTGGCGGAGAAGAAGCCAATCATGGTCGACCCTGGCAACATCAACTCAGATTACCTTTCCGGCCTGG
>Ga0214917_10000707_pt1 | contig 43655 bp, 41 predicted proteins | sample LL_1208_BB_MetaG_FD_177983 | JGI IMG/M metagenome (GOLD analysis project Ga0214917, IMG submission 177983) | Freshwater microbial communities from Lake Lanier, Atlanta, Georgia, United States - LL_1208_BB | ecosystem: Environmental > Aquatic > Freshwater > Lake | place: USA: Georgia | collected... | reverse complement strand
CTAAATAGCCCCTGAAGCGCGCAGCTGCTCGCGGGCTTGGGCATCTAGCCCCAGCATGCGCTCCAAAACTTCATCGGCATGCTGCCCCAACATGGGGGGCGGCAGGTGATGCTCTAGTGGAGTACCCGAAAACTTCATGGGGCTGCCCATCAGGGGAACTGTTCCCGCCACAGGATGCGGCAGGTTGATTTGCATGCCGCGGGCCTTCACCTGTGAAGTGGCAAAAGCTTGCGCCACATTGTTGATGGGGCCGCAAGCAACTCCAGCGGCTTCCAGGGCTGTGACCCAATCTTCCGTGCTGCGCTGCTTGAAAATGTCCTCCAATATAGGCACAAGTACGGCGCGGTTTTGCACACGCAGGGCGTTTTTACAAAAGCGCTCATCAGCAGCCAAGTCTTCACGCTGGGCCACCGCACAAAACTTGGCAAACAAGTTGTCGTTACCGCACGCCAGAATCACAGCGCCGTCTGAAGACTTAAAGACCTGATACGGCACGATGGAGGGGTGCGTATTACCAATACGCTCGGGCGATTCGCCAGTAGCCAAATAGGTCATGGCCTGATTGGCCAACAATGCCAAGCAAGAATCGAACAAAGCCACATCCACATGTTGGCCCTTGCCCGTCACATCGCGTTGCACCAACGCCGCATTGATGGCGATGGTGGCGTACATGCCAGTAAAAATGTCAATTACCGGAACGCCCACGCGCATGGGGCCGCCACCGGGCTCAGTATCCGCATTACCCGTCACACTCATCAAGCCAGCCATGCCTTGCGCCATGAAGTCATAACCTGGCTTGTCTTTGTTGGGGCCAGTTTGGCCAAAACCGGTTACCGAGCAATACACCAAGCCAGGGTTGACGGCGGACAGGTCTTGATAGCCCAAACCATAACGGTCTAGGTCGCCGACCTTGTAGTTTTCAATCAGCACATCGCACTTCGCGGCCAACTTGCGAACCAACTCTTGCCCTTCTGGGTGCGTCAGGTTCACAGTGATGGATTTTTTACCGCGGTTGGCCCCCATAAAGTAGGCGCCCTCAGTGGTGTCTTGGCCTTGGGGATTTTTGATCCAAGGAGGGCCATAAGCACGAGAATCGTCACCGGTTTTGGGGCGCTCAACTTTGATCACTTCAGCCCCGAGGTCAGCCATGTTTTGTCCCGCCCATGGGCCCGCCAACACGCGAGACAAATCTAAAACACGAATATGCGAGAGAGGTCCGGACATAAAAAAAGAAAAGTATTGGCCTGAGCCAAGATGAATCAATCGAGCTTGGCGCCAGACTCTTTAACCACTTGGGCCCAGCGTTTGACTTCAGCAGCCACGAACTGACCAAACTGTTGTGGTGTGAGATTACTGAATTCAGCGCCTTGGTTGGCCCACACTGCCTTAGATTCATCACTCAGTCCAGCCCGGCGGATTTCCTCGACAGCGCGGGCTTGGGCATCAGAAGGGGTGCCTTTGGGGGCCCAGATGCCGTACCAAGTGGTCACTGTGTAGTCGGGCAAACCCAATTCCGCAGCGCAGGGCACATCCGGAAATGCAGGGCTGCGCTTGTTGCCCGACACCATAAGCGCTTTGATGCGGCCGGCCTTGATATGAGCCGCCGAAGAACCCAAGCCATCGAACATCATGTCCACATTTCCAGCAATCAAGTCTTGCAATGCAGGACCTGCTCCACGGTAAGGAATGTGGGTGATGAAAGTTTGGGTTTGCTGTTTGAACAACTCGCCTGCCAAATGGTGCGAAGTACCGCCGCCCGCAGAACCGTAGTTGGTCTTGCCAGGATTTTTGCGGATGAAAGCCAAAAACGCCTTGAATTCATCGGGGACTTTTTTGGGATTGACCACCAATACTTGAGGCACGTTGGCCACCAAAGCCAAAGGTACAAAGTCTTTTTCAATGTCGTAGTCCAGCTTGGGGTACATGGCAGGTGCAATAGCGTGGTGCACGGCACCCATAAACAAGGTGTAGCCATCAGGAGCCGCTTTGGCTGCAATGGTGGCACCCAATGTGCCACCCGCACCGCCACGGTTGTCAATGATGAGCTGCTTGCCCGTCAGCTTAGAAAACTGCGCCGACAAAGGTCGGGCAAAGGCATCGGTGCCGCCACCAGCTGGAAAAGGCACCACCAGAGTCACAGGCTTACTGGGCCAAGCACTCTGGGCTCTGGCCGGTGTGGCGGAAAGAACCGCATACAACACACCTGCAGCACTTAACAAACCAAACATCATGGAAATCAACATTTGGCGACTGATGGCGCCAGCTACACGATTCTTCATGGGGAGTCTCCTAAGCTTTGTTTATGAAATGCAAAAAGGGCGTCAGAATAACAGGCGTTCGACTTCGCTAGAGACAGGTATTTGCCCCAGCGCCAGCATATGACGGTGTTTGTCGATTTTTTTCAGGTCGTACAAGTAGTTCACCATGATGCCGTACGACTGCTTTAGGCCTTTGGGCGAAGGGTCGCCCATCCAATTGAGGCGCTCAATGCGCGCGCCATTGCCCAGGTGGAATTTGGCCACCGAATCTACTGGTCGCCCCTGATTCAGCTCCTGCCCCAAATAGCGTGCCGCGGCGTGCATGAGCCAATGCTTGAGAGGTGAATCTGTCGCGATCTCAGCGCCTTTGTCCAGAACATCCAGCACATGCACAGCGGTGGGGGGCTCAAAACCCACCGCGCGACCCAGCTCAGCCAATTGTTTTTCGGGCATGCCGTCCAAGATCAACTGAGCGTTTTTGCCTAACCAGGCCCTAAAACCAGGTATGGGGGACAAGGTGGCAAAGGTTTTAAGCTTGGGAAACTCTTTACTCAAAGTGTCGGCCACTCGTTTGATCAGCGAGTCACCAAAGCTCACGCCACGTAAGCCCGGCTGAGTGTTGCTGATGGAATAAAAAATCGCGGTGGTGGCTTTGCCAAGGTCTGAGGCATCGGCCAACTCATCCAGCAACGGGGTGATGCTATGAGCCATATGGTCAATAAGAGCGACCTCAACAAAAATAAGGGGTTCACCGGGCAAGCGGGGATGAAAAAAACCATAGCAACGTCGATCGGAATCCAGCCGGTTTTTCACATCGGCCCAACTGCGGATGTCGTGCACGGCTTCATATTTGATGAGCTTCTCCACCAAGGATGCGGGGGAGTCCCAGCTCATGCGCTGCAGCTCTAGAAAACCCACATCGAACCAAGTGGAAAACAAATACTCCATTTCAATGTCGAGCGCTTGCAAACGCTTGTCTTGACGCACGAAGGGCTGCATATCGGCGCGCATGTCCACCAAAAAGCGGATACCTTCGGGAATCACGCTAAAACGTTGCAGCAACCGTCGGCGCGGTGAAACCGTGGAACGACGGTATTCCACCTCAGCAGCGGCTTCGTCAGGTGTTCCCACCTTGGCAGCAAACTTGGCTTGAGCCGCCCGCACCTTCACGGGATCGGCCATGAACTGCTCGCTCATGAGCAACCACACATCCCGTCGGCGGGCTACGGAGGCGCGAGAATAGACTTTGCTTAAGGATTCTGCACGCCGTCCACCCTCGACCTCGCTGATGTCGGGATCGATGATGCCGCGCAACTCATCCAGAGTACGCCGCAACATGCGTGGAGACAAAGCCTCGTCTTTACGGCGAATGGTGGCCAGCAAGCGCTCTTTGGTGGAGCGCTCCGCCTCTGGCTTGACGTCAGTGGGCTTAGGATTCGGCGCCAACCGAGAGGGAATACTGGAGATGTCCAAACCCTCTTGGGGCTTGGTCGGCGGCATCCAACGTTGCACACTGCGACTGATCCAACTCAAAGCATTCATGATGTGAAATATGTCACATTAGGCAGCTCAAAGGCCGTAAATTAAGGGTTTGCCTTAGGGTTGTTGCGTGCAGCCCACAGCCAGAGCCACACACCCAGCACGACCATTGGCACGCACAGCCACTGACCCATGCTGAGGTTGAAGGCCAGCAGCCCCAAAAACTGATCGGGCTCTCGAAAATATTCAGCCACAAAACGCAACACGCCATACCCCATTAAAAATACTGCCGACACCTGCCCGCGCGCACTGGGGCGCTGTGCAAACCACCACAACAGCACAAAGAGCAGCAAGCCTTCTAACAGAAACTGGTAAATCTGCGAAGGGTGTCTTGGCACATCGCCCGCGCCACGAAACACCATGGCCCAAGGCAAGCCAGGGTCGGCCAATCGGCCCCACAACTCGCCGTTGATAAAGTTGCCTATCCGGCCAGCCGCCAAGCCTGTGGGTACACAAGGCGCCACAAAGTCGGCCACCTCAAGCCAAGGGCGCTGTCGGGAGCGGGCAAACCACAACATGGCCACGATCACGCCAATCAAACCACCATGAAAACTCATGCCGCCCTGCCACACCGACAAAATTTCAAGGGGATGAGCCAGATAAAACCCAGGCTTGTAAAACAGGCAATAACCCAGTCTTCCACCCAGAACCACGCCCAAAACACCCCAAAACAAAATATCGTCCACATCACGCCGTGTCCATGAACGATCTGCTGTGAAGGAGACATACGGCGGGTGTTTGAGGCGTAAGGCCCCAAGCCACATAAACAAAACAAAGCCCACCAAATAGGTCAAACCGTACCAATGAATCGACAAAGGCCCCAACTGCAGGGCTACGGGGTCAATTTGGGGGTGCATCAACATGCGGCGATTGTGCCGCAGCGTGAGATTTACACTAACAATCTGCCTCCAACCCATTAACTACTGAACTCGAACGTTTACAAATCATGGACTCCAAAATTCCAGCCCGCCAACTCCGCTCCTCCAACATCACCGAAGGCAAGTCCCGCGCGCCCAACCGGTCCATGTACTACGGCATGGGCTACAAAGATAGTGACTTTGGCAAACCCATGGTGGGTGTGGCCAATGGTCACAGCACGATCACACCTTGCAATTCGGGACTGCAAAAACTGACGGATGCGGCCATTGCCGGAATTTTGGAAGCCGGAGGCAATGCCCAAGTGTTTGGCACCCCCACCATCAGCGACGGCATGGCCATGGGGACCGAAGGCATGAAGTACAGCTTGGTCAGCCGCGAAGTTATCAGCGACTGCATTGAAACCTGCGTGCAAGGTCAATGGATGGATGGTGTGGTGGTGGTAGGAGGCTGCGACAAAAACATGCCCGGCGGTTTGATGGGCATGCTGCGCGCCAATGTGCCCGCCATTTATGTGTATGGCGGCACCATTTTGCCGGGCCACTATCAAGGCAAAGACCTCAACATCGTGAGTGTGTTTGAAGCTGTAGGGGAAAACGCAGCAGGCAAACTCAGCGATGAAGACTTGAAACAAATTGAACAGCGCGCCATACCCGGCACCGGTTCCTGCGGCGGCATGTACACCGCCAACACCATGAGCTCAGCTTTTGAGGCCTTGGGTATTTCACTGCCCTACTCCAGCACCATGGCCAACCCACACGACGAAAAAATGAATTCAGCCAAAGAATCGGCCAAGGTGCTCGTTGAAGCCATCCAAAAAGACATCAAGCCGCGCGACATCGTGACGCGCAAATCCATCGAAAACGCCGTGGCCGTCATTATGGCCACCGGCGGCTCCACCAACGCTGTGCTGCACTTTTTGGCCATCGCCCATGCGGCTGATGTGGAATGGACCATTGACGATTTTGAGCGGGTACGCCAAAAAACACCGGTTCTTTGCGACCTCAAGCCCAGCGGTAAATATTTGGCAGTTGACTTGCACCGCGCCGGCGGCATACCGCAAGTCATGAAAATGCTGCTCAATGCGGACCTGCTGCATGGCGACTGCCTGACCATCTCCGGACAAACCATCGCCGAGGTGCTGCGCGACGTGCCAGACCAGCCCCGCGCTGACCAAGATGTGATACGCCCGATGAACAACCCCATGTACACCCAAGGTCACTTGGCCATACTGAAGGGCAACCTTTCACCAGAAGGCGCTGTAGCCAAAATCACAGGGCTTAAAAATCCTGTGATCACCGGACCGGCTCGCGTGTTTGACGACGAGCAATCTGCCCTTAAAGCCATCTTGGACGGAAAAATCAAACCTGGCGACGTCATGGTGCTGCGCTATTTGGGCCCCAAGGGCGGCCCTGGCATGCCCGAAATGCTGGCCCCCACCGGCGCCCTCATTGGCGCTGGTTTAGGAGAAAGCGTGGGTCTCATCACCGATGGCCGTTTTTCTGGTGGCACTTGGGGCATGGTCGTGGGTCACGTGGCCCCCGAAGCTGCGGCAGGCGGCACCATTGCTTTGGTGGATGAAGGCGACAGCATCACCATTGACGCACTGCAACTCAAACTGGAGCTTAATGTGGCTGAGGCAGAAATTGCAAAACGCCGCACCAGTTGGAAAGCCCCCGCACCGCGCTACATACGCGGCGTGCAAGCCAAGTTTGCTTTTAATGCGTCCAGCGCCAGCAAAGGCGCGGTTTTAGACAACTATTAAGGAGCTTGCGATGAACCCAACCCAAAGCACCCACCCCTTGAGCAACCTGCGCACCTGCTGTATCGCCGCGGGCATGCTGGCCCTAAGCTTTGCTGGCATGGGCGCATCGTCAGTTTGGGCAGATCAGGCTTTGGCCACCTCTAAAAATTGCCTTGCCTGCCATGCCATTGACCGCAAAGTGGTGGGTCCCGCATTTAAAGACGTCGCTGCCAAATACGCTAATGACAAAACCGCTGCAGACAAAATGGCCTACAAAATTGTCAAGGGTGGCGTGGGTGCCTGGGGGGCTGTGCCTATGCCCGCCAACCCTCAGGTGAGTGAGGCGGAGTCTAAAAGGCTGGCGTCCTGGGTGCTGTCGCTTAAGTGACAGGCAACCAAAGATAGGCTGCTTTGCGCTCTAGGCGTCCAAATGCCCCAACTTCACCAAGATGTTGTGCACTTTTTCTTGTAGCACCGGCTTGGTAAAGGGTTTAACCACATAGCCAGCCGCGCCCATTTTGGCAGCTGCCATGATGTCATCTTTGCGGCCTTCGGCAGTCACCAACAAAACTGGAATGTGCTTGAGGTTTTCATCCGCCTTGATCCGCTGCAAAAAATCAAACCCATTCATATTGGGCATGTTGATGTCGGACACCACAAAGTCATAAGGGCTGGCTTTGAGCTTGTCCAGCGCCTCCACGCCATCTGAGGCTTCTTCAGCCCGGCCATAACCTGACTCGCTGATGATGTTGACCACTATGCGGCGCATGGTGGAAAAATCGTCCACCACCAAAAACTTGAGATCCAAGGCCATAAACCAAACCTTTGCAAGAAAATTTCTGCAAGTATGGGGTGGGTCTGTGACAGATTGAACGGCTGGCCTTGATGCCTAAGTCGCCCTTCAGAAACTCAATAATTTTCGCCCAATTGGTCCAGAATGGCTGGATTTTCAAGGGTGGATGTGTCTTGTGTGATGGCCTCACCTTTCGCTATCGAGCGCAGCAATCGGCGCATGATTTTGCCGCTGCGGGTTTTGGGCAGGTTCTCGCCAAAACGGATGTCCTTGGGCTTGGCAATCGGTCCAATTTCTTTGGCCACCCAGTCGCGCAACGCTTTGGCAATGGCTTTGGCTTCGTCGCCAGTGGGGCGCGAACGCTTGAGCACCACAAAAGCGCATATGGCTTCGCCAGTCAAGTCGTCCGGGCGGCCCACCACCGCGGCTTCGGCGACCAGATCGGTTTTAGCCACCAAGGCGGATTCAATTTCCATGGTACCCATGCGGTGGCCCGACACGTTGAGCACATCGTCAATGCGCCCGGTGATACGAAAGTAACCCCTATCGGCACTGCGCACTGCACCGTCTCCGGCCAAGTAGTAACCCTTGAGTTCATCTGGAAAATAGCTTTTCTTAAAACGCTCAGGGTCGCCCCAGATGGTTCGAATCATGCTAGGCCATGGGCGTTTGATCACCAAAATGCCGCCTGCACCATTGGGAATGTCCTGCCCGGCTTCGTCCACAATGGCTGCGGCAATACCGGGCAAAGGCAAAGTGCAAGACCCGGGCACCAAGGGGGTGGCCCCAGGCAAGGGCGTGATCATGTGGCCGCCTGTTTCGGTTTGCCAGAAGGTGTCCACTATGGGACAGCGCTCGCCACCCACATGCTTGTGGTACCACATCCACGCCTCAGGGTTGATGGGTTCGCCCACCGAACCCAAGATGCGCAGGGACGACAAGTCCGATTGCTTAGGGTGAACTTTCTCGTCAGACTCGGCCGCCTTGATCAGGGAGCGTATAGCCGTGGGCGCTGTATAAAAAATGGTGGTTTTGTGCCGCTCAATCATTTGCCAAAAACGGCCAGCATTCGGGTAGGTGGGCACCCCCTCAAACACAATTTGCGTCACGCCCGCGGCCAAGGGGCCGTAGGCCACATAGCTGTGCCCTGTGATCCAGCCAATATCGGCCGTGCACCAAAAAACGTCGCTGGGTTGCACGTCAAACGTCCAATCCATGGTGAGTTTGGCCCAAAGCAGGTAGCCGCCGGTGGCATGCTGCACGCCCTTAGGCTTACCCGTGGAGCCAGAGGTGTACAAAATGAACAAGGGATGCTCTGCCCCCACGGGCACCGCAGGGCATTCGGTACTTTGACCCGCAAGGACCTCTTCAAAGGTTTTGTCGCGGCCCGCCACCATGGCGCAGGTGGTGGGTGTGCGCTGGAACACCAGCACGGTTTTGATGGAATCGCACCCGCCCATGTTCAGGGCCTCATCCACAATGGATTTAAGCGGCAGCTCTTTACCCCCGCGCATTTGGTAGTTGCTGGTGATCACTGCCACAGCACCCACGTCCACAATGCGCTCTTGCAGGGCCTTGGCTGAAAAGCCGCCAAACACCACACTGTGAGTAGCGCCTATGCGGGCGCAGGCTTGCATGGCCACCACACCCTCTATGGTCATCGGCATGTAAATCAGCACACGGTCGCCTTTTTGAACGCCTTGAGCTTTGAGCGCATTGGCAAACTGGCTCACCTTGGTCAGCAACTCTTTAAAAGTCACTCGGGTCACGGCACCATCGTCGGCTTCAAAAATAATGGCAGTTTTGTGCTCCACCTGTGTGCCCATGTGCTTGTCTAGGCAGTTGGCTGAGGCGTTGAGCTCACCGTCTTCAAACCATTTAAAAAATGGTGCGTTGGATTGATCAAGTGTTTTAGAAAAAGGCTTGTTCCACACCACATGGTCGCGCGCCAACTGCGCCCAAAACCCAGTAAAGTCTTTTTCAGCCGCCTCACACAGCGCGTTGTAGCTTTCCATACCTGAAATGCGCGCCGCTTTCACCGCAGCTTCTGCAGGGTGAAAAATACGGTTCTCCACCAATAAAGACTCAGTGGCCGAACTGGATGTGCTCATGGATATGTTCCTCTTGGTTGTCTAGAAATAGTTGCTGTGGCTCAATTTGGGGGTGGACTGTCAAGGCTTGCCCTTACAAAGCCCTGACTCCTTGACCTCTGATAACACTCTCTTAGATACCAATGGTGTCAACAATATGAAGCCCTTGCATCCGGTGTTTCCCTCATCCGTTCACCTAAAATTTGTGCAACCTCCTTGATGCGCGCTTCTAATGCCCGCCTTCCCCCTACAACATCAATCAAAAGTTTTATATGAGCGAACCCACACCAAGCAACCCTTTGTTTTACAAACACCTGCCCTCGTTTATTTTTGCCAGCCGCTGGCTGCAGCTGCCTTTGTATTTGGGCTTGATTGCGGCTCAGGCCGTGTACGTGTTTCATTTTTGGGTAGAGCTGGTGCATTTGCTGGAGGCGGCCATGGGCAGCCAAACTGCGCTTCAAGCTTTGGTATCCAGCATTGGCTACAAAGATGCCAGCCATGGCGCCACTCTCAATGAAACCATCATCATGCTGGTGGTGCTGGCCCTGATTGACGTGGTCATGATCTCCAACCTGCTCATCATGGTCATCGTGGGTGGTTATGAAACCTTTGTCAGCCGCATGAACCTGGAAGGTCATCGCGACCAACCCGAATGGCTCAGCCATGTCAATGCCTCTGTTCTCAAGGTCAAACTCGCAACCGCGATCATCGGCATCAGTTCCATCCACCTGCTCAAAACCTTTATCAACGCTGCGAATTACGATGAAAAGGTCTTGCTGTGGCAAACGGTGATCCACTTCACGTTTCTGCTCAGCGCGCTGGCCATTGCATACACCGACAAGTTGCTCCAAGAAGCTTACAGCAACAAACACTGACACTTCTAACTTTTGGCTTTGCCAATAAAAGCTGAGCTTTCGAACTCAATTTGCTCACCTAAAATTCAAGTTATTCTCTAAGCCATGCCATGACCACCATCCACCAAAAAGACCTCATTGAATCGGTTGCTGCGGCTTTGCAGTACATCAGCTACTACCACCCTGCAGACTACATAGCCCACTTGGCGGGCGCCTACGAGCGCGAGCAAAGTGCTGCTGCCAAAGATGCCATTGCGCAAATTTTGACTAACAGCAAAATGAGTGCCACTGGTCACCGTCCCATTTGCCAAGACACGGGCATCGTGAACGTTTTTCTCAAGTTGGGCATGAATGTGCGGCTAGACGGCTTTACCGCCAGCTTGGACGACGCCATTAACGAAGGTGTTCGCCGCGCCTACAACCTGCCTGACAACATGCTGCGCGCCTCGGTGGTCAAAGACCCGCAATTTGCCCGCAAAAACACCGGCGACAACACGCCTGCCGTCATCTTTACCGAACTGGTGCCAGGCAATACCCTTGAAGTCACCGTGGCGGCCAAAGGCGGCGGCAGCGAGAACAAAAGCAAAATGGTCATGCTCAATCCCAGCGACTCTGTGGTGGACTGGGTTCTTAAAACTGTGCCCACCATGGGCGCGGGCTGGTGCCCACCCGGGATGCTGGGCATTGGCATTGGTGGCACCGCCGAAAAAGCAGTGCTCATGGCCAAAGAAAGCCTCATGGACGACTTGGACATGTACCAACTGCTTGAAAAATCCTCCAAAGGCACCGACAAGCTCACCCAAGTTGAAAACCTGCGCCTGGAGTTGTATGAAAAGGTCAACGCCCTGGGCATTGGTGCTCAAGGTTTGGGTGGCCTCACCACGGTGCTGGACGTCAAAATCAAGATGTACCCTACCCACGCAGCAAGCAAACCCGTGGCCATGATTCCCAATTGCGCTGCCACCCGCCACGCCCACTTTGTGCTCGACGGCTCCGGCCCTGTGTACCTGGACCCACCGAGCCTAGACCTTTGGCCCGACGTGGCTTGGGCGCCCGACGCGCAAAAAAGCAAGCGCGTGAACCTTGACACCTTGAGCAAAGCCGAAGTGGCCAGCTGGAAACCCGGCGATACCTTGCTGCTCAACGGCAAAATGCTCACTGGTCGCGACGCTGCCCACAAGCGCATTCAAGACATGTTGGCCAAAGGCGAAAAACTGCCCGTGGACTTTACCAACCGCGTCATTTACTACGTTGGTCCGGTAGATCCCGTGCGTGACGAAGCCGTGGGCCCCGCTGGCCCCACCACCGCCACCCGCATGGATAAATTTACCGAAATGATGCTGGCCCAAACCGGCCTTATTGCCATGATTGGTAAAGCCGAGCGTGGCCCAGAAGCCATTGAGGCCATTCGCAAGCACCAAAGCGCCTACCTCATGGCTGTGGGCGGTGCGGCCTACTTGGTGAGCAAAGCCATCAAAACCTCCAAGGTGGTCGGTTTTGCCGACTTGGGCATGGAAGCCATTTACGAATTCGACGTGGTGGACATGCCTGTAACGGTAGCGGTGGATGCAGGTGGCACCAGCGCACACATCACCGGTCCGGCCGAATGGCAAAAACGTATTGCCACTGGTGAATTCAAAGGCATACGCCTGGCTTGAACCTGCCCTTGCACTCAGGCCCTCTCCTAGCCGACGGACTACGCGCCGGTCAGCCCATTGGCGTGTTTGACAGCGGCATAGGGGGCCTGAGCATCCTCAAAGCTCTGCGCTCTGAGCTGCCCCAAGAGCGATTTGTTTACGTGGCAGATTCCGGTCATGCCCCCTATGGAGAGCGGGACGATGCACATGTGCAGGCGCGTGCCTTGTCCATTACCCAACACCTGCTGCAACAGCACCGCATCAAAGCCTTGGTGGTGGCCTGCAACACGGCCACGGCTTTGGCCATCCACCTGCTGCGCGACCAATACCCGCAGCTGCCCATTGTGGGTATTGAGCCTGCCCTTAAGCCCGCCGTTGCGCTCAGCAAAACGGGCGTCATTGGGGTCATGGCCACACGTGGCACCCTTGAAAGTGACAAGTTCAAGCGGTTGTTGAGCAGCCTAGAGGGCCAAGCACGCTTCGTTCTTCAGCCTTGCGCAGGGCTGGCCTTGGCCATTGAGCAGTTTGATGCCCTGCAGATCCAAGCGGCTTGTGTCGAATACTCAGGCGCTATTGGTGCAGTCAACCCGTTTGGCACACGATACGGGCAAATCGACACGCTGGTCCTGGGCTGCACCCACTACCCTTTTGCGGAAGAGGCTTTGCGTCTGGGTACGGGGCCCGGTGTGAACTATCTAGAAGGCGGCCAGCCCGTGGCTCGCCAAACGCGGCGCTTGTTAGAGACTGCAAACACTTTAAATACGACACACGTCAATCAAACGCCCGATACACCACAAGTGACTTTTTACAGTACTGGTGATGGGCAAACCTTGCAGTCCGCTACTATGCGCTGGCTGGGGCTGCAGCTCGCCGTTGAGCCCATCACGGGTTAGTGGATAAGAAGTTCTGCATTCAAACTAACGCAACTAAATACGTTTTCCAAGCATATAGGCCATTACCTGGCCCAGACCCTTGCACTCCACCAAGCCTTGCTCGTCAAAAGAGAACTTCCCTTTCAATAGCTCGTAGGTGCTGGTTGAAACTTGGGCTCTTCCGTTTTTAGCAGTGGATTCCATGCGGCTGGCCGTGTTCACCGTATTGCCCCATAAGTCATAAGAAAACTTGGTGAACCCAATCACCCCGGCCACCACCGGGCCAGAATTGAGGCCAATGCGCATATTGAGTGACTTGTCGTTGGATGCATTGAATTCTTGTAAATCTTCAAACATGCCCAAGGCCATATCGGCACAAAGCTCCGCATGATCTTGACGTGGAATGGGCAGGCCACCCACAGCCATGTAGGCGTCGCCAATGGTTTTGATTTTTTCAAGGCCTAACATTTCTGCTCGCTTGTCAAAACGGGTAAACAAGTCGTTTAGCAACATCACCAAATCAGTAGCCGAGGTTTGGGATGACATTTGGGTAAAACCCACCAAATCGCTGAACAAAATTGTGACTTCAGGATAACTGCCTGAAATATTCTTTTCGCCGCGTTTAAGCCGTTCCGCGATGGGTCTGGGCAAAATATTGAGCATGAGCTTTTCGGTTTTGAGCTGCTCAATTTCCAGCAACTGCTTTTCTTTTTGAACGGCTTCCATGCGCTCTTTTTCCAGTTCGCGCACCCGTTTTTTTTGAAAAGATGAAAAAATGCGCGCTGCCAACAAGACTTCGTTAAACGGTTTGGGCAAATAATCGTCGGCGCCAATTTCAATGCATTTGATGGCGTTATCCAAAGACTCAGCGCCTGAAATCACAATCACCGACAAGTCCTTTAAGCCGTCCTCTTTACTTAAAATTTCCAACACACCCAATCCGTCCAGCTCGGGCATTTCCATATCCAGCAACATCAAGTCCACGACTTGAGATTTAAGGATTTCCAAGGCTTGAAGCCCATCATGCGCCTCCAGAATATCCACAATACCCTTATCTTTAAGCTCTTGGGTCAAAATTCGGCGCAAAGTTCGGCTGTCATCCACCACAAGCACCTTAAAACGAGCCAATTCTTTAAGATCTAAGCTTTGTGATAGGTCGGGCATGTATTTGCTTTCGTGTGAGTTTTATACAGCGGAGTAGAGGGAAACTTTGCCATATTGCACCGGTTGAAAATTCCGATGTAAAAATAAGGATTCCGTCGCACCTAAAACCAATAATCCACTATCTCTAGCCAATTGCTTGTGAATATTTTTTAAGATTCGTACTTTGGTGTCGTTGCCAAAGTAGATCAATACATTGCGTAATAAGATCAAGTCAAACTTGGGATAATTGTCTGGCTCGTCTAAAAGGTTCAGTCTTGAGAAATGAACAAGCTCTCTTAAAACCGACGAAATTTGAAAACTGCCATCAGGTAATTTTTCAAAGTATTTGATAAGATACTCCGGAGGTAACCCCCTCTCAACCTCTTTGGAGGTATAGATGCCTTGCCTTGCACGTTCTATGCATGCTTGAGATATGTCACTCGCCTGAATGAACATATCCCAACCCGACAATATTGGAAGCAACTCACGCATCAACATCATCAGGCTGAATACCTCTTGTCCCGTTGAGGCCGCTGCGCAGTAAATTCGCATGCTCCGTTCAGATCGCTTGGCTTCAACAAGCTGGGGGAGAACATTTTGAGACAGCACATCGAAAACCTGCTTGTCTCTGAAAAAATACGTCTCGTTGGTGGTAAGAGCCTCAAAGGCATTCCAGTGCAAATGACCAACTGGCGTTCTGATTAAAAACTGAATGAATAGGGCGACATCAGAGTAACCAAGCGATTTCGCTAGGGAGTCCAATCGAGAATCTGCCAAATACTGCTTGCTGTGGTCCAACTGAATGCCGACATGGCGCTCGAGCAGCGCATAAAACTGGGCATAAGCTGTTAAAGACATAGGATAAGAGTGCCTAGATCTTGCGGGTACGAAATACAATTTCATCCGTGATTTTGTCCAAGGGCAAAACAGTATCAGCCAACTTGTGTTTGACAACAGCCATCGGCATTCCCCATATAACGCTGCTGGCTTCGTCTTGGGCAATCACTTGACCCTTCATGGCCTTGATCTGCTCGCACCCCTTGAGACCGTCTTGTCCCATGCCCGTCAAAATCACGCCCAACAAGTCTTTTCCATACATCTGTGCAGCCGATCTAAACAGGACATCTACTGCAGGTCGACAAGAGTTTTCTGGTGGATCTGTATTGAGGCGAATGACCCATTCGGCACCTTCTTTGACCAAGGCCATGTGCATTCCCCCTGGGGCCAGATACGCTATGCCGGACTCAATTTTTTCCCCCGACTCAGGTTCTCGAACCGTCATTTCGCTATTGGCTGTCAATCGAGCAGCCAATAGGGTTGTGAAAGTAGGCGGCATATGTTGAACTATGAAGACTGGTACGGTCAAGGGCTGTTTCAATTGGCCAAAAATTTGCATCAAGGCCATAGGGCCTCCAGTTGACACCCCAATCACCACAGCCTTGGCAGGAGCAACCAAGATCGGCGCTGGTGTTGGCTTGTCAGGAGGTGTCGGTTCGTATTTGGTCTCTACGCAAGCGTCAAGTTTTTTGAAAGCTAAGGGAACTGATGCAGGAGTCGTGAGATCGCGACGGTGAACACGTTCACCCAACCCAATCACCTTGGGTATGAGCTCATCCTCCAACACCTTCAGCGCCTCATTGATGCTGCCTGCTGCAGACGTCGGCTTACCCACATAGTCGGTCGCCCCAATGGTCAGAGCCATCACGGCTTCTTGCGCACCCTTTTGAGTCAGGGTGCTGAACATCACAATGGGCAAGCGCTTGAATTCTTTACGTATCTCCCTGAGTGCTTCGATGCCGTCCATTTCGGGCATCTCGATATCCAGGACTACCACATCGGGTTGTAACTTGCGAACCAGATCAACAGCTTCTAGCCCATTGGTTGCGAAAGCTGCTATGTGAAGGTTGTCGTGCTTGTCAAAAGCAGTAGCCACTATTCGGCGCATCATGGACGAGTCGTCCGCAACCAAAACTTCAATTTTGGCTGATGAGACTTCAGTCATGCGTCAATTCAATACCATCGATGATTTTGGCGGGGTCCAAAATAAACAAGAGCTTGTCAGCAAGCTTATGTACACCAAGAATCATGTCTTGAGAGGAATGCGCCATATTGCTGGGAGGAGGCTCAAAACTCTCTGAATCCAGCTCCAGAATATCACTTACGCCATCCACCAATAAGCCAAATAAATCACCTTTGTGACTTAAAAAAACAGTGATATTTTTGTCGGAATATTGGGATTGAGTCATACCCAATCTTTGCCTCATGTTGATGGCCGTGACGATTCGACCTCGAAGGTTAATCAAACCATGCACTGAAGCTGGAGCCAGAGGTACGGTGGTGACTTCGTTTTCTTTGGTTAACTCGGTCACGTCGGTCGTGAGAATTCCAAAATAGAAATCCTCTATATGAAAGGTAGAGTAAGTTTTAGAAATATTCATCGCTAACCCTCCACCGACATGGGAACAGCGCTATCACTGGACTCCAACTTTTCAAACCTCCGAATAATATCCTCCACATTCAAAATACTCACCACAGAGTCGTTCCAAATGGCACTGCCCATCACCCCTGGCTGTGGAGGCGAGAGCATGATGATTTCATTTGGAATGGACACAATATCGTGCACCTGCTTGACTACAAACCCGAGTGGCTGGCCCTTGTGGTAGTGAACCACAACGGAAACATTTTCGGATCTGTAATCGCCAGAGGGCGCTTTACCCTCTACATAATCAGACAACCAAATCAAACGAAGGATTTTGTCGCCATACAAGATCACATCGTGGGGTCCACGTCGCTCAATTCGATGTGCTGGGAAAGTTTCCAAGCGATCGACATAATCCAAAGGCAGGGCAATCCTGTCTTGATTCACCAAGTCAAACAATAAGGCAGATTGACCTTCCTGAAGTGCGACATGATTTTCTTCAAGGTCTTCTTTGAAATCGTTTTCCAATAATTTGGAAATGAGGCCCGAGCGAACGGCTATCCCTCCAATATCAAAAATCATGGCGACGCGACCATCCCCCAAAATGGTGGCACCGCTGTAGATGCTGACCTTTTTTAGTAAGGTTCCCACGGACTTGACCACCACCTCTTGCATGAAGAGCACTTCGTCCACAACCATTCCAAAGCAAATTCCGGCGGCTTGGACGACCACAATGTTCAACGCTTCTTTGCTCTCAAAGTCATCACCTTGGATCTGAAGTTCCTTATTCAAAATGAGCACTGGTATTAATTTGTTTCTCAATCGAAAAACAGGGACCCCAAAAAAATTTTCTAAACCCAGGCTACCGCTTCCTTTTTTATGTCGCACCATCTCAAAAAGATTGTTTTGTGGAATGGCAAAACGATGCGTGCCGCATCTGACAAAAACCGCAGGCATGATGGCTAAAGTCAGAGGAATTCGGATTCGGAGTTGAGTTCCATGCTCCGATGTGGTCACATCCACGTTACCGCCGATTTGCTGAATGTTGGTTCGCACTACATCCATGCCCACACCGCGCCCCGATAAATTCGAAACGCTATCTTTTGTAGAAAATCCAGGAAGAAAAATCAAATCAAGGATTTCACGCTCCGACATTTTGGCCAAACGTTCAGAGGTCACCAATCCCTTATGGACAGCCTTTTGGGCCACTACAGGCAAATTGATACCCGCTCCATCGTCCGCTATGGTGATCACCACCATACCGTTTTCATGCATGGCCTTCAAGGTGATATTGCCTGTTTCTTTTTTCCCTTTGGCCAACCGCTCTTCTGGCAACTCAATGCCATGATCCACAGAATTTCTGATGATGTGAATCAGGGGGTCCCTGATACTTTCCAACAGTGTCCGGTCCAACTCAGTTTCAGAGCCCATTTGAACGAGTTCGACTTTTTTGCCACAACTTTGTGCGGTATCGCGGACCAAACGAGGAAACTTAGACCAGACATTGCTAATGGGCTGCATTCGGGTTTCCAGCATGCTGGTTTGCAAGCCGAGCGTCACCATATCAATGGCTCTGACAGTGCTGCTGAAATTGGCATCTGAGCTGTGAGAGGCAAATGAAAGCAGGCGGTTGCGCGCCAATACCAACTCACTCACCATATTCATCAGCCGATCCAGCAACTCCACATTCACTTTAAGGGGTTGCGCGACCTCACTGTTTCTGGCCGCCTCCACTTGAGCTGGTTCGCGAGTCTCGGGCAAAGGTTCATGAGGCTGCTGTTTGTTCAGCACCATACTTTCAGGTGCACCTGAGACCTTTGGTTGAGCCGACTTGCCACTTTCTGATGGCCCCACCTCCGGCGGGACCTCAGAAGCAGGAGGGTTAGAGGAAGTTGCATCCAAACTTTGACTGACTGCCACTTCCCCACCCTCGATCAGGGTTTTCAAATCCAAAAGCAGTTGGGTGTCGTCACCATGCGGCTCTGCACGGGTAACCTCAACCCCTTTCACAATGTCACGCAAACGGTCCATGGTTTGCAGCAGCACATTGGTGGCTGTGACATCCAAAACCCGCGAACCCTCGCGGATTTTTCCTAGTAAAGACTCGCCAGCATGAGCCACCCGTTCAATGCGTCTGAAGGAAAAAAAGCCACTGCTTCCTTTAAGCGTGTGCAAAGCCCTGAAGATATTGCCGACCAGTTTTTTATCTTCAGGATTTTTTTCAAGCAGGACAAACGCTTGATCCAATTGATCAAAAATTTCCTCCGCCTCCAGCAAAAACTCTTCTAAAAACTGATCACTGTTGGCCATATCTAGGGATTCCCTTGAAGGACATCAGACTTTGAAGTGTTTGACCAAACCTTGCAATTCAACGGCCATTCTGGCCAATTCGCTGGCGGCGCGCTGAGAGTTGGCCGCACCTTCAGAGGTATTACGTGAAACCTCCGAAACAGAATCGACATTTCGGGCAATTTCACTGCTGCCATTGGCAGCCTCGGCAACCGTGCGGCCAATTTCATTGGTTGTGGCAGCTTGCTCCTCTACTGAGCTGGCAATGATGCTCGAAATGTCGTTGATTTTATTGATGATTCCAGAAATAGACGTGATGGACGAAATGGCACCGCGCACGTCCTTTTGAATATTGGAAATGTTTTGGCTGATTTCTTCAGTCGCACGGGAGGTTTGTCTAGCAAGTTCTTTAACTTCATTGGCCACCACCGCAAAACCTTTGCCCATATCCCCCGCACGAGCAGCCTCAATAGTGGCATTCAAAGCCAGCAAGTTGGTTTGCTCCGCAATGGAGGAAATCACTTTCAACACATTGCCAATTTCTTGACTGCTCACCCCCAACTGGGCCATGGTGTCACCTGTGCTTTTGGCCTCTTTGACCGCTTGTATGGCAATAGAAGATGCCTCAATGGCATTGGTGGAAATCTCGCGAATGCTCACACTCAACTCCTCTACACCGGAGGCCACGGTTTGCATATTGCCACTGACTTGGGTGGCCGCAGTAGCTGCAGCACCCGCTTGAGCCGTGGTTTCTTCAGAGTTGGAGCTCATCTGGACGCTCACAGCAGACAACTCTTGAGAGGCGGAAGCGAGTGTGGCGGCATTTTGCGAAATGGTCTTGAAGGCTGAGCGAGAGGTGTCGATCAGTCGATTGACCTGCTTTGAAATATCGAGGAAGAACCCGTCTTTGCCGTCTAAAGGAACTGCAGCCGTAAAGTCACCCGCCGCAGCCAAAGAAATGATGTCTCCAATTTGTTTGGTAGTTTCTTGCGCACGGCGGTTGTTTTCTTGATCCGCCTTGTTCATGGCATCCGCCTTCTGCAGACTGACTTTCAAGCTGACCACAGCTTGGGCCATTTGACCAACTTCATTTGAATAGTCGGTATTCTTAACTTTGACATCGAGCTTGCCATCGGCAAGTTCCTCAAGCGTGTGTTTGATGTCTGAAACAGAGCTTGATAATTCTCTGGAAATTACAAATGCAAGTACTACCGATACAACCAGCGTGACTGCTGAAATGATCAATGAATGGCGAATTGCCAATGCCAAGGTGGCCTCAGCGGTTTCAGAGGCCTCATTGGCCAGTTTGACGTTGTAATCCAAGTGGGCCGTCAGCGCATTTTTTAAATTAATTGCTAGGGGCCTGTTTTTGGTAAAAAGTTCTCGCGCTTCTGTATTTTGATTGAGTCGCGAGACGGCCAAAACCTTATCAGCACCTTCAAAATATTGCGCTGCCAAAGCTCGATTCTCATCAAGCATTTTCTTGTCGGCACTGTCACTTAAACAGGAAATGCCAAGGCACCCGTCTTTTTCATAAGCGTCGAATTCCTTGAAGAGACGTTGGCGCAAATTGGTCAATTCTTGATCAATTTTCGCCATCTCAGCATCTTCTGTATTTAAGACATGAAGGGCCGTAAATAACCTATAGTTTTCAAAGGTTTGGGAAATTCTGTTGAGCACCACAATGCTTGGAACACTGTTGACGCTGACGTAATTTGCGCTTTCGAAAACCTCATTAATTTGTTTCTGTCCCATAAACCCTAGCAACCCGATGGCGAGCACGGTGGTTGCCGTCATCAAGAACATTTTTTTTGCGATAGAAATCTGTGCTAAAGAAAATTTCATCTGTCTGTCCTTATTTCAGAAAATAGGTATGCCGGATTAAAGCGCTGAATTGTGACGATTCATTGGAGTGATACTGACGTCCAATCAAAACCACCAGCCACCCCAAAACACGTACACTTTTACTCAATAAACCCTTCATTGCCGTCATGTCGATTCACGAGTGTTTACGTCACGCACCGCTCTTTTGCACACTGGCTGAACCTGAGATTGAGGCCATCGTTGATTTGTGCATTTTGCGTCACCTCCCAAGCGGGCAGACTCTACTTAGTCAACATGACTTCGCTCAATCGGTTTACGTCCTAAAAAAAGGTGCGGTTCGATTGCTCGCTAACAACGAGCTCATATCCATGGTTCGGACGGTACAAGTGTTCGGGGAAATGTCATGCATATTGGACAACATGACGGCCTCCGCAACGGTGATAACCGATGGGGAATGTGAGGTCATTGAGATCTCAAAAGCAGATTTTCGAAAGCTGCTCCAAAAGGTACCGCGCCTTTGGATGCCGCTGTTTGAACAAGCCGCCGCAAGGTTGGCTAAAAGCAATCTTCGCTTGAGTGAGGTTCTGGAACATAGCCCTGAGGGGTTTTTGAAGCTGGACCGCCAAGCCAAAATCACTGACGAATTTTCTACAAAGTGTGAACTATATTTCGGTGTTCAAAACTTGAGCGGTCGATCCTTTCCAGAGTTGGTTTACGCCGAAGACCCCAAGCAAATCCAGTCCTGGCTTGAGGTGTACGCCTTATTGTTTCAGGACTCGGTTTTGTCATTTGAAGACATCTGCTACCTATTGACTTCTAACGCCCAAATGGGCAGCGCCGATGCCCCTCGCGACTTGTTGTTTTCTTATCACCCCAGCAGAGACCTGGAGGGCCATTGCGTGGGCATCGATGTAGGCGTTAAAGATGTGACTGAACAGCGGCGGCTCGAGCGAGAGCAAGCGGTTGCCAAAGAAAAACAGGCCATCTTGTCAAGGGTTCATGCTAACCCAGAGTCTTTTTTTGCACTTCAAACTTACATGGTGCAAACGCTACAACAACTTAAAGTTCACATGGCTGGATTAGAGGCATGGGCTGCACCATCCGCCACGCATGAGCCTTTCAAAACAGTACCTGCCACCCCAGTGGATCTGGCCAGACAATTGCACAGCCTCAAAGGCTTTTCGGGTATGTACGCCCTGAATGCATTACATGATGCAGTGGACCAAATGGAAATGGCACTTAAACATCTCCAATTGGCCACATGGCCTGACTGTAACCGTAGCTTTGCTCAGCTGGAACATGCATCAAAACAAATCACAGACCTTACGGACTCTCTTGACCCCGCCTTAAAAAAGAGATTACAAGGTGTTGTGATGTCCAAGCAAGATTTTGATGAACTTTCAAAGTGCCTTCGGCATCAAGACTACTTCGGGGCCGAGCGCATTTTGTCCAACGCCAGATCGATGGAAGCTTCTCAACTTTTTTCATCTTGGTCCGTAACGGCCCAACGTATGGGCAATCAAATCGAAAAAGATGTTCAATTTGTGCTGGATGGTGACGATTGCTCTTTACCGCCCAACACCTTTAACGAATTGAGTCAAGTGCTTCCGCAAGTCCTGCGCAATGCCATTGACCATGGCATTGAGTTTCCAGGCCTGCGAGAGGAATTGGGCAAACCGAGGGTCGGCACTGTGAAAGCACAACTCAGCAAAATGGATCAACAACTTTTCATCACCATTTCTGACGATGGTCAAGGGGTAGATTTTTCCAAGCTTTCACAAGCAGCTATTGACGATCAGTTTATCAAGCCCGAAACGGTGGAAATGTTCACCAAAACTCAAGAACTTTGGCGGATCATGCTCATTCCAGGTTTTTCCACGGCCAAGCTTGATGCTGAGGAGAAAACTTTTTCTGGAATGGGTGTGGGCATGGCCGCTGTGGATGACATCATTCAAAAACTCGGGGGAACCTTGAACGTCACGTCTAAGCGGGGCGAAGGAACACAGGTCACCATCAAAGTGCCGCTGCTCGCCTCACGCACCTCAATATTGACTGACGCTTAACCTATGAGTTCAGCATTTCCTCTGGACACTAAGATTTTGATTGTGGACGATATGGAGCGCATGCGATCCTTAGTCAGAGAACAAATCCGTTCAGTTGGCTACAGCAATTTTTATGAGGCTGACAACGGGGAAAAAGCACTGCAGGTCCTTGCGAAAAATTCTTCTCCCACGCCCTTTGGTTTGATACTTTGCGACTGGAATATGCCGGTCATGAATGGACTGGATTTTTTAAAAGTGCTGAGAAGCCATGCGTCGTATCGCACTCTGCCATTCTTGATGGTCACCGCCGAAGCCGATCGAGAATCTGTACTGGCTGCCATTAAGGCTGGAGCTTCCAACTACATAGTCAAACCTTTCCCCCCCGCAGTTTTGGACCAAAAGCTCAAGATCATGGCCCAAAAATTAAAGGGCTAAGGGCATCAGGCTGCGCATGAATCTGCCCGAGCTTCGCGCACAACTTCAAGACTTGCAAAGGTCTTGGCCGGCACAGTGGCCCGGCCTTATAGGGGTGGTAACTCAAAGTCTGCACCGCTTGAAAATGGCTGACTCAACAGCCTCGCAAAGTTTGAATGAAGCAACACAATCCTTGAAAGACTGCACGCTTCATGTGGCGGCGGTTATTGAAGCCGACGGCGCACATAAAGCCCAGTCAGGTCAAGAACCCAGCTATCACAATAGGATGCACATTTCACAAGCCTTGGTATCACTATGTGCTTTAATGTTATCCCAACGTCAGTTGACAGCAATGCCGGTTGATTCATCTTATGTCCACCGTGAATTGTTGACCTTACTGGCCATGTTGGCACACGACATGTTTCACACAGGCCTGCAAAACCAGACGTCAGGAGAAATTGAACGACTGGCTATACGGGAGCTTCAACCGCATTTGGAAGCTTTTGGTGTCTCACCTCAAGACCAAGCCGACATTGGTCACATCATTTTGCACACAGACCCCACCCGTGTGCCATATGTCCACCAACAATGCCAAGATATGCCCTTTGATATGACCGACCCAAAGTTTCAATCCCTGTTTGCAGTAGAGGCCGATGTAGTGGCCAGTGCATTGCCTGAATTGGGTCCACAGCTGACCCAATTGCTAGCCCAAGAATGGGCACCGCATTACCCTCAAGCTGCGGAAAACTTGCTACAACCTCACGCTCGACTGGGGTTTCTGAAACACATGGCACTGTTCACCAGCCCAGCAAGTCGTCAATTGGGCTTGCCTGAGTTGGTAGCGTGGCAACTTGAAAACCAAATCACTTGATTCTTTAGATTCAAGAACTCTAAACCAAGGTCAATCCATACTTTCTCAGCGGCAAGTCACGCTGGGGTTTGCCAGTGGCGGCGAAGATTGCATTGAGCACGGCTGGACCCACCACACAAATAGTGGGCTCGCCCACACCACCCCAGAAATCACCTGACGGAACCAGAACTGTTTCCACCTTGGGAGACTCTTTTAAACGCATCAGGGGGTAAGTATCGAAGTTGCGTTCCTTCATGCGACCGTTTTCGACCGTGTTTTCTCCCAAAAATACCGCCGATAAGCCCATAATGACCGAGCCTTCAATTTGAGCTTTAACTTGGGCTGGATTGACCACGTGGCCAGAATCCAAGGCAAACACCATGCGGTGTATGCGCACCTCCCCCTTGGCAGAGACCGACACCTCCGCAGTGGCCGCAGAGTAGCTGGCATAACCCATAAATTGGGCAATGCCCCTGAACACGCCGGTGGGCAACGGTTTGCCCCAATCGCCTGCCTCAGCAGCGGCATTAAGCACCGCCAAGTGTTTGGGGTGGTTTTTCATGAGCACACGGCGAAACTCTAGAGAATCTCGGCCTGCCGCACGCGCGCATTCTTCCAAAAAGCACTCCATGTAAATTCCGTTTTGGTTGGTGTTCACGCCACGCCAAGGACCCACGGGCACATGGGTGTTGCGCATGACGTACTCGGTGAGCAAATTGGGAAAGGTGTAGCCCAACTGAGCGTCGCCAGGCTCTTGCCAAAAACCTTGTAACTGCCGAGTGTCTTTATTATTTTTGATGTTCATCGGGGCCAGCAACGCATTTAAAGACTGGCCCGACACCCGCACGTGAAAGCCCACCATATTGCCTTGCGCATCAATACCAGCGGACATTTTGGCCATAGAGATGGGACGGTAAAAGTCATGCGTCATGTCTTCTTCACGGCTCCACACCAGCTTGATGGGCTTACCCGGAAACTTCAAGGCCACTTGGGCCGCTTGGGTCACATACTCCTGGTGCCCGCCGCGGCGGCCAAAGCCACCACCCAGGTCCATTTTGTACACATCGCAGTTTTCAATGGGCACGCCGGAGGATTCAGCCAGCGCCGCCAATGAGCCTTCTGCACTTTGTGTGGGCACCCAAGCTTCAGCGCGACCTTTTGAAATAAGCACGGTGCAATTCATGGGTTCCATAGTGGCGTGAGCCAAAAAAGGGCTGGTGTACACAGCTTCTACTTTTTTAGGGGCTTTGGCTATGGCGTCGGGGGCGTCTCCCTCTTTGCGCTGCCAAAAATCGCCTGTGGCGCCCAAGCCCTGTTTGAGCTGAGCGTCTATGGTGTCGCTCGACACTTGGGCATTGGGGCCCTCATCCCACACGATGGGCAAAGCCGCCAATGCCATATTCGCCCGCCAAAAGTTGTCGGCCACCACAGCCAAGGTGCTGTCGTTGATTTTGACCACACCTTTCACGCCGCGCATTTTGGAAATTTTGCTGTCGTCGTAGCTGACAAGCTTGCCGCCAAAAACGGGGCTTTGCTTGACCGATGCGGTCAGCATGCCAGGCAACTGCAAGTCAATGCTGAAATTTTTGCGGCCATCCACTTTGTCGGCCGTATCCAAACGGCGCATGGACTTGCCCGCAATGCGCCACTGGCTGGGTTTTTTAAGAATGAGGGTTTTAGGGTCTGGGGGCGTGAGCTTGGCGGCATCCAAAGCCACTTGTCCGTAAGTGACCGTGCGGCCGGAAATGGCGTGGGTGATGACCCCCTCTTTAGCCAGCAGCTCGCCCACGGGCACTTGCCAACGGTTGGCGGCAGCTTGCATGAGCATCAAGCGGGCGGCAGCACCCCCGCGCCTCACGTAATCCTGCGAAGTGCGGATGCCGCGGCTGCCACCAGTGGACATATCGCTCCAAGCCCTTTTGCGGGCCAGGCTTTGGCCTGGCGTGGGCATTTCGGTGGTGACTTTGGACCAATCGCAATCCAGCTCTTCGGCCACCAACTGCGCCAAGCCGGTTCGGGTGCCCTGCCCCATTTCGGAGCGGGCAATGCGAATCACACAGGTGTCATCAGGCTTGACCACCACCCAAATATTGATTTCGTCGGGAGTGAGGGTGGTGTAAGAGGCTGCCGCCATAGCCTCAGGCAAAAAGCCTAAGCCTAAAGCCAACCCACCGCCTACTGCAGAGGTATTGACCAAAAACTGACGCCGAGAGAGGTTCATGGAAGTGTTGGTATTCATGAGTTGCTCCTTAGGCTTGAACAGAGGAAACGGCCGAGGCATCGAGCGTGTCGTAAGAGGCCAGCACATCGCCGAGTTTTTTCTGTCCCGCCGCCACGTGAATAGCATCGCGTATGCGCTGGTAGGTGCCGCAGCGGCAAATATTGGTCATGGCCGCGTCAATATCGGCATCGGTGGGCTTGGGGGTTTTGGCCAGCAAGGCCGCCGCCGCCATGATTTGGCCGGACTGGCAATAGCCGCATTGCGGAACATCCAACTCGACCCAAGCTTTTTGAACCGCATGACTTGCATTGGGCGAAAGTCCTTCAATGGTGGTGACTTTGGCTTGAGAAAGTGCAGACATTGGAATGGAGCACGACCGGGCAGGCTGACCATTGAGGTACACCGTGCACGCGCCACATTGCGCCACACCGCAACCGTATTTGGTGCCCGTAAGCCCCAAACCATCGCGCAAAGCCCAAAGTAAAGGCATTTGGGGCTCAACGTCTAATTCTCTTACCCGACCATTGACATTCAGTTTCATGATGCGCCTCCTAGTTGAGGGCAATCTAACGGCAAAGCCACACCTCTACAAGCTGGTAGAGATGCTGTTGTCAATTGGCAATGGGCGTGATAGTAAAGTTTGGCCTGCCCGGAGGGGATCGAACCCCCGACCCTCAGCTTAGAAGGCTGATGCTCTATCCAACTGAGCTACGGGCAGAGATTTTTATTAGGTGTCAAGGCATGTGATTTTAAACCGCCGGTCCAAATGGGAAAGCCGGTCAGCGCACGTCTAATTGTGCGTCGTTCAAAAAAGCATTGCCGTAATCCAAATACACCTTACTCGAGATAAACACATCAAACAAGTCAGGATCAATGTGGCCTTCTTGGCTCATTTTTTTTAAGATGGATAAAGATTGCGAAAGCTTCATGGGATTTTTGTAAGGCCTGTCTGCGGCCGTCAGAGCCTCAAAAATGTCGGCTATGGCCAAAATTCGGGCTTGCACCGACATTTGTTGCCCAGTCAATCCCTTGGGGTAACCTTTACCGTCCATACGTTCGTGATGACCGCCCGCATATTCGGTCACATTTCGCAAATGGTTCGGCCAAGGAATGGCTTCGAGCATATTGATGGTCGACTCAATATGGTGGTTGATGATCTGCCGTTCTGCCGAAGTCAGAGTGCCTGCAACGATGTTGAGGTTTTCGAGCTCGTTCTCAGAGAGAAATGCAACAGATGCTTGCTCACCATTGGGCACCCAAAGGTATTGCTTGCTGATTTGCTCAATCCTGGCTCGGTCTGCATCTGACATTCGTTCGGAGCCCTTGTTGCATTGCCGTAAAAAAACTTGGTCTGATTGGATTTGCTCCATTTTTTGAAGAAATCGTGCCTCTTCTTCATGAGCATCTATGGGTTGACCTTGCTGGGCTGCACACAATTGTTGTTTCAAGAACTCAATTTGAAAATCTCTGCGTATCACCTCAAAACGGGTGTCAAGAAGATGGATGCGATCAAAAATGGTTTCAAGCTTGGTCGACTTATCGACCACATGAACGGGCGTGGTGACTTTGCCGCAATCGTGCAGTAGCGCTGCAATTTTGAACTCATAACGATCGGCATCCGACATCCGAAAACTGGCCAACGGACCCTCTTTAACCTGATGACATGCCTCAGCAAGCCGCAACGCAATTTCGGGCACTCTCGCGCAGTGACCGCCTGTGTAAGGCGACTTTTCGTCAATAGCTTGATTGATCATCCTGATAAAGGATTCAAAAATCAGTTCCAACTCTTGGATCAAACGCTGATTGGAGATGGCAATAGAGGCCTGCGATGCCAACGATTGCGCCAAACTTTGGTGGTGAGATGTAAAGGGCAAAATCTTGCCGTCCGATGGAGAGTACGCATTAATGAGTTGCAACACCCCAAGCAACTGGCCTTGGTGATCCACCATAGGGACGACCAACATGGATTGCGATCGATATCCAATTTTCTGGTCAATGGTACGAGTGCCTGAAAAATTGAATCGATCCGTCAAATAAACATCCTCAATATTGATCGTGCTGCGCGTAAGCGCAGCATGAGCAGAGACGTTGCTGTGGTTTTCAAGGCCGTCCGCCGACTTAAAGAGCAATACCCCGGAGCTTTTGGCTATGTCCAAGAGCCCAGACTTTTCAAGGTCAATCAATTCATTACGGGCAAATACCAACCGGAGTCCTGTTTGATCCTTTTCCGTCAGATAAACGGTTCCACCTTGGGCCTGAGTGAGGTCCATGGCAGTCTCCACCAGAATTTCAAGCAAACGATCCAAGTTCGATTCTTGGGAAAGCAAAACACCAAAACTGTTCAGTTTGTGAATCAAGTCGTGAAGGTTGTTATCAGCAGTCATAGGTTTGCAAATCCCGCTCAATTTTTCGAATTTCGTGATGAGTTGTGGATTTAGTTGAACATATCTCCGTGAACAACCTATGAGATTTGGCCCCATGAACAGGCCAAAGAAATAGTTTCGGAGAAAGTTTGGAGAAGGATGGTCGGGGCGGTGGGATTCGAACTCACGACCCTCTGCTCCCAAAGCAGATGCGCTACCAGGCTGCGCTACGCCCCGACAACCTATATTCTAGCGTTGCTTGGCCGCCTTTTTAGCTGCTCGCGTGGATCGATGCGGAGCTTGAGACCAGAGCTGAAAAAATCAGGTCCGGTGGGGGTACGACTTAGGCCTTTCCTTGGCCTCGATCAAGGCAAGCTCTCCTTGCGATGGAACAAGCGTTGGTCCCAAATTACCTTTTGGCTGGTCGACACTTTGAGCTGGGCTGCTGCCGGATGCAGGGGATTGACCACGGCATTGCATTCCAGCTTGGCAACGACAGAGGGGATGATCAAGACCGCAGTTCTGCGTTCGGCTAACCACTGGTCCCCAAAGCTGCGGGCAATGGAAGGGTCATCTCCATCCCAGCCCCGTGGGAGTGTCGATGCGTCATGGCGCTCGAGAGGAAGGTCGTCGGGAACCTGCGCCACCACGTAGCAATGCGTTGTCGGTATTCGGCCGATGTTGGCGTGCACCAGTATTTCCAGCATGGCGCAGGCATAGCTCAAAGAACCATAGATCGCGGGTCGCCCCGGACTATTCCACCGCCCTCCCACCATCGCGGCACCGGTGCCGTCCCACAGCGCATGCCGGCTGTCCCCAATCCGAAAAATCTGCATGTGAAGTCCGCTGTATGAGCTGATTTAAGCGCTGATGCCATAAAACAGCTTCCAAAGTAATTCTTCAACGCGCCTGGCTCCCAACTCCGTGAGGGACACGTCCAATGGCGTGCGGCCCTTGAGCATGGGGTGGGGCGTGTTCAAAAACAAGCGGGCGTCCTCCTGCGAATTCCATACGAATTCAGTGGTGGCAAAGATTCTCGCCAGGCGTTCTGTTTTTTCAGATTCGTCAGCAGTAAGACTGGTACGACGACGCTTGTAGGTCGCCTCCGGAATGAGGCGGTACAGAAGCTTCTTGCGATCTTCGCTACCTAGGAAGACGCGCTCAACGCTGGCTTTAAGCGCCCCCTTGGGTAGTCCGTGCGTGACGAGGTCATCGAGTTCGGCAAAGGAATGGGGAGGCGGAGACAGCTCCATCACGGATGCGATCTTCTCTGGTGTCACAAGGACCATCATGCAATCCTAAGTATCAAATGATACCTGTATCTTAGATCATGTGAGATGCAGATGCAAGTCGCGTACTTCTTCCGCGGGCTGGCACCTAGCTCGGCAACCTGCGCCACGCATCGGTTTCCACCACTTCGGTCTACCTTCACACTGATCAGGCAAAGCGCGCACGACAAATGAGGGATGCCTTTGGAACGCCAAATACTTGAAGCATCAAAGGCTTGGGTGAGGTCCTGAAAAGGATATTTCACTCACATTGGTTATTGAAACACTTATCGTTTCATGATATGCTTTGGCATGGGTTCACAAAGTTCACCGGCCACTGGTTTGGAATATTTGCTTGGCTTGGATGGCAATATTGAAGTCCAAAATGATGCGGGCTACTGGGTCAAGATGGAAGTTGCGAGTGTGCCCGTAACGGCGGAACGACCGCATGGCATCAGGTACAGCCTGACACTGCATGCGCCGGATAACACCCGGCTCATCGGTTTTGATAATGCCCATGGCGTGAAGCCGGTAGGCTCGCGTTTTAAGCATGCTGGCAAACGGTTTCCGTACGACCACCGCCATCGACACGCTCTGGACGATGGGGTGTTGTACGAGTTTGACACCGCTTACCAGTTGGTCAGTGATTTTTATGCTGAAGTAGATCGCGTTTTGAAGGAGATCAGTCCATGAACAAGGTATTGAAGTTCGGTATTGCGCCAGTGCCTGTGCAGCGCGCCCGCACAATGGCGATTGCGGCGGGAACACGCCAACGCGGCAAAGATGAACCCAACGTTTGGTTTCCCACTGTGACCGCCATGGCACGGGTGCTGTCCGATGAGAACATGGCCTTGCTCAAGGTTATTCGTGAGAGTCACCCAGATTCCATGGACGCCTTAGCCAAGGCGGTCGGGAAACATGCGCCCAACGTGTCTCGGTCGCTGCACACCATGGCCCAATATGGTTTGGTCAAGCTCACCAAGCATGGCCGAACGGTCATTCCGCAGGCTACCTCCGAGAGGGTTACTGTTGATTTTTCCTGGGGTGGCTGACATTACATTGCTGGATCAAGCGATTTCAGCAAATATCGTGTCACTCTTTCATTGGGGAAATCCGCTCGTTTTACCTTTTCGAGGGGATGGGCACATTTAGCCAATAAGAATATCGGCGTTGATTGGACACAGGTGTCCGTGAAGCTACGTGATTTGCTCGATAAAACTCGTTACCAGATCGAGAATCATGTTTTCGATGAAGATGAGGTAGCCGTTCGCTTTCATCATCAACTTGTGCTGATTCATGCTTTTCCAAATGGCAACGGTCGCCATGCCCGCTTGATGGCGCGCGGCTTGGACGACCTCGATTGACTTGGGGTGGCGCAAGTGTTGCGGGTACGGCTGCCGGCACTGTTCGTCAAAGGTATTTGGTGTCGTTGCGTGCAGCGGATCTGGGGCGGCTAGAAGGTTTAATGGAGTTCGCCCGCTCTTAGAACGGCGGCACACTCTTCCCTCAATCCCGCAAGTGGGACTGATAGGCCAGAGTCAATCCTTTGGGCGGAACTTGGCAAACCAGCAGCTGGAGTCGGGCTCCCACGCCGATGTGTATGCGCAGGGCTTTGCCGGGCATTTTGTGGCGCGGCAGCACGCCGACTTCTCCATCGTTCAGGCGCACGTAAAGCCCGTAGCTGAGGGAATCCCGGATAGCACCGATCACCACCCCTTGCACGATCTCTCCGACTTGGTAGGCGCTTTTTCCCTTTTGTAAGGGGCGGCGTTTGAAGCTGCGGATGGGGCTGCTCTGTTGAGATGTGTGTTGAGATGTGTGATCAACGTCTGTGCTTTTTGTGTGGGTGTTTTCTGAGTCTGTTCGCTCCACGGCTGGTGTCTGCACAGGCTCGAGCGTGAGGGTGGGCTCGATGGGCATCTCTTTGCGCAGGTCTTGTGGAGCTGGGGTTTCTGGAGCGTCGACGGATTCGTTGTTGCGTTGTTTGAGCAAAATTTTCGCGCATCCCCCGACTACAGCGCGTAGCGTTTAGTCGCGGGTATTTCACTGCTCATGGCCGTGGGCGGCGCTGGGTTCCAGAAGGTTTTGCCCAGAAGCTGAAGAAGCTCGTGCACCCGCTTCTGAAAGTGAATCGCCCCGCGAAGGATGAACTTCCAACCTGCATGAAGGCCTAAAACCACCGAACGGGCTAAAGCGCTTAGGACCGTACCGAATTGGGTGAGTGTGTCTCGTACGGCTCCCCAGACATGGTTGCTCAAAGTCTGGTTTGCGAGTTCTGTCTTAAATTAGAGCCATGCCCAAATCTGACTTCAACCTCAAACCAGCATTGATCTGGCTGGAAGCGGGCGATGCTTTTCCACCGCTTGAGACAGCTTGGGGCCCGGATTCAGAGGCTCCAGGTTTGCTTGCTGCAGGGGGCAACCTTGAGGTTGAAACGCTGCTGGCGGCCTACGGCCAAGGAGTTTTTCCGTGGTTCAGCCGCGGGCAACCGGTGCTGTGGTGGAGCCCGGACCCTCGCATGATTTTGCCGGTGAAGGCTTTCAAATTGCGCCGCTCTTTTAGAAAAAAACTCCTTCAAGTTCAAAACGAAGCTTTGTTTGAAATCCGTACGGACACGGCTTTTGAGCAGGTGGTTCAGGCTTGCGCGCAAAGCCCCAGAGACGGTCAAACAGGCACCTGGATCGTGCCAGCCATGGTGCGGGCTTACACCGCGCTGCACCACGCCGGATACGCGCACAGTGTGGAAACATGGAAAGGCGGCCAATTGGTAGGCGGCCTTTACTGCACAGCGCTGGGAAAGGCCGTGTTTGGGGAGTCCATGTTCACGCGCGTGAACGATGCCTCCAAAATAGCTTTGGCTGCCCTGGTCGCTTTTTGCGCGGGTCACGGAATTGAATACATAGACTGCCAACAGAACACGCCGCACCTGTCATTTATGGGCGCACACGAGATGCCACGCAGCGACTTTTTGAAGCACGTGCAGTCTAATTGCTCCTTAGATGCACCTGATTGGGCTTTTGACACTTCTATACTGAACACCCTACTTAAAATCCAACCTTTCGCCAAGACTTAAAGCCTGTGACCTTCCCGCTAGAACTGCCCTTTGACGCCCTGCAGTTTTATGCCACGGCCCCCTACCCTTGCAGTTATTTGGACGGGCTTACTGCACGCTCTCAGGTGGTCACCCCCAGCCACTTGATTCACAACGATGTGTATTCAGAACTGGTCGCCCAAGGCTTCAGGCGCAGCGGCCTATTCACGTACCGACCACGCTGCGATGGCTGTCAAGCTTGCGTGCCTTTACGTCTGAATGTGCACCGCTTTCAAGCAACCCGCAGTCAACGACGTGCTTGGCAGAAGCATCATGTCTTGGAGGCACGTGTTCTCCAGCTGGGATTTGCTCAAGAGCACTACCAGCTGTTTTTAAAGTACCAAAACCACCGCCACGCGGGCGGCGGCATGGACCAAGACAGTGTGGAGCAATACCAGCAGTTTTTGCTGCAGAGCCGAGTGAACTCTAGGCTGGTGGAGTTTCGCCTCCCTGCCCAAGTTGCTGAACTGGGCGCACTCAAAATGGTGTCCATAGTGGATGTGCTCAACCAGGGTTTGTCGGCGGTGTACACCTTTTACGAACCCGATGACATCGCCAGCTACGGCACTTACTCCATTCTTTGGCAGATTGAACAAGCCAAAGTCATGGGGCTGGACCACGTTTACTTGGGGTACTGGATAGAGCAGAGCCCCAAAATGAACTACAAAGCCCAGTTTTCGCCTTCCGAGCGTTTGGTTCATGGGGAGTGGGTTGAATTTTTCACCTGATAAAATTTAAGCAGTTATTCGGCTTGCAGGATTTCCCATGAAAAAAGACCCCTCTGAATTGCCAGCCACCCCCGCAGTTCAGGTTTTAGAGCGTATGTTCACGCTGATGGACGTCTTGGCTTCGCGCGAGGAACCCATGAGCCTCAAGGACATCAGCGAAAAAACAGGTTTGCACCCCTCCACCGCCCACCGCATCTTGAATGACCTCACCATGGGAAGGTTTGTGGATCGCCCCCAATCGGGCGTATACCGCTTGGGCATGCGTTTGCTGGAATTGGGCAATTTGGTCAAAGGGCGCTTGAACGTGCGCGATGCGGCCATGACTGCCATGCGCGATTTGCACAAGCACATTCAACAGCCTGTGAACTTGAGCATGCGCCAGGGCGATGAGATTGTGTACATAGAGCGCGCATTCAGCGAGCGTTCAGGCATGCAGGTGGTGCGGGCTATTGGTGGCCGTGCGCCCTTGCACCTGACTTCGGTGGGTAAATTGTTTTTGGCGGCGGACGACATCCAACGCGTCAGAAACTATGCCACCCGAACTGGCCTGAGCGGCCACACCAAAAACAGCATCACGCAATTGCCGACTCTAGAACGTGAACTTTCCAGGGTGCGCCAATCTGGCCTTGCGCGAGATGACGAAGAACTGGAGTTGGGTGTGCGCTGCATGGCTGCGGGCATTTACGACGACCAGGGTAAATTGGTTGCAGGTTTGTCTATCTCAGCCCCCGCTGGGCGACTGGATGAGCAATGGGCGCCAAAATTACAAATGATTGCCGAGGAAATTTCAAAAACGCTGGGTTACCAGCCCAACAAAGGGGCGCAGGGCTTTAAAGCTTGATCGCCTCGTGCTTGCCGGAGATAAAGTCCACCGCAGGTCGTTGAATATTGACCTGATGCTTGAATGATGTGGTTTCCAACCACCGACGCACACGCTCTGCATCGGCCACACGACTGAGTTTACCGGCGGAGTCTAAAAACACCATGATCAATTTGCGGCCCGCTACCTGGGCTTGCATGACCAAGCACTGACCTGCCTCTGAGATGTAACCGGTTTTTTGCAAACCGATATCCCATGAGGGGTTTTTGACCAAGCGGTTGGTATTGTTGTATTGCAGCACTTGGCGACCTACCAACACTTGGTGCCCATGGCTTGTGGACAAGTCACGCAGCATGGGGTCTTGAGAAGCCACATGGACCAACATGGCCAAGTCTTTGGCACTGGACTGGTTTTTGCTGGAAAGTCCTGTGGGCTCTATGAACACCGTGTCAGACATGCCCAACTGACGGGCTTTTGCGTTCATGAGCTGAACAAACATGGCCATGCCCCCCGGATAGGTGCGACCTAAGGCGCTGGCAGCACGATTTTCACTGGACATTAACGCCAGGTGCATCAATTCGCCACGTGGCAGAGTAGTGCCCACTTTGAGCCTGGATGAGCTGCCTTTTTCAGTATCTACGTCCTCTTGGGTGATGGTGAGCATGTCATCCAAAGGCAATTTGGATTCGCTGATAAGCAACCCCGTCATCAACTTGGTCAAGGACGCAATAGGCAAGACAGCCTGTTCGTTTTTGCTCAATAACACCTCTTGAGTGTCCTGGTCCATTACGTAAGCCACACTAGACTTCAGATCCAAAGGATCTTGAACTTGGTGCAAACCCGCCAATTGACCAAATGAGGGTCTGGCAGCCAAGGCTGCCGCAGCGGTGGCGGTACCCACACGTGCAATTTTTTTGAGCTTTTTAGATTGATGAGCTTGGGTTATGGCGCGCTTGGATCCCGACTTGGAAGTGGGTTGGCTGGCAACCGAGGGAGCCGATCGCTTGGAATTTGCATTCTCTTGTGAAGAGGCTGCCTCAGCCGTAAGACCACCCGCAAAAGAGGCCGCCAAAGCGAGAACCATGACCGAGGCCACCGTCCAATCCTTCCTCGCAACCCGCTTAAAAGTCGAATCAATTAGATACATGCAAGCGACCTTTATAAAAGATAATGGAGTTTATACAAAATTTCTTAAAATTATCAACCACTTGCAACACTTTTAAAGAATTGACTCGAGTTTTTAGCTATCCTTGGGCAGCCACCCGATCCGACTTGTTGTGCAACTTGTTCAATGCACTTAAATAAGCCTTGGCAGAGGCCACGACGATGTCCGGGTCGGCCCCCACTCCGTTAACCACCCGACCGCTGTTTTGCAATCGCACGGTCACCTCGCCCTGACTTTCGGTGGAACCGCTGATGGCGTTGACGGAATACAACACCATCTCAGCGCCGCTTTTGACAAAAGACTCAATGGCCTTGAGCGAAGCATCCACAGGGCCATTCCCGCTTGAATTGCCTGTGACTTCATGGCCGCCCACAGTACAGACTATGGACGCATGGGGTTGCTCACCCGTTTCGCTGTGCTGAGATAGGGATACAAAGCCGAAGTGCTCCCGTTGTGGCGTGATGCTTTCATCACTTACCAAGGCCAGGATATCCTCATCAAAAATTTCACTCTTACGATCGGCCAGCTCTTTGAACTTTGTGAAAGCATGGTTCACTTCGCTTTCGCTTTCAAGACTCACGCCCAATTCCTGCAACCGTTGCTTAAAAGCATTTCGGCCACTGAGCTTGCCCAACACGATTTTGTTGGCACTCCAGCCCACATCTTCAGCCCGCATGATTTCGTAGGTGTCACGAGCCTTGAGGACGCCGTCTTGGTGAATGCCCGATGCGTGGGCAAAAGCATTGGCGCCCACAATCGCCTTGTTAGGCTGGACCACAAAACCTGTCGTTTGACTCACCATGCGGCTGGCAGCCAGAATCTGTTTGGTGTCGATGCCAAGGTTCAAGTTGAAATAGTCTTTCCTAGTTTTAACGGCCATCACAATTTCTTCTAAAGAGCAATTGCCTGCACGCTCACCCAGGCCATTGATGGTGCATTCCACTTGGCGGGCGCCGCCAATCTTCACACCCGCCAATGAATTGGCCACAGCCATTCCGAGGTCGTTATGACAATGGACGGACCAAATCGCTTTATCGCTGTTTGGAATCCGTTCACGTAAGGTTTTAATGAAATTGCCATACAACTCAGGAACGGCATAACCCACAGTGTCAGGGACGTTGATAGTGCTTGCCCCCTCAGAAATCACCGTCTCAAGCACGCGGCACAAAAAATCCATATCGCTGCGATAACCGTCTTCAGGACTGAATTCAATATCCTCCATCACGTTCCGTGCAAAACGGGTGGACAACTTGGCTTGCTCCAACACTTGCTCAGGCGTCATCCGCAGCTTCTTTTCCATATGAAGTGCGCTAGTCGCAAGAAAAATATGAACTCGCGCCCTTGCCGCGTCTTGCAAGGCCTCTGCTGCACGAGAAATATCGCGATCGTTGGCACGAGCAAGGGAACACACCGAAGAGTCTTTAATAGCGGTAGCAATCGCCTTTACACAATCAAAATCCCCATTGGAACTTGCCGCAAAACCTGCTTCAATCACATCAACCTTCAAACGCTCCAGTTGTCTCGCAATGCGCAGCTTTTCGTCACGGGTCATGGATGCGCCGGGCGATTGCTCTCCATCACGCAAAGTGGTGTCGAAAATAATCAACTTGTCAGTCATGGTCAGCTCCTGGTCAACACTTTGAATCGGTTAAGAAAAAAGGCCCGCTGCGTCAGCATGCGGGCCTTTGGGATCAGTCACGGGTTCGCTACTGATTCCGCCCGTTAGGCCGCAGTAGAAAAAGCAAAACCCAGAACCTGATTAACATGATTTCAATTTACCATAAAAATACAGTTGCAATGATTGACGCGGTCTGTTTACTGGTGCAGGCCCTTTTCTTCAGGCTCTTCGGTAGACATGCTGATGACGCTGGTTCGCAAGCCGCGGGCTTTGCGCCAGCTGTAAACCGCATAACCGCTCAAGCCATACACCATGAACGCGCCAAACAAGATGGTAGGCGGATGAATGTTGACCACGCCAATGGCCAACACAATCAACACAATGACCACAAACGGAACGCTGCGGCGCATTTGCAAGTCTTTGAAACTGTAAAACGGCACATTGCTCACCATGGTCAGACCCGCATAGAGACACATGACAAACATGGGCCAAGCCACGGCTGGACCGGAAACTTCAAGCTCAATCATCAGCCATAAGAAGCCAACAACCAGGGCAGCAGCCGCAGGGGAAGGCAAACCCTGAAAAAACCGCTTGTCCACCACCGCGGTGTTGACGTTGAAGCGCGCCAATCTGAGAGCCGCGCAAGCACAGAACACAAATGCAGCAATCCAACCCCAACGGCCCAAGCCGCGCAAGGCCCACTCATAGGCAATTAAGGCGGGTGCAGCACCAAACGACACCATGTCTGCCAGAGAATCCATTTGCTCGCCAAAGGCGCTTTGGGTGTTGGTCATTCGGGCAATTCGGCCGTCCAGACCATCAAGAACCATGGCGCAAAAAACACCCAGAGCAGCCAAATCAAACCGGCCGTTCATGGCCATGACGATCGCATAAAACCCGCCAAACAAGGCTGCCAAAGTCACCAGGTTGGGCAACATGTAAATTCCTTTGGGAGGTTTACGTTCCTTTTCCTGTGGGATGTTGGACTCAGTGATTTCAGACAAAGTGTCTTGCGGGTTTTGTGGTGTCATGGACACGAAGTGTGGCCTCAATTACGGGTTTGGTCCACCAACTTGTTTTTGGCAATCCAAGGCATCATGGCGCGCAACTTTCCCCCCACAACTTCAATGTCGTGCTCGGCGTTCAAACGGCGGCGGCTGATCAAGGTAGGAGCACCAGCCTTGTTCTCCAGGATAAAGCTCTTGGCGTATTCACCGGTTTGGATGTCTTTCAACACCTGCTTCATCACGCGTTTGGTTTCTTCGGTCACCACACGAGGTCCTGTAACGTACTCACCGTACTCCGCGTTGTTGGAGATGGAGTAGTTCATGTTGGCGATGCCGCCCTCGTAGATCAAGTCCACAATGAGCTTGAGCTCATGCAGGCACTCAAAATAGGCCATTTCGGGCGCATATCCGGCTTCCACCAAGGTTTCAAAACCAGCCTTGATGAGCTCTACAGCACCGCCGCACAGCACAGCTTGTTCGCCGAACAAATCGGTTTCGGTTTCTTCTCTGAAATTGGTTTCAATGATGCCAGCTCGGCCGCCCCCATTGGCCATGGCGTAGCTCAAAGCCAGATCACGAGCCTTGCCTGATTTGTCTTGATGCACAGCGACCAAGTGTGGCACACCGCCGCCTTGGGCGTAAGTACTGCGCACGGTGTGGCCAGGGGCCTTAGGCGCCACCATCCACACATCCAAATCGGCGCGGGGCTGCACTTGACCATAGTGCACGTTAAAACCGTGCGCAAAGGCCAAAGAGGCACCCTGCTTGATGCGGGGCTCTACATCGTTGGTGTACACGGTGGCAATTTGTTCGTCGGGCAACAAAATCATGACCACGTCGGCTTGGGCCACAGCGTCGCCCACTTCTGCCACCTTGAGGCCAGCTTTTTCAACCTTGGGCCAAGATGCGCCGCCTTTGCGTAAACCCACCACCACCTTCACGCCACTGTCGTTCAGATTTTGTGCGTGCGCATGCCCTTGGCTGCCGTAACCGATGATGGCCACCGTTTTGCCCTTGATGAGGCTCAGGTCGCAATCCTTGTCGTAATAAACTTTCACTTCTTTCTCCTTGTTAAAAATCAAACTCGAAGAATGCGTTCACCGCGGCCAATGCCGCTGCATCCGGTTCGAACAGTTTCCAGAATGGACGTGCGGTCAATAGCTTCCAAAAACGCGTCGTTTTTGGAGTGGTTGCCGGTCAATTCAATCGTGTAGCTTTTTTCGGTGACATCGATGATTCGGCCCCTGAAGATATCGGCCATGCGCTTCATCTCTTCGCGCTCCTTGCCTACTGCGCGCACCTTGACCATCATCAACTCGCGCTCAATATAAGCGCCCTCCGTCAGGTCTACCACCTTCACTACCTCAATGAGGCGGTTCAAGTGTTTGGTGATTTGTTCAATCACGTCATCTGAACCAGTGGTTTGGATGGTCATTCGCGACAGACTCGGGTCTTCAGTAGGCGCCACGGTTAAGGACTCAATGTTGTAGCCACGGGCAGAAAAGAGCCCCACTACACGAGACAAGGCACCGGCTTCGTTTTCAAGCAAAACTGCAATGATGTGTTTCATGTCTTGGCCTTATAGATCTTCCGAGCCGAGCAGCATTTCGGTAATGCCTTTGCCTGCTTGCACCATAGGAAACACGTTTTCCGTGGGGTCGGTTCTGAAATCCATGAACACGGTTCGGTCTTTGAGCTTGCGGGCCTCGCGCAGGGCGGGCTCCACATCTTCCGGACGCTCAATGAGCATGCCCACATGGCCGTAGGCTTCGGCCAGTTTCACAAAGTTGGGCAAAGCGTCCATATAGCTGTGGCTGTAGCGGCCTGAGTATTCAATTTCCTGCCACTGCCGCACCATACCCAAATAGCGGTTGTTGAGCGCGATGATTTTGATGGGGGTGTTGTACTGCAAGCAAGTGGAGAGCTCTTGGATGCACATTTGCACCGAACCTTCGCCTGTGACGCAAAAAACTTCACTTTCTGGCTTGGCCAACTTGATGCCCATGGCGTATGGAATGCCCACCCCCATAGTGCCTAAACCACCCGAGTTGATCCAACGGCGCGGCTCGTCAAATTTGTAGTATTGAGCGGCCCACATTTGGTGCTGTCCCACATCAGAAGTGATGTAAGCATCTGAATCCCGTGTCATGTTCCAGAGCGTTTCCACCACAAATTGAGGCTTGATGACTTCGGAGTTGCTGCGGTCGTATTTCAGACAATCGCGTTGGCGCCAGGCTTCAATGGTCTGCCACCATTCATTCAAAGCTTGCACGTCGGGGTGCTGTGAAGATTCCTTGACCAAGCCGATCATTTCGATCAGCACATCTTTGACATCTCCCACAATGGGGATATCCACCTTCACTCGCTTGGAAATGCTGGAGGGGTCAATGTCAATGTGGATGATTTTTCGCTCGTTTTGTGCAAAGTGCTTGGGGTTGCCAATCACGCGGTCATCAAAGCGCGCTCCCACTGCCAAAAGCACATCGCAGTTTTGCATGGCGTTGTTCGCTTCCACGGTGCCGTGCATACCCAACATGCCTAAAAATTTGCGATCGCTGGCGGGATAGGCGCCCAAGCCCATCAAAGTATTGGTGCAGGGGTAACCCAACATGTCCACCAAGGTGCGCAACTCAGGAGAGGCATTGCTCATCAGCACACCCCCTCCAGTGTAAATGTAGGGCCGTTTGGCGGCCAGCAGCAGCTGCAAGGCCTTGCGGATTTGCCCTGAATGACCCTTGCGTACAGGGTTGTAAGAACGCATTTCGACCTGGTCGGGGTAGCCCGAGTAAGCCGCTTTCTTAAAGGACACATCTTTGGGAATGTCCACTACCACAGGACCAGGCCGCCCGGACCTGGCAATGAAGAAGGCTTTCTTCATGATGTCAGCCATGTCTTTGGGGTCTTTGACCAAAAAGTTGTGCTTGACGATGGGTCGTGTAATGCCCACGGTGTCGCATTCCTGAAACGCATCAAGACCAATGGCGGGCAACGGCACTTGCCCTGTCAAAATAACCATGGGTATGCTGTCCATATATGCGGTTGCAATGCCGGTGACAGCATTGGTTACACCAGGACCCGAAGTCACCAGGGCCACGCCTACATCGCCTGTTGCGCGGGCGTAACCGTCTGCCGCATGGACTGCAGCTTGTTCGTGCCTCACAAGCACGTGCTGGATGGATTCTTGTTTGTACAAGGCGTCATAAATGTGCAGAACTGCACCACCGGGGTAGCCCCAAACGAACTTGACGCCTTCTGCAGCAAGTGCCTTGACCAAAATTTCTGCGCCGCGCAGCTCCAGATCCGCGGAATGCGCCGACGCATCCGATTGAGTTGCCGAAGACACTTCGGCTGAAGATGAATTCATGATGAACCTTTGTGATTTTCTCTAACGAAAAACCTAGGGTGCCTTTTCGTCGGTGCTTGTGGCAAGACGTCAAGACTTGAGATCAAAGCCATGGATGCCAGTCATGCCGCATCGAACTTTGACCCGTTTGCTTCTATTTGCTAGGGGTAGGATTATGGCATGACATAATTTAACGAGTTCACATCATGAAAAAAACGCATCTTGGCAACACCACGAGAGCTCTCGGACTTTCTTAAAAGTGTGGAACGCCGAGCGTTCAAACGAGCCGTTTACCATGTGCGTGACGATGAGGCCGCACTGGATATTGTGCAAGACAGCATGATGAAGCTGGTAGAGCATTACAGCCATAAAGAGCCCGACGAGCTTCCAATGTTGTTTCAGCGAATTCTGACCAACAGCACCCTGGATTGGTTCAGGCGCCAAAAAACCCGAAATGCTATTTTTAGCAACCTTGGCAACTATCATTCCGATGACTCTGAGGCCGACTTTGAATTGTTGGAAAACCTCGACCTGAGTCACCTTAGCGTCCTGAAAGAAGAATCTGAGAGCACTGAAACCGCACTAGAACGTTCACAGACGCTCCATATGATCGAAAAAGAAATTCAAGCACTCCCCGCACGTCAACGAGAAGCCTTTCTCATGCGTTATTGGGAAGAATTGGATGTTGCTGAAACAGCCGCAGCCATGGGTTGCTCAGAAGGCAGTGTCAAAACCCACTGTTCCAGAGCGGTTGCAGCCCTCAGCAAAGCATTGAAACTCAAAGGAGTCCGCCTATGAACAACACGACTAAATTGCAAGCTTCCGACCAGTTTGGTTTGCGATTGGCTGCACGCCTGAACGACGCCGCACAAGACTTGCCTCGTGATATTGCCGAGCGACTCAGGGCAGGACGTGTGCGTGCCCTTGACCTGTATCCAACCAACACACAACTGGCCACTTCTTTTACATCCAAGATAGGTCAAGCTACTCTCCAATTGGGGGGGTTTTCACATCACACGTTTTGGCCCAAACTGGTGTCTTTCATTCCTCTACTGGCTTTGCTAGCGGGCTTGGTGCTGATGGACAACTTTAGCGATAACTTTTTAGCCCAAGACTTGGCCGAAATTGACTCTGCCATTTTGGCTGACGAACTTCCCCCTGCCGCCTACACCGACCCAGGTTTTGCCCAGTTTCTTAAAAATCGACTGGACGTGACCGCTCCAACCAATTGACAACTTATCAAGCTGTTCTATTCACACCTTAAAGCTCCATGACATTTCTTAACCAAGTCTCCCACTTCTTCCCATCAATGGGCAGGGTGTCGTTCTTGGTTTTGTCATGGGTGCTGGTTTTAAGTCTTTTTCTAGCTTTTCCGCAAGCATGGGCTCAAGTAGCTACCGTTAGCAACATTACCGGTAACAGTTCCCCGCCTACTGATGCTGGTACAGCTGTTACTTCGGCTGCTACGACCTCTTTGGCTTCATCAGCCTTGACCACTGAAGGTTCTGCTGCTGACAACACACCCGCTGGCTCTTCTTTAAATTCAGCCAATCCAGTCAATCTCGAAAGCCCACCCATCCTGCCCAGCCCAAACCTCACCATTCAAAATGCATTTGCGCCTTTGCCTGAGGATGCAGCTACTAGAAAAACAGCACCTGCTGCCAATAACAAGCCGCGTTGGCACGATTTAACGGTTGCTCAACAAAAAGCACTGGCCCCTCTTGAGCAGCGTTGGACCGACATGCCTTTGGTGAGCAAACGCAAATGGCTTGAGATATCCAAAAACTTTGGCAAGCTTTCTTTTGCTGAACAAGAAAAGTGGCACTTGCGCATGAGCGAGTGGGTGGCCCTGAGCCGTAAAGAACGCACACAAGCCCGATTGGCCTTTGTGGACAGCAAATCCATGGACGCCCAACAAAAAGCGGCACATTGGCAAGCCTATCAAGAACTTTCTGATGAAGAAAAACGCAAGCTGGCTCAAGCTTCACTAATCAAACCTACAGGCGCCACCACAGTGAAGCCACAAGCCAACAATAAGCTTTCTGAAAATATCACCACACGCCACTCTGCCAAGACCGACGAGGTCAAGCGCTTTACTCCACCCCTTCAAAACAACACCCTGCTGCCAAAGCCCACTTCTGCTCAATAATTTGTTCATTTGCAATGAACAGTTCACCACCCTCGGATCATTACCTTGCACCACCACTGCCTCGGCGTATGGCCTGCTGGTTTTACGAGGGCATCTTGCTCTTTGGCGTGGTGTTCATTGCTGATTACCTCTTCAGCGCACTTACACAAACCCGTCACGCCCTGGATAACCGCTGGGGCCAACAAGCGTTTTTGTTTTTAATACTGGGCATTTACTTCACCTGGTTTTGGTCCAAGGG
>Ga0214917_10000706_pt1 | contig 43679 bp, 34 predicted proteins | sample LL_1208_BB_MetaG_FD_177983 | JGI IMG/M metagenome (GOLD analysis project Ga0214917, IMG submission 177983) | Freshwater microbial communities from Lake Lanier, Atlanta, Georgia, United States - LL_1208_BB | ecosystem: Environmental > Aquatic > Freshwater > Lake | place: USA: Georgia | collected... | reverse complement strand
TCCACGGGCTCGTTATGATCGAACCTCCTGGGCTTGAAGGCGGGCGCCGCATCCGCGAGGTCTCGTATGAACGGCCCAAAGAGGTGTGGGTAGCACCACAGCCAGTCGGGCATCCCCGCCTCGTAATAGTTCATGACCCAGATGATCCCATCGAGGTAATGTCTGGCGATCGTGTTCCTGTCCGACCCATTGGCGAATTTTGTGCCGTAGTACTCGTCCGCGACCGCGTCCATATCGATGACCGTCAGCCCGTTGACACGGGTGGAGTTGCGCACGACGATCGGGTCGTGGTGGAACACCCTCCCCGAATTGTACTTCCTCTCCAGAATCGTCTTTTCATGGCGCGCGAGCTCCGATAGGAATGCAATCAGCGGCTTCCTCGACAGGACGACCCTGTCCGATCGGAACCCGGTGAGGTGGCCCTCCGACCGGCACACCGACCTGTAGACCTGGAAGAGGAGGGTCAGGCCCCCGTCGATGATGGAGAGCGCCGGTGTCGTGGGAAGAAAGTCGTTGCCGACGAGGAAGCACATCATGACAAAGTCCCGCATCCCCCTCTTCCTGCAGAACGCCTTGGCTGCCTGTTCACCGGGCATGCTCACAGAACCCGCCGAGTATTCGGCCGTCCCGTCCCTCGTCCAATCGATCTCATTGATAATCTTTTTGGAAAAATCATCAACGTCCACATACTCCCATCGGTAATAATCCGTCTCCCTCGCGATATACACCTTGTCCACCGGCAGCAGGGTCGCCAGCATCATCAGATCACCGTCCATCCCGTAAATGCACGCACTCGGGCACGGGTTCTTCCTGAGGTATTCCATGATCTTGTGCTCGCCCTCCCCCGGCACCTTCTCATTCGACATTACCACCCTGATATCGCGCCAGATCGGGTCGACAATCTGCTTCCGGCGGATGAACGTGTCGATCGCCTTGGTGAGACTGTCCATCAGGGCCGTCCCCGGAGTGAACTGGTTCGGATTGAACGCCGGCACGCCCGCCGACACCGCCGCTGGTGATCTCTCGGACGCGGCCCTGTCCTGGCACGACCTGAAGCGCCTCTGCCTCTGCTGGTTCATCTTGCCCAGACCGGCCACCCCGTCCACAAACAACAACAGAGAGCCCGTCGGCTTGACGCTCCTCACAATCATATCCGTCTTCTCACACACCTCCCTGAACAGCTTCCTCCTGTACGCCTCCTCGCTCCCCGTGGCCGACGCCCCCCTCTCAAACACAGATAGCGGGACAGACGTCGCAAAATCCCCATACCGATACACCTTCTGCGCACACCCGTGGAATAGACCGTTCATGTCGATGCACAGCGTGTCCACCGGAGACGATAAGACCCTCGATATGCACGACTTGTGCGCCCTGCTGTACCAATAGTAAAAATGCTTGACTCCCATGATGCTCTGATAATAATAATTGTGCTATCCTCTTATATCAGTTTTTTTTTTTTATGGATAATATAAGCATGCTGGGCCCAAACAGTAGGCATATGCTGTGGATAATCTTCTTCGTCTATTACCTGTTATTGCCCAGATAACCCCCAGGTTATGACTCCGATCCGAATTTACCAAACCCTGTCCGGATCACCCGAATCCTTACACCTGAAACCCACCTTAAGGATTAGATAGATAAATATCCTTAAGTGTCATCGAGTTGGGTTTGATTCATCTTAAGGATTAGATGGAAGGGCTCAGAATCTCTTTTAAGCCACCTTCTGGTGTTGGAGTGTTGTCATCGGACTTGGCGGTAGGCGATGGTTCCGTCGTGGCGGTAGATGCGGAGGACGTCCCCCTTCTTAAAGTCAAAGAATCGGACGACGGGGTCGCTCACGAGTATCTTGGGGAGCTTGGAGATGCTGCTCTTGAGCTGTCCGAGTTCGTTATGATTGCGGACTTTTTCGTGCCTGCAGAAGAACCGGTGCTTGGTAATGTTGAACTGAAGCTCCCTTATACAAAATAGCTCGATCCGGTGCTTATCGACGAGGGACAGGGCCTTCTTGGCGGACGCGGTTATTCCGGAGTTGTACACCAGGATGCAGTGTGCAACCCCGGACGCATCCATCGCCTGGATCATGGTCTTGGTCGCATCGATGTTGAACTTCTGCGACCCATTAAAGTAGATGATGATCTCGGGCTTGTTGTCCTTGTTCACCAGAAAAATGTTGGGGTGCTCCCTCGATTGACATATGGATTCGTATCCCCTCGTATCAATCAGCATCTCGTGCAGGGTTCGCAGTGCACGGTGCTCAGGCGTCGTCATTCCGTTTGCATCTGAATGACGGACACGCACGATGATTCAATTTTTTTCATTGATATAAGAAAAAAGTATGAACTCGAATATCGATGAGCAGCTGCTGCGTAAGATCTTGGCATCACCGGACAAGACCGTCAGGGTATGGTCATACTACTATCCATCGTCTTGGGGAGCTGAGGATGCTGCTACCAAAAAGTCCCGACAATTGTTTGAACACTTCAGGAATGAGCTGCTGGGGTCATCCACCAGCAAAGTATCCAAGACTCTTTACGAATCTCTACCTCTTACGGACTACTTCAACCGCGGATGTGATCAGATCCCACCCGCAGATCTGACCGTCATGGTCTTTGATATAGACAATGCACCGGTCCCTGCATTCTCGATCGCCAAGCTCATCAGACCCGCTATCACTTCCTTCAAGATGGTAGATATAATCCTACCAAACAACGAATCAAAAACAATCTCCCTGCCCTCTCTTCAGGTCAACAATATCGATATATGGTCAATCATCAATGCCGCACTCTTTGATTTATCTCTGCTCGGAGATGCTAATGCCTTCAATGACTTTATGAACAATAAGTACAAGGAATTTTTAAGAATCCTGCATTGGTTCATTCTTGCCGCCCTCTACATGATGAGTTGTCGCTCCACAAATAATGTCCAGAATCATCCCTACCTCCTGCTCTTCTCTGGAGATTTACGACGCTATATCGATTATATCCGTAAGACTCTTGTCGAGTTCCAGAGCATGGTGCTCCCGCGTGGAACAAAGGATGATGATACACAAAAATTCAAAAATATGCTAACATTCATCATCATGGTCATGGATGCGTTCGTGGGCTCGTCGCAACAACAGACCCAGCAGATCAAAATCAATCAAGCATCCTTGTCGGATGACCAGAAGAAAGAAATCAAACAGCTCGCAAAACACGCCGCACATACCACCAATACTCTGTTTGGACAGATCCTCAGAAAAGCCGGCAACCAGTATACTGAATTCCTCCGAAAAATGTCCGAGCAACAACAACTCGACAATGCCCTGAAGCCATTCTTTAACTATCTTCAGCAGCATAAGAAGGAAGCGCCATGGGTTCGACTGATGAAGGGGTTCTTGTCTCTTCTGATGAATCAGTATGCGGGGTTCTGCGCCGACCCAAAACAATTCCAATTGGACAAGACGCAGTTCAACAAATGGAAGAAGCTCGTCATCAGGCACTCGAACACAATCATTGATATCATTCTCGAAAAAATCAAACCGTATAGCCTCCTTAAGAAGGATGGTGAACTACCTTCGGATAAGATGAGATTAGTGGTTCATAAATTGAGACAAGATCTGGCTCCATTAAGCGACAAAGATGTCATATCGTGGTCCAACATGTTGAATTTTCAGGTGGCTGTATGTGCAGCCCACGGTGTATGCAGAATAATTATACCGACGAAGCAACGCACGTCTTCCGAGCAGGCGACCGCTTCTCAGCGAGCATCGATAGTGGCGGCGGCTAAGCAGCCAGCTCAGAGAACAACCAAGACAGGCAGTCCACAATCCGTAAACCAGCAGGTCGAATACCCTTGTCCATTATTTACCAAGACCAACCAGCAGTCGCAGATAGTTCAGAAGACGATGAAGAAGCTCCATCCTCGTCTGGTGTGGTGGAATAAGCTCATGGATGTCATTATGTTTTGGAAGAAGGACAGGCGGGTTCAGAGGAATGTCCAGCAGTTTTTGCAAAGCAAGTCTAAGCTTCAGAATGCTCAACGTGATCCCTCCATATCCCTGTATTACAATCCACAAAATGAGGAAAAGGTAAGAGCCACCATAAGACAATTGTACAAGAACGATTTTGAAAAGATGCTCGATCTGATCGATCGATTGTCTAATTCCATCCCCAATCTGAAGACATTGGAACCTGTATTAACGATTAGCAGGTCGGGGATAATCTCATTACTCCGTTCAAAAGCGACACAGGACCAAAAAATACTATATGACAGTGTTGAGGAGTCATATCAGGAACTGATATTCTATCTCGGTCAGTGTTTTCGCGGAGAGCTGATGACTCTGAACGAATCCCCAATCAGAAAATTATCCACGCAATTATCCAAACTTGCGGCGAATGCCAAGAACTGCACAACGACTAAACGCTCCAAAAGCGATAAGATGGTTGTCGCAATGGTGGATGGAATAGTTAGTCAGATAGAAGATCTAATCGAACAAAATTGTTCGAAAGTTGGTTATGCCAAGAATATGGCAGAGAAGTGGGTAGGGGGTCGGGTAATTGATTCTAAACAAAGATCATCCATAATGGCCGCATAATCAGACCTCTGCGGGTTGACTTCGGATCTGCTAACCCACCTTACGGATTAGATGGAATCCTTCAGAATCGCGTTGGGTTTAATCCGGATCTAATCCGTGCAGCGTTTGTCATTCTCCAAATATATATCCTCCCTTGAAGAAATTACATTTTCTTCATATAATAAATGTCTAAATTTACATTCCATCCGAATTTGGATAATGAGGGGATCGGTTCAATCCTGGGTTCTCGTGAGAACACCATCAGGGTCATTACTCCTCTCCGTTCGCATCTCAATTATTTCTTTGTGTGAACGACCGGCGTTGAAACCCAATCCACCACGCCAGAATCCGTCAGACGATCCAAGGCGCTATTCGAAGGGTTCATGAGGAGCATGACTGCTCATCCACAGGCCAAGGTGGAGTATGAATTCCTGTCGCCCGAACAATGCATATCCAAAGAGATAAGTGGATCATATGACATGACGGTGTTCTTGCTCGATCTGAATCGGATACCGCTCCCGGATTTTTCCATCGTCGAGACCACTCTTCAGATGATCCTCACCGACTTCCAGATGGTAGACATCACCCTCCCATCATTATCCGAACACACCATCCCACTACCATCATTCGATATCGATGTCGGCATCGTCAAGATAGCGGCACTCCTGGTATCGATCGGATCCAAACTGGAAAATATGAGAACAACTTATTTACGTCTTGTCGATCAGATTGAATGGATCGTCGCGGCGATTTATTACATGGTCGTATTCCGTAAGGATCCCGACATGCCCATCTTGTTCCTCTGCGGGGGCGATGCCGAGCCGGTTATGGACTACCTGCTCAGGTGCCTGGAGACCATGAAGGGAATCACATTATCATTCAGAACGGTGGAGGATGAGGCCAAGTACAAGGAGCTGGTTGCATTCCTCGACAAGATGATCCGCAGTGTCTTTGGACAATCACGCCAGCAATCAGACCAGAGAGTGCCAAATATGATCAATGAAAGGAGGACCCCACCAGCATTCACCGATGCACAGAAGCAAAAGATCCGTAATCTCGTCAAGCAGAGCGTGGTGGCCGTCAAGACCATGTTTGGTGAGATGATTAGCAGGGCACAGAAGGCACAGAAGCAGTATCGCCAGAAGCACAAGCAGACATACGGCAAGGCCTACAAGGACATCCAGCAGGTTATCAATAACAACGATTTTTACCAGGAATACTTCAGGCTCATGACCAAGCATCCAACGGAGTTGGCATGGACGAGGCTCGGTTTGGACATGCTGACCATCATCATCGATGAGTATAACAAGTTCATTACGAAGCAGCAAGGGGGTAATGGATTCAAGATACTGAGGGCGGTGGTCGATTATATCATAAGAATGGCGGTTCCCATGTTCTCGCATGCAACAAACAGAGACATGGAGGTGGGTCTGCGGGAGGTCCGACCATACCTCTTCCTGAATGCAGTAAACATTCAGCAGCCTGCGATCATCTCGGAAGCGTTAGTCCGTATGAGAGAAGAACTTGCAGAGTTTGCAAGGTACAACGTCCTGTTTTGGAGCAATCTGTTCAACTTTCAGATCTGTGTGAGTGCGACATATGGCAGGTCCACATTCTCCGGCACAATCATACCGCGCATCGAGACGTTTGAGCAGAAGACTCTGGATTACTTTATCAAGACGCCCCATGAAGAATTGTGGTTGAAATTACACAAGAAGGAGCTGCAGCAGCAGGCAAGAAGGAGGATTCAGCCCGCCAAATATCCCTGCTCATTGTTCAAACAGAAGCCGAAGGACGGACAGGAGCAGCAGATAGTGAAGAAGCTGCATCCTCGCAAATCGTGGTGGGCTCTCTTAGTCAACTTTCTCATGTTCTGGAAGCCCAGGCAGACGGATGTGAGGACTGTCCTCCGATCAGAGAAGCAGCTGAGGGATGCGTTAGCCAACCCACGGTTGTCGCTGTTTTACCAACAAAAAGATCTGCAACAAATCAAGAAGCAGGTAAGGAAAATTCTCCGCTCCACAAACGATCTTGATGATCTCTTTACATGCATCGATGAGTTTCACGGGATGATGCTTGATCCAAAACGATGCAACCGTCTCGACCAGGTGCTTGTATACAAAATGCCGACATTTCAGAATGATATCAGGATGTTTAATGGGGAGTTTTCCATAAGGGAAGACGCGACGGATGAACAGAGGCGTGATTTCGAGGAGATCAGATCCGTCTATCTCAGACTGATTGCTTATATCACGAAATGTTTCTCGGGCGAGCTTACGAACAAGGGGAACTACTCCATCACGGACCTATCGGCGAAACTGAATGAACTCCGTGTCCTCCAGTCATTAATCAGATGCCCGGATGACCAAGACCTGACCAAGTGTCTTAACAAGAACAACCGGGCGGCAAAAATAAAGCAACAGACGCTGATGCGGCACTGGAGGAATCGGCACGATCCGTCCCGCAATACCTTTCAAAAACGCAGACTCACGGACAAGATGCATGAGTACATGGTCAATGATATATCGGAAATTATTTACAAGCTGGACAGACAACGCTGCGAAGCCTTTGGTTATGAAAATTCAGAAAAGTGGCTGAGCGGTCTCGTCTATTGAGAAGCACCATCAGCATAATTTTTAATTTGTCTTCCTGTTAAACAAATGTCGTCAAGGGTTTTGGGAAGCGGGGCCTATGGCACGGTAAGACTGGATCCGACTGACCCGACCAAGTGCATCAAGACCCTTTTTCCTAAATATCCGAAGCAATATCAAGTCGATAACAGACAGGCTGTGCTCGACAGAATAGACCCTCCTGATCCAAAAAATAACAAGAGGAAGTATTTCGGAGGCAAAATCACCGACAAGACGGTCAAGGGGACACCCAATCCAAGCATCAAACAAATCACCAAATTTAAGATGGTCCTACAAGGTGAATCATTGGAGAAGATCATTAAAAAGGCAATACCAGCCACCAGAGACAAGCTCAAAATGGCCTTCCTGAACCTATTGGACGGTCTCTGTGTCCTTTCTCAACACAAGTATTCTCATAATGATATAAAAGAAGAAAACGTTACATACGATGATGCGACCGGAGCCCTCAGATTTATCGATCCCGATCTATTCCTTACCGAATTTAAGACTACCCCACCAGGATTTTTTTATTTTGCGTATGCTCCAGAATTATGGCCGTCGTCCAGAAATGATTCTATTAATATTACCAGGTTTAATAATGACATGAAGGCTGGTGGATTCTTCACCCCCCATGATGCTAATGAATTCGAAAGGTTAATGGGATCGAGAGACCTGGCATCTTTGATACTGAAACCACCCGTTCATTGGTGGATAAAAGAGCTGCTCGAATTCCTCAGGAACAAGCCATACTACAACGATATCGATTATTCCAAGACTGATGTGTACAGCCTCGCGTTGCTGGCAGCAAAGCTCTTTTACAGATATTACCCCGAATTGAGACCTATCATTGATTGTATGATCCAACCCGATCCCTCCAAGAGATGCACCGCAGAACAAGCACGCAGGAGGTGGAAGAATGCCACCCGAAAAGTCTCTTTCGGGTTAGATATCGTGCACGAGCCGCCACGTGGTGCAGACGATCTACCTGAGATCCAACAGCCGCCGCCACGCGGAGCACCCGCACTGAACCCAACTTCCAAGGATCCATCCCAGCCGCCGCCACGTGGCGCAGACGATCTACATCAGATCGGAAAAAAGTCGCCACGCGGAGCACAAGACCCAACTTCCATTGACCCCATCTCCCCCATATCCCCCATATCCCCAATATACTCCACAATGATCCTGTTTATACTGTAAGATCATCCAAATCATCTATGGATTAATTCAGATCAATCTGAATGAAATCTGGACTTCTTTCTCCTCATTGTGATCTGTTTTGAAAAAATCCCTTACGGTCTGAATTCACAGTCTGGACGGACGTCCCCGTCTTTCTCCTATCGATAAACCAAACCCTGCACGACTCAAATTTGGATTTACTCGGATCTCCTCCTCTGACTCCTTAAACCTATCTCCAGACCCACGTTAAGGATTAGATAGATCCTTAAGTGTCATCAAAGTCGAGTTTTAAGGGTTTGACCCGCACAGGGTTTGGGATAAACACGCCTATGCCCACCCTGTTCGTTCATGTATGAATTGATAGCGACGGGGTCATCGGTGGACGCCACACCTGTGTGCATCCTAACAATGAGTCATTACTATCATTACTATCTATATCATCAACAAGGATATGAAGGATATGATGAGTGGGGCATGATCATGTGCAGCGGCGTCATGAGTGTCCTTCTGTGTCTCTTGTAATAGCCTGGGTGTGGGAAACAAGACAATATGATGAGTCAAAAGATCCGCCGCGATCCTTCTGAGAATTTCCTTATTCTGAAGAAGATTCGACACTCCTAACAATTTTGCAAGTCGTCGCATCTGATCATCACTCGGAATCTCCTTCTCCACAGATGATGTCGCCAAGAAGGCCACCATGAAGATGGCCTGCTTCATCAATACGGGCTCATAGTCGATTCGGCCTACCAGGGTTATGATATGTTCAAGGGTTCTTACTATATCCGGGAACGTCCCTGCATGGGGTAGATAGGTAAGAGCAAAAACAACATCCGCCAACGTCCCATCTCTTTTCCCTTTCCATCGTCCTTCTAACTTACGGTCCAATTCCTTAAACATCTTGTCCTCATCTCCTTGGAGGATTGCGTCGCGAAGGCAGGCAACCAAATAGAGTAGACAATCGACAGCGATGGCGATCGGGAGGAGCTCCTGCAAAGCATCCTGCTGTTGGAGGCCGGCTACGATTTGTGAGATGGGGCCGAAGATATGGTCGGCGGCTCGGCATATCGGACATTTGTTTGGTGTTCCAACAGCCCAGTAGGCCAGGCAGCATTTGTGATAAGTGCCCTTGTGTTCATGAAAGGAGAAGAGTTGGTCGGGCGATATGCCTTCTTGGCATATGGAGCACTTGTGCTTCAATCTTCTTTGGGATGGGTCAATGTCCAGGAGGTTCATATCATACGAAGGGAATGTCTCCATGAGCAGATTATTGACATCTCGAAGTAAGGATTGATTCTGTTGATTTGTCAACAAGTCATTAGCAGTCGTTATGGGATTGCATGTCTTCAGCACAAGTCTTAGAAACTCGTCTAATTTATCGTTCTGACTTCCAAACTTTTGCAGCATCTGTGCCAGAACCAGTCCGAGAGCCCAGTCATCATATCGGCACTTCTCATCAAATGTCATCATCTTATCATCCTCCGGTTTCTGAAGCAGCTCGGGCGGCATATATAATGCCGTTCCCAAGACTTTGACGGGACCGTCCTCCGGTGTGGTGGAATATCCAAAGTCAATCAGCCTGACCTCCGGTTTTCCTCCTTCTGATGGAACAATCAGGATATTCGCCGGCTTTATATCGCCATGAGCGGTCCTGTTGTCGTGCATCCACATGACGGCATTTATGATTGACTCCGCAGTCTCAAGCCAATTGTTCATGATGGTCGGAGCATCAGATCTTAATATCTTGTAAAGGTCTGTTGCATTGGGAAGATGCTGGACCTGGATGAACTTGTTCCCATCCGGTATCCGTCCTGCTCCAATGAACTCGGATATATGCGATACAGATCCTCGTGCATCTCGCAGCCGCCTGTACGTCCGTTCCTGATTATCGAGCTCACCTTGTGCACCCGGCACATCACGAAAGGCCTGCTTCCGCACAACATCCCTGCCGTCGTCCTTCCTGACGACATAGACCTTCCCGGTGCCTCCTGATCCCAACATCATATTTAATTCTCACAAAATATTATTTGATATCAGGGTTGAAACCATCTTCAGTTTATTGATGATGCGGCTTAAATACATATCATGTCTTTAAATCATTTCGGTCATTACTTTAAAGCGGTTCCAACCCTGATCAATTTGATATGGCGGCACACCCCACAGGGTTGAAACCAACTTTAGCCCGGCTTAAGAAGACGATCTCGTTCTTAAGCCGTATTAAAGTTAGATGGGGGTTGGTTTCGACGCTGGTTCATGACGGGTCTGGGAACAAGCTGATGTGGTTCTCGAGAACGGCCTTTGCTGTTTTTTTGAGGATGACCTTATTGAATTTATTTCGTAGGAAGAACGATCGGATGTGTTGAGAGACGTCAGGAGATGTTTGCGCCGCAAGTGCCTGAATATCGGCATCGGTCGCAGCTTTTTGTTCGACACGAGATATTGCTAAAAAGAGCAGGAATATTAGTGCCTCCAGGATCAAATCGGGTTTGTATGGGAGTGTGGGAACCAGTCCTATAATGATCGTTCCCAATATCCTGTTGATAATTTTTGTCTTGGTGCTTGCGAATGGCAGATAGGTCAGAGCCAGCACAAGACCCTCTAATGTTCCAGCAAATTGATTATTTTCAGACGGATGTTGTTGCTTCCATCTTTTCTTCAACTTGTTAAAAAATTGGTCGGCTTGAGAGCTTCCACCTCCCTGTTGCTTCGCGATATGTTGACGAGCACACTCGATCAGGTAGATGAGACAATCAACGACCATGGCGATCTGTAAGAGCCGCTTCTGGTGTGCAATATGCTGCTGCTGCATCATATCAGCCTGCACGGTGCGGTTCAGACGGGCGACAATCTCCGAAATGGGACCGACGACATGAGAGTCAGATCTACAGAGTGGACACATATTCGTTGTGCCTAATGCCCAATATGCAAAGCAGCACTTGTGCATGGGGTTATCCCTATGATTGTCAATGATGAGGAGTTGTGAGGGTGATATTTTTTGAAAACAAATGAAGCAGTCGCTGCCCTGCTGAACCGTCGCACGAGGCTTCTTCTGTTGTGCTCCCCCCGTCGACTGACGACCACCCGTCATCTGTCGTAATGCACTCATTTATTGTCTTGATGAATTTGATTTTTTTTTATACGGACGAATTACACCAAACCCCTGCACATGTCAACTTTGGATTTACTCGGATCTCCTCTCCTTAAACCTATCTCCAGACCCATCTTAAGGATTAGATAGATAAATATCCTTAAGTGTATAAGAAATCGAGTAGGTTTGGATCACACCCCTCATACATTATCTAAAGCAGGAGGTGGATAATGGGATAATGATACTGGTGGATGCGTTGGGACATTGTGTTCTTGGTGTCGGTCATTACATCGTTAGGTTCCGTCATGATGATTATAGAGGGGGCGCCGACGGTCATAAGGGGGGTGTCGGCGTTCTGGGTGCAGGTATCGCATGACTATGTATGTCTGATGATGCCCTATGCGGTGGGCACGTGCATCATCGGTCGGGGCGATCGGAGGCTCGTGTTCCTGGTGAATGCGGCGTATACTCTGATCATGGCCTGTTTTTCATACTACAAGCGCTGTGTGCTGACGCTGTGGTTCAACGACCTTATCATGATCGACAAGTGCCACCGCTACATCCCCGTGTGGCAGCGCATCCTCAACAAGACAACCAGGATGTACGAGATCGGCACCATGTGCGACTACCGGAGCGCCTACCTATGGCTCAATGATCAGATACTGTTCTCACTCATGATCATGATGATGAACCTCAGTGAATGGCACAGACGCAGACCGTCTGTCAAACCCTCCCTCCTCTGACCTCTCTTACCCTGCTGCTGCAACAGACTTGCCCCCATCAAACTTTACTCCGGCAATATTGGGGGGCCCACGGGCTTGGTAAGTATACTACAACACCCGTGCTGACCAAAGATCACCTCCTTAAGCCGGGCTAAAGTCGGTTTCAAGTTGAAACCATCTACCGATTATTGATGAGACGGCTTAAGGACTTGATATGTCTTTAAACAGGGTTGAAACCAACTTTAGGTCGGCTTAAGAAGACGATCTTATTCTTAAGCCGTATTAAAGTTTGATGGGGGTTGGTTTCAACCCTGTCTTTAAATCATTTTGGTCATTGCTTTAAAGCGGTTCCAACCTTCACTTTGGCCCAAAATAATTTATTTAATCTGTTAGATTATAAAAAATGCCGTGCAATGCGAATAATCCGAAGGCGAATGATCCGAGGTATCACTGCAATGAGAGGACGAACAGATGGAATCTGACTCGTGGGAGGAGGGCCGCGGCGCCGGCTCATCCGTTGGAGGCCATGACGAGGCGTGATCTGTTGGGGCTGCCGCAGGCAAGGCTGATACGAGGAAGACACCGGATGACCAAGGCGGAGCTGATCAACAGGCTTCGCGCGGCTCAGAACCATCCACCCGCGGCGGTCGTTGTGCCACCACCGAGGCGGTCTCAGTGGAGCCAGCGGTGCAAGCAGCTGCAGCGGCGGTGCCCATCGGATACGTCGTTGACGGCCGACGAGTGGTGTTCGCTGAGGAAGCAGGATGTCGTCTTTCTCGCCGATTACTCCTTCTGCGAGGGCATCAGGGACATTATCAGCCTGATCCACGCATCACTGACGGGTGTCAACCCATACACCCGGGCTCCTGAGCCCCGGATCGTGCGGAACCCGTTGAATCGTCAGCCGTTCGATATCGGTCTGCTCATCATGATCCGGGATCACTGTGTCGACAACGACATCCGGCCGGAGTATCCCGAGGTCGTGTTCATGCTCGCGAATCTGCAGGCCTACAACGACGCCCTGGAATCGACCGAAGGGTCCGAGACGGAGAGGATGATGCGGTTTTTGGGAACGAGGATCAGGGGGTGGCGTCTCCGGTCCCGCATCACGAACGACGGGATCGTGTGGTCGTGGAGCCGTTCGAGTCCGAGCGGGTTCGATCCCACGAGGGCGCCCATTGCATTCATGAGACCGTAGGAGATTATGGAGAAGACCAAAAAAAGTTTTTGAATAAAAACTTTTCTGAGATTTAATTTTTTTTTATTCTGGGAGAATTTTTTTTACATGATTCAGACTTCTTCAGATGCTCGACCAGACACACCGGGAGGGAGAGAAGGGCGGATGACGAGAAGAGGCATGGCACCCGAACCCCAGCACTTTGATGATGATCCCCCCCTCCACCGATCAATACCAGGGGCTCGACACACCGGGAGGGATTATAGAAAAGCGAGGATGACCAAAAAAATGCGCCTTCCAATCGATCGTCCACACGGTTGAAACCAACTTTAACACGGCTTAAGAACAACATCGTCTTCTTAAGCCGGCCTAAAGTTGGTTTCAACCCTGATCGTCCATGTAAGGGGGTCGAGCAGACACACCGGGAGGGATTATGGAGAAGGGCGGATGACCCAAAAAGTTTTTTGAATAAAAACTTTTCTGATATTTTGGAGAATTTTTTTTTACATGATTCAGATGCAGGGTTGAAACCATCTTCAGTTTTGTGATAAGACGGCTTAAAGACGTGATATGTCTTTAAATCATTTCGGTCATTGCTTTAAAGCGGTTCCAACCCTGTTCAGATGATCCTCCAGGGTTGAAACCAACCCCCATCAAACTTTAATACGGCTTAATAACAAGATCGTCTTCTTAAGCCGGCCTAAAGTTGGTTTCAACCCTGTGATCCTCCCTACCAATCGATCGTGTCCTTCAACTGATTCGATGATCCGATCGGGTCATGATCGGGGGGATGGCTGAGTGTAGAGCCTGTAGACAAAGAATTCAAAGATATCATCGACCGGCGTGACGCCGATGGTGCTTCCTTCGGGATAATAATTGGCGAATCCGTTGGCGGCAACCGTATGAGCAAAATTAAGGCCGCCCGCCTGGCATATCTCCGGTCCATACCTTGAGATAAATGTATGGAATGCTCCTTCATCCGTGATCCTGGGCGTGGTCGGGTATTCTGGGAGCTTCTGGAGGTCTCTTGCGAGCTGCCATGGGAGCGGAAGCACGATGGCGATATGCCCGTTCTGCATGTAGCCCTCCTTGTCCGGATCATCCACCTTGTAGGCGACGATCGCCAGCCTGCCCTCATTCGCCGCCAGCTGCGCCCCCACGGCGTCCGTCTTTTCCCACCAGTCCTCGAGGCTGAACATCATATCCCTCTGTTCTGCGGCGGCATGACACCAATCGCCGATCTGTGTGGGCACGAGGCTGATACCAAAGACCTGGCGAGCCGCCCATGCGACATAGGCGCTGCAGTGGGATGTGTATGGGGACCATCGGAGGAAGCCGTCCTGGTGGAACGATATACAGGACGGTCTGCCCTCATGAACGGCCTCGTACCCCTTTTCCTGAACGCGGACATCCCGGATCGGCCAGCCGATCGGCTGCCGGGTCTGAAAGACGTCAGGATCGTATGTCATGGCGTAGGGGGCGAAGAGGGTGATGGGATGAAGGATCGAAACCCTCGCATCCTTCCCCTTCATAACAACGGTCTTGTTGTAGCGATCATTCAGACCAACCCCATTGACGGTTATCGTGAGGAGACGACGGGCATTATCATACGCCTTGTCCGATATCCCCCTGCCAATATATTCTCGGAGTCTGCAGTAGGCGTAGCGATCGTCCAGGTTGTACAGGTACTTCTTGTACTTCATCCTATATGTACATGATGATTTAAAAAATCATGAACAATTGAGTGGATGGTTCAGGGTTGATTTAGGGGGATCTGAAGAAGTTGGAAAGAAAAATCTCCAGAAAAAAAAAATAAAATATCAGAAAAGTTTTTATTCAAAAACTTTTTTTTTTTTGTCATCCGCTCCGGCTTCCTCTCCCCATGTGTCTGGTCGAGCCCCTGCCACCGATGGGGAGGGGTCATCATATGAATAAAAGCAGCGGGGTTCGCCACGTCATTTCATGTCATCCGGCCTCTTCCACCCGATGTGTCCAGGGTTGAAACCAACTTTAGGCCGGCTTAAGGAGACGATGTTGTTCTTAAGCCGTGTTAAAATTGGTTTCAACCCTGTTAAGAGGATAACTTATTGTTAAGGTAGGATCAAAAAGAGTGATTGAAGAAATGAATTCAAATGAAATGGAGATGAATTTGAAATAAATCCATACAAGGAAAAACATCAGATGTAATCGCATTCCTGTGCGACAAAGGTGCCGTCGTCGGATGATCGAGAGAGGATGAAGGGTTTGCCGCAGCCCCAGATCAGGTCTTCTCGGACCAGGCGATCGCACGATTCCTTGTCTTCGTGGGGGTGGATCGGCTGCCCGGTTGATTTGTGGATGCCGTGTCGGAAGATGCGGCAGTTGACTTCGTTGGGCATGACCATGACGGATCCACCACAGTGAGGACACTCCACATAGATGGGATCATTCATTTATTCTAAGAATAAAAAATGAATATCCCAAGGCGAGAATCTGCGGATAATAATTATGGACGACGAGCCCAGGAAGCTGAGGGAGGACGAGATTGGGAGTATCATGAGCATGATCATGGACAACAAGGGCGTCGACACCAAGATGAACCGCCACAGGATAAGATCGATGGTCAGGGGTCTGAGGGCGGATCTGGGGGAGATTGAGATACGGCCATCGCGGATCCCGGATCTCGGGGTGATCCTCCGTGATCGCTTCCTGACGACACATGCGGAGCCGGGTGAGATGGTGGGGATCACCTGTGCACAGAGCATCGGGGAGAGGCAGACCCAGATGTCGGTCGCTCACATGGAGAATGTGTGGATCCACGAGATCCACAAGAGGACCAAGGTGCCACGAGATTATGTGGGGCCCATTGGGGATTATGTGGACAGGATGATGACGGGCGATCAGGAGGGTGTCCACGAGACGTCGGGTGATGACTATACCGCGCACATCCTGGCCATTTCGCCTTGTGGGACGGTCAGGTGGAGCAGGCTGACGGAGGTGAGCCGGCACCGGATCAACGGGCGGATGAGGACGATCGAGACGACGTCGGGGGCGATGGTGAGCACGACCATGTCGCATTCCCTGCTGGTTGCGACCGACTCGCCGCCACTCCGAGGGACGAGGATAGAACCGATCGTGGCATCGGCGGTTGAGCCGCTGCGTCATTATGTGCCGCACCTGAAGAGTCGGGTGGAGGCGAGGCCTTCGATCATAAGGTTGTCTCCGGTCCCGCCGGGACGGCTGAGGGACATGAGGATGATTGTGGATACCGCGATTGGCATGCGTGGCGACGTGGCGATGGCGACGGGGATGCTCGCTCAGATGGTGTATACGGCGGATACGCTGCGTGCGTGCGGGAGGGTGCTGGCGGATGGTTTATTTACGGGCACGCCGTCGGGGCTCTTCATGTCGCGTTATTGTGGGAACAAGGAGCTGGTGTTCCTGCAGATGATTGGGATTGCGTTGTATGTGTGGGGGGTTCGGTGCGACATCAGGTGGACGAGTGTTGGCGGCATGCCTATTGGTGAGCCCAAGGGGAGTGTGGTGATGAGGAGGGTGGATACTCCGGGTTATTGGCAGAGGATTGTTGCACACAAGGACATTCGGGGTGAGGAGTATGAGAGGCGTCATGATTTTGTGTATGATCTGTCGGTGGAGGAGAATACGTTCATGCTGATGAACGGGATATTCGTGCACAACACGCTCAACACGTTCCATTCGGCGGGGCTGGCGGTGCAGACGGTGTTGTCGGGGGTGCCGCGGTTCATGGAGCTGCTGAATGCGACCAAGGAGCCCCGTCTCAGTTCGACGCGCTTCAGGCTCCTGCGGCCGGTGGGGGGGATATCGGAGTGCAGGGATGTCATACGGGACCGTCTGGTGTGTCTGCCCCTTGTCGATCTGGTGGAGTCTCATTCGGTGTTCAGTCAGGCGCAGAGGGCGGATCCGTGGTTCGATGTGTTTGAGTTTGTGTACAACAACGGGCACAAAGGGATTGATTATGGCGTGAGGATGGTCATGAAGAGTTCAATCCTCCAGAAGAACAGGCTGCGGCTGGACAAGATTGCGGGGTGCATCGAATCGAGGTTTGAGGATGTGCATGTCGTTTTTTCGCCACAGCACCTGTTGACGATGGATGTCTATGTCGACATGAGCATGATGGAGACGGACCATGATTATTTTCTGAGGAGGGTGTTCCTCCCGCGCCTGTTCGAGACGGAGATTGGTGGGGTGAGGGGTGTTACCGGCTATGTCGCGTCCAAGGATTCATCGGGGACGGTATGGATCCAGACGACGGGGAATAACTTTCTGGATCTATTGGCCCTGGAGTGGGTGGATCAGCGCACCATGGTGAGCAACAACATGTGGGACACGCTGTCCGTGATTGGCATAGAGGCGACCCGGATGTTCCTGTTGGAGGAGTTTGGGCGTGTCATTTCATCGGATGGGAATTACATCCACCCGAACCACATCATGCTGTTGGTCGATATCATGACCTTCCATGGGACCCTGCTGAGCATTTCGAGGTATGGGATGAAGAAGGAGCAGACATCGCCGCTCGCCAAGGCGAGCTTCGAGGAGTGCTTCGATCACTTCCTGACCGCCGGGTTCATGGGCGAGACCGAGGACGTCAAGAGTGTGTCCGCCAGCATCATCTGTGGGCGCCGGTCTCAGATCGGCACGGGGATCTGCGACCTCGTGATCGACCGCAATAAGCTGATCCAGCCCACCCCTTGAATAATGAATGCACGCTCAGATATTTCAGATACAACATCACCGTGTTAAAACCAACTTTAATCCGGCTTAAGGAGTCGTTCTTAAGCCGGATTAAAGTTTGATGGGGGGTTAGTTTCGACGCTGGTTATTCGGGGAGGAGGTCTTTGAGGTCGGGGACGTGGCTGGCGGAGGATGCGATGGAGGAGACTTCGGAGATGACATCATCGATGGGTGAAGGCAGGTATTGTTGCTGCTGCTTTTGTTTGCTTCGGTAGAGGAGGAAGTAGATGATGATGATGGCGATAAGGGCGCACCCGATATAGAGGAGGTATTTGAACCACACGGTCTTGTGCCAGGGGGTTGTGGGAGTGGGTTCGGGGGATTCCTGGATGGGCTGTTCCTCGATGGTAGGGGGGCTGATGGGGGAGGAGGGAAGGATCTTGGTCTGCGTGCGGATGACGACCGGGCGGTTCTCACCGGCGTCTGTGCGAATGACCAGGAAGTAGTTCTGATAGCTGTTGTTGTCGTTCGTTACCTTGCCCGATATGCGCCCCTCTGCCGGTCGGAAGGGTATGCTGGAACTGTCCGTCTTGTCCAACTGATCCTGAGCCATGACCGATACCTGGAACACATGGGACGGATCATCGGCCTCGACCGAAAAATCAATCTCAAAATTTGTCAGGTTCTTGTTCAGGTCGTACAACTTTGGCCGAGAACCAACCATCATCGTATACTCCGACGCTGAGGGCGACTTTGGAAGCGCCGCATCCGCCTTCATCATCTTTTTCTCACATTTCCTCCTGCCCTTAAACCTTTTCATTCAAACAAAAAGAGAGATTTAAGATACACGGCTTACCAAGATGAAACGATGACGGATAATGTTGCGGTCCCGGCGTCGCCGAGTGCGATCGTGTCGATACTGATGAGCAGAGAGACCCTGCTGCTGATTGGTGTATTTGTGGCCATATCCATGACGTTGTATCTGGGCTACCTTCTGTACAAGAACGAGCAGCTCCAGACGTGCAGGCACAACAAGTACATGACGGAGATCACCAAGAACGCGGTGAGGCTGGAGAAGATCAGTGAGCAGGTGAAGAACATTGTGGAGGATCAGCGCACCACGGACAACTGGGCCCAGCACGTCCAAAAGAGCCTGAACGCACAACAGCAGGTAGCTAAGAAGCCCGTCATTCTCAGCGAGAAGGAGCTCAGCGTCGAGCTCAGCGACGAACTCTCTGAACTCCAGACGACCGATGAGGATCTAAAAACATCGGTGGATGGAGAATAAACGTAGTATGGATTCATTGGTAGCTCCACAGGACAAGCGGCCCTACACGCGTACCAGCCCGCAGCCTCCTCTGACGGAGGATCAGACGGGGGAGGCGGTCAGGGAGTTGGTCAAGGACATGACCTTCATCAGGGTGGATCGGCGGTTCAACGATCCGCCGATCATGGATCAGAAGATTGTGCTGGTATCGTTCGTGCCATCGAAGGGTGCAAAACCGGATGCGGACAATATCTATGGCATGATGAAGGTGAGGGGTGTGTTTCCTGATGAGGAGGAGGCGAACAAGTTTTCGGAGCACATTATCCGGGATGTCGATTCGCTGCATGAGATTTATCATGCATGGGTGGGGAGGCCGTTCCCGGTAACGACGGCGACGGGGTTCGAGAAGGAGCTCAAGACGATCGATATCCGGAAGAAGACGGTCGATCTGATCAGCGAGGACATTCTGTCCAAGAGGCGGCAGGACGAGAAGGATCTGCGAGAGATCCAGGACAAGGAGAAGCGGCTGCTGGACGAGTCCAAGAGGGCCAAGGAGGACCTCCCGGAGGATCCGTTCGATGTGTATATAACCGAGCAGGTGAAGCGTGCACAGCTCATCTGGACCTTTATTGAGACCAGGAAGAAGATGCAGCAGATGCGGGACATTATCGACAAGACCTCCGAGTCCATCCGCTCGACGGAGCAGGAGAACCCCGATTATGTTGTGAGGTACAAGGACAAGTACATGCAGGCGCGCCGTGAGGCCGGGATCAAGGACGATGACAACTCCTTCCTCAAATTCCTGGGGCAGGACAACCTGGACACGATCCTCCTCGATAATGTTGTCTGATGATGTTAAGGAATTTTCTTCATATTATTATAAGAGATAATATGAAGGTGAGTGATTATGTGGTCCGGAGGATCATGGATGCGGGGATTGACCGTGTATTCTCCATAACGGGTGGGTTTGCGATGCACCTGAACGATTCCTTTGGGAGGTGCATGAATGTCGTGTACAATCATCATGAACAGGCGTGCGGGTACGCGGCGGTGGGATTCACATCGACCACCCTGAGGCCGTCGGTGGTGTGCACGACGGCGGGGTGTGCGGCGACGAATGCGGTGTCCCCGTGTGCGACCGCCTATCAGGACAGTGTGCCCGTGTTGTTTATATCGGGCCAGGTCAATTCCGGCGAGACCATCCGATCCCTTCACAAAAAGGGTGCCACCCTGAGGCATTATGCAGGTGCGGACGTGGACATCGTATCGATCGTAGGTGGGATTACCAAGTTTGCGTGCGAGCCCGATGATCCCAATGATGTGCCGGCGTGCATGGATCGGATCCTGCACGAGCTGACATCGGGGCGCCCGGGGCCCGTGTGGCTGTCGCTCCCGCTGAATGTCCAGGGCGCTCAGCTGGAGGTGGATGGACTGCTCCGGACGAGTTCTCCCAGCACGCTCCCACCACCGTCCTGGGATAAGGACGCGTTTCTGCGGTTGTGGGAATCCTCGGAACGCCCCCTCTTCATTGTGGGCAACGGGGCGAGGTGCTGCAGGTCGCTCCTCGCTCGTGCGGTGGAGACGCACAATGTCCCAGTGGTGGTCAGCTTCCACGGCACCGATGTGATCGAGTCGGACGATCCGCACTTTATCGGCAAGATTGGCATCATTGGTGATCGGGCGGGGAACTTTTGTGTCCAGAACGCGGATCTCCTCATCATCCTGGGCTGCAGGATGGCTCAGGCCGTCGTGGGGTACCGGTCGGAGTGGTTCTCGAGGGAGTCCAAGAGGGTGCATGTCGATATCGATCCTGGTGAGAACGCCAAGGACAATATCCGGTATGATATGCGCATAAACGATGATATCCGCACCTTCCTCTCATTCCTCGTGTCGTCGGTCCCTCCGACAACCCACGACGCGTGGATGGGCAGGTGCGCCCACTGGAGACAGCGGTGGGGCCTCGAGTCCCCGCCCCCATCCGATCATCGCCTGAGCCCGTACATGGTCCTGCGAAGGTTCTTTGAGGTGGCCCCGGGAGACAAGATCATCACGGCGACGTCGGGATCCATCCTCCCGGTCGCATGGCACTGTGTCTGGATAAGAGGGGGGGACCGGTTCATCTGCAGCAATCAGGGGGAGATGGGCTTTGAGCTGCCTTGTGCAATCGGGTGCGCGATAGGGAGACCGGAGGCGTCGGTGTTTACCATCCTGGGGGAGGGGGCCCTCCAGCTGAACATCCAGGAGCTGCAGACGCTCGTCCACCACAACCTGAATGTCAAGATCATCCTCATGAACAATGATGCGTACGGGGCGATCAAGACGACACAGACAAACTTCTTCAAGGCCGAGTTCGGTGTGGACTCATCGTCGGGTGTGTCCTTCCCCGGCAATCGGGCGCTCTGCGAGGCCTACGGGCTCCGGCATGTCGCGGTCCATTCGGTGGATGAGATCGATGCGGCGATTACTGAGATTACGACGACCACCGGTCCGATGATGGCGGAGTTTCATGTCAGGGTGGAGGGGCGATACCCCCGTCTGAGCGCCAAGACGCTGAGCGATGGGACGTTTGTGAACCGCCCGTTTGAAGACATGTCCCCGTTCCTCGAACCGGACGATTTTGAGAACGAAATGATCATATCGTCGCGCGTCTGATTTTTTTCCGAGTACCAAAAATGGATCAACAGTCCGTCATGAAGGGAGGGAGCGGAACCGCCGCCGCTGCGGATTCACAACGAACAGAACATGTCGTCAAGTACATCTCCTTTGCAACAAAAGATGCTCTCGATACCTTTTGGAGGGTTTCTAAAAACCGTATTAAGACGGGCGTCTTCAAGAGTTATATTGAACCCTTCGCCATATTTTTAAATAGACCAGACCTATTGAACGAGGATTTTATACACAAGGCTTTTGACAAGTTGAAGCTGAGGAAGGAAGAGTCGTTAAGCGAAGTGATGAAGGAAGGGGTGCGCATCGGCGGAGGGACCAGGGTATACCCCATAATCATTGATTACCATTCGGGCAAGACAACCATGAAGATCTTTCTTCCCAAAATTCAAGGATCTGAAGGAACGATGAATATATTTGCAGCGGGTGCTGGTGTTGGCAATCTTACAATGCTCAATGATTCAGTTGCAAAAGGATTACTCATACGATATGGTGAGGAGGACGTGCCTTCACAACAGGTTCATACCAGGAAGTATCTGGGACAACAGGGATATCAGGCGATCACAAAGGACACTGCGGTGCAGCAGTTCCGAAGGGTGAACAAGGTGTTGGGGCGACCCATTGCTCAGTTATTCAAGCAGGTGCTGACGGACTCTTTTTATCAGGACCGTGGCACCTCGGATGACATTTATTCCAAGTTGATCAACCCAAAACAGCAGGTCCGAACCACTCTTCTGGAATTTGTGGATAAGCGTGCAGCCAAGAAAGGACCAGATAAGATGTATTATAGGCGACTGAGTCAGAAGATCCCCACCATCATGAATCAGTCCACACTGCGCTCCGTCCTGTCTGCACTCACCCAATCAACTGAAGCAAAAACCATCAGGTTCGCTCGGATCAATCAGCTCTTAAGATCAGACATGTCCCAGGCCGCACAGGCAGGCAAGATGCCGGCCGATCGACGGGGTCAGGCGGCCGCCCAGGGAGTCATAACGGGTGAACAAGCGTTCATATCATCTGCACAAACAGGCAAGATGCCGGCTGTGGTGAAGCAGGGCCAGGTTGACAAGACGCCGGCTGTGGTGAAGCAGGGCCAGGTTGACAAGACGCCGGCAGTGCAGCAGGGCCGGGTTGGCAAGACGCCGGCAGTTCAAGTCAGGTCGCCGACTGTGCAGGGCCAGAAGACGCAGGCTGTCCAAGCACAACATCAGACACTGGCTGTCGGTGGAGGAGGGGCTGTCCAAAAGCCGGGGAGCAGGGGGATTTATAGCAGGCTCTCCTCCGATAGGCAGAGGAATCAGCGCGCGTCCTTCATTGGACACCTGATCACCTTCATCCCGCGGATCCAAGCTTTTGTGGGATCCAGTCGTCGTGTCATTGTCATTGACGGCATCAATTACCTCTACAAGAAGTATTCCAAGAGCTTCAACGAGCTGGGAGACTTGGATTTATTCAATCGTCAATTCGGCACAACCGGATCGTCATTCTTTGAGAGCCTGAACGAATTGTTCAATAGGAATTACAAGAGATGGTCCCCGGGATTCGACGATGCCGGTGGACACGCCAGGATCATCTGGGTGATGCCATCCAGCAAGCGCGGCAATGATATTGATATAGAATCGGATGGATCAACCATGGTCATACGGTGTGGGTACCCGACGACGACGTGGCGGAAGAATAGGAACGACGACGCGACGGTCCTGATGGTGGCGATCGCCTTGAAGAATGAAGGGAAGGAGGTGGTCATATGGTCGGGGGACAGATTCTTGGACTGGATCGATAAGAATACCGGCAATCCGATCGTGAAGCAGCTGACCGTGAGGAGGTTCCAGCAGCTGAGGAGGAGCAGCACGTAGATCCGTCATGTCCGAATCCGATGCTCCACACTCTTCAGAAGATTCAGATCGGTAGGGAGGATAAAATAATTTTCCTCAGATAAATAAATGGTTCAACAACAGTTAGTGCAGGATCTTTATATCCTTACAGGTCGGTTATCAACAAATGAGTTTTCACAGAAGCTGTTAAATTATGTGGGATAATCTCTTCCAAGGCGTCAGAGCCTGGTTAGGAAGTTTGTGGGTAGTCATTATCCGGCATGGAAGAGAGAAGGGACTAATTTTGAATTGACAATAATCAAGCCGAACAGAAGTAGCTTCAAAGTTGGAACCTCGGATGAAAGACCTATATTCAGTCAGATGGAGCAGGAGTTCAAGCAGGACCTGCGGGCGAGCAATACAAAACCCGTCATCAAGGGTCTCCCGATCAACAAAGACACCCACGTTCAAAATCATGTGTATGGCAGATCATGGTCAAGAACCCATGACACTTACATCATCAACCAACATGATTTAAAAAATTTTGTCCAGCTTCCTTATATCAATTTGTTATTGAGAATGGTAAGAGAAGGTAAGATTGGACGACAGCATGTGCCAGAATTGTTAAATGCGGATCAGTCTGTAATACAATTATTAGGGGATCAGTTGGTGATTGGAGATGTCGTGAGATCTGAGCCGAGTATCAGGAGAAGTGTATTGGGGTCCGGGCAGCAACAGCGGCACCATGGTGCATCGACCGGAGGAGGAGGCGGTAAGCCGAGACGACAGCACCGTGCTTCTGCTGCATCGACTGGAGGAGCTTCTACATTGAGATCGGCAGATCTGGTCAAAGATCTGTGTCAGTTATCGAAACGACAAGGCTGGAAGTGGGAAGCAAGCAGAAAGTATTATTATCTTTTATGCAAGATATCACAAGCAGATAAGATGACACGACAATTAAATCAAAAGAGGAATCCACAACTCTTTCCAAATCAATTCTACACTGATCATGGCTACCGAGTTTGTGATAATACTTATATCTTCTACAAGCCATAACACATGATTCCCAAACTCATCCGATGATGGGTTGAAACCGCTTTAAAGCAATCACCAAAATGATTTAACGAAATATCATGTCCTTAAGCCGTCTTGTCAATAAACTGTAGATGGTTTCAGGGTTGAAACCAACTTTAGGCCGGCTTAAGAAGACGATGTTGTTCTTAAGCCGTATTAAAGTTTGATGGGGGTTGGTTTCAACCCTGATGGAGGTTGAACGAATTTGGGAGGACGATTACTGCTTCTTGAATCCGATCTGCGTGATGGTGCTGCCGCTAAACACCTTGTTGGCGACATTTTGGAGGTACGTTGGGGTCAGCGTCATGTAGTGCTTGTGTAGATCGGATCGAGAGATGATGGGGATATTCGTCCGGATATTCTCCGAATACTCCCTGATCCAGAAATACGGATCGAGTCGGTCCTCATTATCTCGGAGGAGGGTCATGGACGCCTGATTGCGGATCGACAGCATCTCATCGGGATCGACGGGGGTCCTGCAGAGGCGCATGCACTGCCTCCTGATTTCGCGAATGACAGGCCGGATGAAGCGATCCTTGTACACGCTCGTTGAAAACCCGTACACGGTATGACCGCTGTCATCGCTCATCCACACGGAATCGATGCTATAAATCATGCCCAGATCGACACGCAGGCGCTTCAACAGGCGGGACGCAAACGTGGCGACCATGATGCAGTCGATAAGGAAGAGAGTGTGATACTCGAGCGACAAGTAGGGAATATCCCTTGTGTGCCAGAGCACGCGGACATGGTTCGTCTCTGACGCGTCCGGACGGCTCCTCAGGACGACATCCGATGTGTTCCTGAAGAAAATGGGCGTCCTGAATGATGGTGGCACAACCGTCTTGTTGCGCCGGATTCGCCTCTCAAATTGACGGAGCACACGCTTCTGATCGAACCGCCCACAGACCGTAAACACGACACTGCTCCCGGCGTAGTAGGACCTCCACAGGCTCATCAGCTGATCCGGTGTCGTTCGGAGGCACGACCGCTTCGCCTTGTCCATCGTGTATTGCGAGGCCGGAAAGTCCTGGTACAAGAAGCGGTCCAGATGCTCACTGAGGACATGTGTCGGATCCGACAAGTGCTGGTTCAGCTCGTTCACGACCGCCTGCTTCTCCTTATCCATCACCCTGAGATCGATCCGAAAGTCCGAGTATGCGTCCAGGAGCCTCCCAACGACAAAGCTCAGGTGCTCATCCCCCTCACCCCTGAAGTAAAATCTCGTCCGTGTGTCATACGTCAGGGCATTCATGCGGATACCCCTCTGGGCAAGATCCTTCTCATTCTTCTCAGCCGAAGGATGCCGCGACGACGTCAATGACGCAAACAGATGCTCCAACAGATGCGGCATCTCAAAATCATCCGGTCCAGCGCTATGCCGACTCCCAAGCGAAACCACAAACTGCACATAAAACGTGTCCGATCCAGCAACCGGGATCAGCACCAGACGCGACCCGTCCACCATCTCATGCACCCTCCACCTCGGCTGCCTCACCATTTAATCGTCCCAAATATATTTATATACTTATATCTACCCAATTCCGCAGGGCTCCTCTCCTTGTGCGAGTGCCATCTAACTTGAGTCCAGCTTAAGAACACCTTCTTAAGCGGGATAAACCCAAATTAAACCCAAACCCAACTCGACTTTGATGACACTTAAGGATTTATACAATCTATCTTATCCTTAAGGTGGCGGTGTAAAGACTCAGATAAGGAGAGGAGATCCGAGAAGAACCCGAGGAAATCCAAAGTTGACCCGTACAGGGTGTGAAGAACACCTTCTTGAGCTGGATTAAACCCTGAGCGTCATGAACGGCATCCGATGATGGTTCCGAGGTCGGATGTCATGATGACGTAGAGGACGGGGGGGCATAATTGGAAGATGATAAAGGCGATCCAGAAGGCATCGACGAAGCGGTGGTGGAGAGTGTTGAGATTATTGATCATGGCAAAGAGGCCGATGCCGATGTAGGAGAGGGTTGAGAAGGTGATGAAGGACGTGATCATGGACAGCGTCTTGCCCTGACTCCTCATCTTGGGCGTCGTCCGGAAGGTAAAGGCCACGCGAAAGATGCGCTTCAGCACAAAGGTTGCAAAGTGCAGCAGGAAGAGCGGTGCCATGAAGAGCGTCTCCTGGATGCTGTTCATCAGGGTTACGAGCGGCATGTTGCGGTGCAGAAAGAGGATGAGCGATAGGTAAGTGAACGCATACGGCCAAAAGACACGGACATACTGCACGTCGTTCACACCACACCTCACGACGTGCGTCCGCATCAGATCCAGGATGGGACCGATCATGAGCACAATGAGGCAGATGTTAACCACGGGCGTAACGATTGGGAATGCGTAGATCCATTTGTGGTGCCAGGATAGCTTGGGGAAGAGCGACCAGAACCTCTTGGAAAAGACAATCTCGTAGCCACCGATCGTCCATCGCTCCCTCTGTTTGTAAAAGTCATAGAGCGTCGTTGGTGCAAAACCCACCGCGGTTATCTCCTCATGGTAATAATCCGATCGCAGCCCCCTGGCGTGAAACACGAGCGACGTGTTGAAATCCTCCGTTATCGATCCAAACTGGAGACCACCAATGGATCTCAAGTGCTTGACGCTGTAAATGACGTTCGTCCCACAACACGGCACCCCACCCCCGTATCCGCTCCACGCCTTCATGACTACCCCGTAAAAAAAAAAGTAGTGCTGCCCCAGCGCGTCGTACGGTCCGATATTACAGAAGCTCTGACGCGACTGCACAAACGCCATGTCCTCAATCAGCCCCCCCTCTTCATCGTAGAATAACCGGATCATATTCTCAAGTATGTCAGGTCTCGGGGCCATGTCGCAGTCCAATACCAACAAAAACTCCTCATCGTATCCTCCCAGCATATCATTGATATTCCCAGCCTTGGCATGACCATGGATCGTCCTCCTCGTATGATACCTCATCCCATACTCGTCCACGACCAGTCTCCTGATATCCGGATCATTCCCGTCATCTCCGACCACCACCATGACATCACGAGGGTATCGTATGCTCCTTACGGCATCCAGCGTCCGCCGCAGGATGACCGGCCCCTCCCGGTATGTCGGCACGAATATCATAATACCGGGGGAAGGCGTCCTCCGCTTCCTGTCCGGCCTGTCCCTCCGCCTCATCTCGCCCATGACGAGGAAGCACGTATTCACAGCCCCCACCATTATAACCACGATCTCCGCCGCAACAAACATGATCGACCACGCATCATGACACGAAGCCACCACCCGATGCCATAAATAAAACACCATGAACGGCCATAATATGCTCCACCAATAATCCCACACCATACATGACTTTTACTCACCATCTTATCAGTCCTTAAATATTTCTTCCCTTAATGAGTGCTTAAGGGGATGGGTGAGGGGATGGGTGGAAGATGCGGAGGATTGTTCGCAGGGGTTTTCTGCACATTGGGCAGTCCTTGTGGCCGTGGTAAAACACGCGGTTCAGGCATTCCTCATGGATGACATGACCGCACGCGCTCAGCCGGATGCATGCATCGTCCTCCTTATAATCATGGAGGCATACGAAGCACTCCTCGCCGCACGGCGCATCGACATTATCATCCTCGTCCAGACACTGCGTCATGCACATCTTCAGGAGTGCAGCAATCATCATATCCCACTTGTCCTTTACAATCATAAAAACTTTACGCCAACTTCAGATTCTCCTCGGATATTTGGGTTGAATTTTTCAAGGTAGGAGGAATTTGAAGGCTCATTCAAACCCTGTGCGGATCAAACCCAACTCGACTTTGATGACACTTAAGGATATTTATACGATCTATCTTATCCTTAAGGTAGGTTTAAAGATAAGGAGATCCGAGAAAAGCCCGAGGAAATCCAAAGTCGACCCGTGAACAGGGTTTGGGTTCATTATGGGAGGAGGTCTTTGGGGGCAAGGTTATGGATGATATTGCATGGGTTGATGTGGAGAAGGGAGGAGCGTATCGCGGCGCGCTGCTTCTTGTTCTTGGATGTCCCGTAAATATCGGGGTTGTGAAGGATGATGTCGGAGTACTCTGTGGTGAGCTCGTCGCATATCCCTTTGATGTCCGACACACAGTGCTTGTAAAAATCAGCGAGGATGCCATACCGGGCCATCTGACTCGTCGGTATCGGGATGATGATTTCTGAATCGGACTTTATCAGATGATTCACCAGGTGGATCTGGAGGATGAGGCTCCATGTCTGGCAGAAGACATCATGGAGGCTCGTCTGGCACGGGTGCGACGTCCTTGTCCACACAACCGAAAACCCGTGAGCGCGGAAGAAGGGCGCGATCGTGTTTTCAGATATATAGGCATCATAAATCCCCTGCTGGCCCCTCGATCTCCTGGCCGGATCGATCATGTGCAGGATTTTGTTCCTGAAGTCGACCACAAACGCCTGGTAATGCGTCTGCATGTCCCTGTCCGGCATGTTCATGGCCGTGAACAGCAGATACCTCTTCTTATGGGCACTCACAATGCCGTCCAGATAACCGAGGAGATCCGCCTCCTTATCCTCCATCCCGAACGTCCTGCCGATCTCCACCATCCGATTATTCTTAATCTCCTTCTTAAGGATCAGTCTGCGGACGTTATCGAGTCCCATTGCTACTCTCAGTGCGAAGAGGACCCATGAGATGACAACATCATGACTGGCCATTTTTTTTTAATTGGTGGTGGATAAATTTTTTAATTATTGGGACAGGATGAAAAAAAAAAAAATTCACATCTATACTTCAGGAATGAACACCGCCTCGTATGCCCTCGTTGTGGATCGGCGGGGATCAAGGACATGCAATGATATCTTCGAGACAATGATCCGCCCGCTCATCAAGGAGGGCGAATCGGTCGTATCGACAAGCGAGTGGGATGACGCCTGCACGTTCGTCATACGACCGAGTCCGACGGACCCCCAAAAATCAGATAAGAAGACCGAGTAGCGGGCATCCCCTCACCCGCCGGCGCAATCATGTCGACATTCCGGATCATATCATGTGGGGCGCGCATGGGCAGCCACTCGTTGTACAAGACAAAAAAGGGCACAACCACCACGTCGGGACGATCCTTCCTGGACAGCGTATCCGCCACCCTCGTTGTCCACGAATGCCTCGATGCCGCATAATCATCAACGCTCTCTGAACCCATCAGGCGCATGATGAACCCGGACTCGAACGGCGTCATGGCGCGATCGGGTGCACTACCCGCTTCCTCATTATCGACCGAATCGAGAATGAGCATCGACGATCCCGGACGGATACGCCCGCTGTTCTCCAGTATCGAAACGATCGATCCCAGATCAACCCGGGTCATTCCCCGAGCACCGATGACCACAGGACGGCACATCTCGGGCTTTTCATGGAAGGTGGTCATGATCCTTCCACTGGACCACACACTCAGGAATAATAATCGACGCAAATTCATTTCTCAATCAAAAATGTTTAAAAATTTTTTAGAGATTATCCAAATCCTGAATGGATTATTTCAAACCCTGTGCGGATTAAACCCAAATTAAACCCAAATCCAACTCGATTTTGAAGACACTTAAGGATATTTATCTATCTAATCCTTAAGGTGGGTTTGATACCGGCTTAAAGAGGAGATCCGAGTAAACCCGAGGGAATCCAAAGCTGACCCGCACATGGTTTGAAAAATAGAAAAATATATTCATCTTAACATGGAAATTTAATAACATTTTGCTTAGGATAAACATGTCGGAGAATCTGTTTAATATTGTTTTTGGGGATGAGGGTCCGACGGGTCCGACGGGTCCGACGGGTGGTCGTGGGGGAAGGGGCAATCCGGGGCCACGCGGTCCCAGGGGTCCAGCCGGGCCGATCCAGCCCGTCTTATCGGGAGACACTGGTCAAGTCGTGTTGTATAACCAGAACAGGTTATATCATACCGGATTGTTGAACGTCAGCGGTCAGGATCTGATTGCATCGACGAGCCTTCTGCCGTCGCAGCCGGATAGGTTCTCATTGGGAGATCCGACTCACCCGTGGAAGGACTTTTTTGTGGGTCCGGGCACCATCCGGGTGATAAGCCCATCGGGCACACCCGCGACCATAGGAGCCGATAACCAGGGCCTCATTTACACGGAATTCGGCTTTGCCAGCCCTTTTATCAATGTCGGCCCATCCATCAATCTTCCCCGTGTTACTGGGGGATGGAAGATATCCCCCACGGGGGTGCAGCTGACACCATCGTATGATCTCATTGCTCAAGAAATCAATCCCGACACCGGGGAACTCGTCGGACCCATCTATTCATTGATCCGACCAGTAGGAACAACCGGTGCTACCGGATCGACCGGGATCGGTGCTACAGGAGCGACTGGTGAGACCGGGATCACCGGAGCGACAGGATCGACAGGGGCAACCGGGATCGGTGCGACAGGATCGACTGGTGCCACCGGGATCGGTGCTACAGGAGCGACTGGTGAGATCGGTGCCACCGGAGCGACAGGATCGACAGGGGCAACCGGGATCGGTGCGACAGGAGCGACAGGGGCAACCGGGATCGGTGCGACAGGAGCGACCGGAGCAACCGGGATCGGCGCGACAGGAGCGACCGGAGCAACCGGGATCGGTGCGACAGGAGCGACAGGTGCCACCGGAGCGACTGGATCGACAGGAGCAACCGGAGCGGGAGCGACCGGTGCAACAGGAGCGACGGGATCGACCGGTGCCACCGGGATCGGTGCAACCGGAGCGACCGGCATCGGAGCGACCGGAGCAACCGGGATAGGTGCGACAGGAGCAACTGGATCGACAGGAGCAACCGGAGCGACCGGTGCCACCGGGATCGGTGCGACAGGAGCGACAGGTGCCACCGGGATCGGTGCAACCGGAGCGACCGGCATCGGAGCGACCGGAGCAACCGGGATAGGTGCGACAGGAGCAACTGGATCGACAGGAGCAACCGGAGCGACAGGTGCCACCGGAGCAACCGGAGCGACTGGATCGACAGGAGCAACCGGAGCGACCGGCATTGGTGCCACCGGAGCAACTGGAGCGACTGGATCGACAGGAGCAACCGGAGCGGGAGCGACCGGTGCAACAGGAGCAACCGGAGCGACCGGCATTGGTGCCACCGGAGCAACTGGAGCGACTGGATCGACAGGAGCAACCGGAGCGGGAGCGACCGGTGCAACAGGAGCGACGGGATCGACCGGTGCCACCGGGATCGGTGCGACTGGATCGACAGGAGCAACCGGAGCGACTGGATCGACAGGAGCGACCGGAGCAACCGGAGCGACTGGATCGACAGGAGCAACCGGAGCGGGAGCGACCGGTGCGACAGGAGCGACGGGATCGACCGGTGCCACCGGGATCGGTGCGACAGGAGCGACAGGTGCCACCGGAGCAACCGGAGCGACCGGCATTGGTGCCACCGGAGCAACTGGAGCGACTGGATCGACAGGAGCGACCGGCATCGGAGCGACCGGAGCAACCGGATCAACGGGATCCACTGGTGCCACCGGGATTGGTGCTACCGGTGCGACTGGTGAGACCGGGATCGGTGCTACGGGATCGACCGGAGCGACCGGAACGACGGGTGCGACGGGAGCGACCGGGATCGGTGCTACAGGATCGACGGGTGCGACGGGAGCGACCGGCATCGGTGCGACGGGTGCTACCGGAGATACAGGAGCGACCGGGATCGGTGCCACAGGATCGACCGGAGCGACAGGAGCAACCGGGATCGGAGCGACTGGAGCGACAGGATCAACCGGAGCGACAGGAGCAACCGGGATCGGATCGACGGGATCGACAGGAGCAACCGGGATCGGTGCAACCGGAGCGACCGGCATCGGTGCAACGGGTGCGACAGGATCGACGGGATCGACCGGTGCGACGGGAGCGACCGGAGCGACAGGAGCAACCGGGATCGGTGCTACAGGACCGACAGGAGCGACAGGAGCAACCGGGATCGGAGCGACGGGATCGACGGGTGCGACGGGAGATACAGGAGCGACCGGAGCGACCGGAGCGACCGGTGCGACGGGAGCGACGGGAGCGACGGGATCTACCGGAGATACAGGAGCGACCGGGATCGGTGCTACAGGATCGACCGGAGCGACAGGAGCAACCGGGATCGGAGCGACGGGATCGACGGGTGCGACGGGAGCGACCGGGATCGGTGCTACAGGATCGACGGGTGCGACGGGAGCGACCGGCATCGGTGCGACGGGTGCTACCGGAGATACAGGAGCGACCGGGATCGGTGCCACAGGATCGACCGGAGCGACAGGAGCAACCGGGATCGGAGCGACGGGATCGACAGGAGCGACCGGATCAACCGGAGCGACAGGAGCAACGGGATCGACCGGAGCGACCGGGATCGGTGCTACAGGATCGACCGGAGCGACGGGAGCGACCGGGATCGGAGCGACGGGATCTACCGGGATCGGTGCGACAGGATCGACGGGTGCGACAGGATCGACAGGAGCGACCGGATCAACCGGGATCGGTGCAACGGGAGCGACAGGATCGACGGGTGCGACGGGTCAGACGGGTGTGAATGCGTATACGAGTTATACGGTGTCTGCCCCAATAACATCATCGGGCAGCCTTTATAGTTTTGGTGTGTATGATATTTACCAGATCGGGAGTCATGGATCACCGATAACCATCACACTTCCACTCATATCCTCCCTGACCGATGGTCATAGGACACACATCATTGTCGACATTGTGGGTTCCCTCCAACAGAACCCGCTCACGCTACAAACGAGCGGCAGTGATACCATATGTGGAGCATCGTCCTTCCTCATGGGCATCAATTACATGGGCGTTCAGATAAGCGCCAACGGCAGCACAATATGGCTCGTCGTATGATGGATAAGTCGGATATGTCGGATATGTCGTCGGATATGTCGTCGGATAAGTCCCAATATTCATGAATTCAACTTTTAATCCGAATTTGAATTCCACAAACAAATCATTTCGATCCAACATTCATGAATTCAACTTTGTTTATTCCACCGAAATGATTCAAGGAGCGGATCCCAAACACTTCACGGGTCAACTCCGAACTCACTCGCATCTGACTCTTCAATCCTGTCAACAAACCCACCTTAAGGATTATATTGTATATTGTGTGTTATCAGACCCTGCACGCAGGGTTGAAACCAACCCCCATCAAACTTTAACACGGCTTAAGAACGGTCTAAAGTTGGTTTCAACCCTGCCTGCACGGGTCGACTTTGAACCTCTTCAACCTTAAGGATTAGATGAATGAATATCCTTAAGTGTCATGGGTGTAATCCACACAGGGTTTGATGTTTCAGGATTGAAACCAACTTTAGGTCGGCTTAAGAAGCCGATGTTGTTCTTAAGCCGTATTAAAGTTGGTTTCAACCCTGGATGTTTACATGAATAAGAAGGACAAAAAAATGTGGTATCCACTTGTCGTAGCTGCTGCATAGTCTTCCAAAATATTGATAGCTCCCACGATATTGTAATCTCTTGCAATCATGAGGGCCGTCTTACCTTGTCGATCTCTTGCATCGATATCAGCACCCCGGTCCAATAGGGCTTTCACGAAGGGAACCAGATCATTTCTTGATGATGCCATCATTAACGGTGTTTCATTATTATTATGACTCGGTATATTAACATCTGCTCCATTTTTCAATAAGTAATCAACAATATCATTTTTATTAAAAACAATTGCATAATGAAGCAACGTCCATCCAAAAATATTCTTCTGATTAATATCATTGTTAAAATCCTTAATGTATAAATTTAATAATTTCATATTATTTGAATCGATGGCATAGAACGGCACCAAAAAGGTTTTTTGGTCAAAATCCTTCAACTTATTGTTTTTAGGAATCGTTTGCTCAATAATCTTATTCACGACGTTTTGGATATCATCCTTCTTCTTGGATTTGATAGCCTGTTCCAATCGTGCATCAAAATATTTATTTTTGTTCCGATCAAGATGACATTGTGTGTATACAGGAATGCACTCGGTGCCCCACGCATCGGGATCCACGCCGCCCGCATGCCGGGAGATATCGCCCGCAATGACACCATCATGACGATCGCGGCGTCCCTCATCCTCACAATCATTGTCATGAAGGCTTCCAACACGAGGTCCTTCTTTAGATTGTGGGCAATCATCATAGTATGGCTGTTCCTGACGGGGATCGTGCTGCACCGATTATTCTGTGTGCGGACCACGATCGACCGCTTCTTGTTCCCGTCATGAGAAGAAGCGGTAGTATATCATGAGGACATACATAACGTTCCACCCGATAATGACGGCATACATGAGAAAGACGTCCGGGTTGCACGCCCATGTGATGAGGAATCGGTCGGACGTCAGCCACCCCTGCACCCCCATCGTGAGCAATCCGTAGATCTTGAGGGGCAGCAGCAGAATGAAGTACGCCGGCAGCATAAACACATTGAAGATCATGTCCATGCGTTTCTCCATGATCAGGAGCATGGCCGTCCTGATCATGACGACCGCCGCACAGACCACCAGCCGCCGGTAAAATATAAAGTCCGATGCACGATGCACGAACGACAGGTTGGGCAGGAACGCCAGTATGACGACAAAGGGCAGCAGGATCTCATAGATCGTGACAAAGCACAAGTACCACGACTGCACCCCAATGGCCCTTATCTGATAGGGCTGCTCACGATAAAAGGATCTCATCCATCTGAGCTGCTGGATGAGGAATCGGTGGATGGTCTGTGGGCACTCGGTGTATGCGATCGCAGTCGGGCTCTGCCTGGACTTGTGCCCCCGCATCATGATCAGGTTGGTCAGGTGCCTGTCATCGCCCGGACCGACCCACGAGCCACCACACTTCTGCATGATGAACTGGTCCAAGAGCTCGTCGTCCAGGCACGCCGTCCGGTACACCGAGAACGGCCCCGAACAGCAGTTCATGCACCCCATGAACGACATGGCGCCCCTCTCGATGCGGAATGCATAGGCATACCTCGCATTGATCGTGCGTGATATCAGATCACGCTGCTCATCGAATATGCGCAGGAGCCCCGTTGCGCACCCGTTCTCCGGGTCCGATCGCACACACCTGATCAGTGCACTCACGGACCCGGGGGTGATGACGGTGTCCGAATCCATGACAATGATATCCTGGATCGTCGGGTGATGCCTCCTGACATACTCAAAGCCCGAACGCATCGTCTCCCGCTTGCCGCGGTGCGGGAGGGACATGACGACGCTACCGTCCGACAGGCTGATCTCGACGAGATCGTTGGGGCATTCCACGGGGTCCTTGTGGACAAAAACGTCCCGGAATGCCGTCCTCATCCCCCAATCGGCCGGCCCGTCGTTGCCGTCGACGCACGCACACACAACACCAATCCCCTCCGCATGCTCCCGGATGGATCGGATGCACGCCCTCCAGAACTCGGGGTTCTCGCGGTAGCCCACCAGCATGATGGCGACCGTGCTCAGATCGACCGGCTCGTCCCTCCGACGCGCATCCTTCCGCGCATTCATGATGGAGAATGAAATCTGAGCGATAAAGTATACCAGGATCATGAAACCCAGCATCCAATTCTCCCCCGTCGCAATCGAATACCCGAATGCAACCGCCACCACCGGCAGCGCCACACCAAAGAATCCCAATTTTATAATCCTCATTTAATCTGCACCTCCCATTGTCTTAACGTTCCGAAAATAAATGTTCCCGTGATCAAGCCCGAATTCAATGCGATCTTCAACTACTATTGTCCTCCAAAGTTGACCAAAAAAAAAATGCGTCTTGATGAATAAAAACATGTCGGGTGGATCGCAGACGACGGGTGGATCGGAAAATCCGGGTGGTGGAAGGATTATTGGGAGGGGAATGTTTTCGGAGAATGTGCGTGTGATCCGGAATCAGCAAGGCAAAGAGGTAATAAGGAAGCAGTGCAGGCCTGAACACGAGAGACAGCTCATGAACCAGATCCGGATCTACAACCTGATCAAGGATATTCATGGGCATGACGATTTTATCTGCGGTTTTATCGGGAACGGCGTCTTGCAGAATGGCAATTTCTTTATACAGCTGCTTCATCAGCCGGATGCTGTCGATCTCAACAAGGTCATGTTAGGAAGCGCGCCCTCATCAATCACGGATAACTTTATTACCGGGAGAAATTTTTTACACACCGCGACCCACATTATCGAGGCCGTCAGGTGGCTGCACCGTCATGGCAATGTTGTGCACGGCGACATCAAGCCAGCGAATATACTGATTGTCCCCGGGAATCCGCCGACGGCGAGGCTCATCGACTTTGGGTTCTCCATTGCCTCAACCGACTCTGACAGTCGCTTGGCAGGGTCCCCCACATATATGCCCCCCGAGCTTTTTACCAAATTTATCAATAAAAAAAAAGGACAGGCCGTTCCCGTCGGTGTCGATGAGTTCAAGGCGTATGATTTATGGGCGTTAGGACTGGTCCTGGTGCTGCTTATACGGCGATTCACACGAATATCCGATCCTATCGTGATTCAGGTCGCGGACTCCATCTGGAATGAAACCCTCCATCATCAGATCATGTCCGATGAAGATGGCATGTGGGTGAAACTCACTTATGTGAACAATATCCTACAACGCGTCTTCCCAACGCATCAGCTCAATCTATTGGTCCGCAACCCACATGAACGCTTCCTCCGTGTCAATAAAAAGACAACGTCTCAGGGATGAATCCTCCAAACCCTGCGCGGCTTAAACCCTTCCCACGGAAAACCCAACTCGATTTTTAAGACACTTGATTATATTTATTAGCTAATCCTCAAGATGGGTTTGAAGAGCACCTTAATCTTTCCCCTGCTGCACCTTCTGCAGTTGTCGTGTGACTTTTTCCAGCAGCTTCTGATGCCACTTAAAGACTCGGAATGATCCGAGGGTGTCGTTGAGCATGGTCCTCATCCTTATCAGCTGCTTGTGGGATTCGAAGGGTTTGTTCGATTGGAGACGCTCTTGGATCTCCCTTCGAGCCTGCTTCTGAATACGACTATAGCTCTGATCGCCCTGCTTGCTGAACCCGACTGCATTCCGTGGATCATCCCAATCTTGTAATGGCTCTTCCGGTTCCCTGGTCATGGATCTCTCGATGGCCGAATAGGATCGGGCCGATGCGGACCTGCTGAATGATGGTGGAACCCTGGGATCCTGACTGCTGACCGATTGTGCCTGCAGGGACATTCTTTTGGAGGTGCGACCGTGCCTCGATAATTGGATACGGATCTGATTGATCTGAGTGGGCGTCAGCGGCTTACCTGCCAATGTTGTCGCATCGAATGGATCATCCGCCAATGTCTTGTTGAAGTTTGACATGATGTATCCGTAATTGACCCTGAAGAATTTACCGTCCGAACACGGCCTCTTTTCCTCATTATAAATCTTGACCATGGCGGCCAATAAGTACCATTGGATCATGTACATGACGTACATCTTTCGCAGCCGCATCAGCTCACCCATCAGCTGATTCCGTGTGGCATGCAGAGATAAGAGGAAGGCATCGATCTCCTGAAGGAATACTGCAATGACGGCCTTGTCCGCGTTAGTCTTCAGACCACTTATCTCGACATCGGTATACGTTCGAAAAAGGGTCTCGAGGAGACGAATCTTATGGGCGACTCCCTGTGTCGCAGAAGCCCCGAGTGTGGATTCCATAAATGGGAGCACGCCGAGATGCTGACGGAACTTTCTCATGAACTTCTGTTGAAAGTTCACCGGCTGTCTCCGGAGCATCCTCTTTCCTACAGTGGACATTCTCCCTCTGGCAGTGTGATGATAACGATCGTATACCCCATAGAGGATGGCGTAGTTGGTGGGATCCCTGTCGTCGTTATGGAATATCGCCTTGAAGTTAATGTTAAACACCTGCAAGAACCAGGAGCAGCGATCCGTTGTCAGGTCGTGCTGCTCAAACACCCGGAACTTGGGCGCGGCCTTATCACTCACATCATTCTCCTGCCACACAAGCCTGCGCTCGACTTTCTGACGAAGCTGCGGCAGCTCGGTATGCTGCCTCCTTAATTTGTGGGGCAGAGGGAGTTCCTGCAGTGGCGGAGGCGACGGGGGAACATACCTCCTCCTACGAAACACATCCCTGATCCTCTCACGAAGTGATGACATGCTTTGCTTCCACTGATTTTTTAAATTTAAAAAGAAAATCAAATCTATGAACGGATTAGATTACAAACCAAATCTAATCTGACGCTCCTGACTGCGAATTATGTTCGGACGGGGCATGGTCGATCCTCGATGAGTTTTCTACCACCGCCGTGGTGGTTGCGGGGTTTTTCGTAGATGCGGTGGTACGACCCATAAAGGATTTCGTGGACGTGTATCGCGCCGTTGTGGCGCCTCTCGTGCATGACAATCAGGCTGCCATCGGCGGGTCGGGAGCCAAAGTACCATATGCCCTTGTGGATGTAGCCCTTGTTATTCGGCATGTTCCTCAGATTGTCCCTGATGTACGGGGGCAGTGTGGCCTCGACCTCGAGCATGCGTCTGTGCTCGTACTCGATGTTGCGCTTCAGCCGATTCGAGTCTCTTCTTTCGGCCCTCTGGGATGCAAAGAGGGTCTTGCGTATGGTCGCCTGTTCTTCACGATGACGAAGGATGGACTCGACCTTCTTGTCGGTCCCACACTTGGCCTTTTCGGCCAGGTCTTGCTGATATCGGACATACTCCACAAATTCGGGCGTCTCGGGCGTCAGATGCTGGAGCAGGGACTTTTGGGATGCAATCTTCTCCTTGAATCGCTCAATGCCGTCAGGATTGGGGATGGTGCGGGCCATGGCCTGCTCGAGGAACTTTTCATTCTGACGAATCTCCTCCTTGATCTTGCGGATAAAGTTGGCGTGGTAGAATGCGTTATCCATCTGTTCTGACATGATTATTTGTTTGTCGCAATCTTTTTGATATTATCGATTATGGACCCGAACGAATCAGTTTCCTTGTCATTACAACTCTCCCTGATCACACGACCAAACTGATCCATCCGGCTGATGATGCGGTCGAGACACGCCTCGATCATCGTCACGACCTCGAGGATCTCAATGATCAGATGATCCTGGCGAAAGCGCAGGCCGATCATGTAATCGATCACGTGCTTCTCCAGGAGCCTCAGCTGATCCAGCGTCCTGTACACCCTCCTCTTCTTCTGGCCGTACGCGAGCACCTGGTGGAAGACCGCGTTATCGGCCGTTGCCACCTCCTCCTCGAGGTTGATCGCCTCCATGGAAATGTCGTGCAGAAGCCCGTAGAGCACGATCGCATTCTTCACCAGCTTCTCATTCACGGCCCTCCTGTCCTGGAGCGTGATGAGGGCCGTGTTGAGCCGCTTGAGGACATCGTCCTTGCCGGGGAACTGCCAGTGCGCCAGCCGCTTCGACACGAACGCCCTCACCGACTCAATGACGAATCCGTTCACACTCGTCATGATCCGATCGACCCTCTCGTGGATCGTATTGTGCAGCTCGTGCATATCCCCCAGGCGGACAACCAGAAAAACCCCCGTCTGCTTCAGCGAATACGGAAAATCCATCGCAATCATGCTCCTCCTCGAATTGGGCGATTCAATGTGGAGGTACGGATGCCTGAACACGGCCAGCTCCACCATGACCCTCATGTCCCCCTGGATATGACCGGCCAGCGACGTCATGACCTCCTTCGTCTCGGTCGTCCCACTGTCCGGCTCATCCACCCTCTCCACCTTGTACACCTTCTCCGTCTGCTCGTTCATCGCAACTCCACCATGATCCAGGGCGACCATGAACAACCGACACCTCTTGCGACTGAGCACCAACAACATGACCGCACGATCATTCTCCGCAAACACCCCCAGCACCTTGTGCTGCGTCGAATTCATAAACTCCCTCAGCGCATCCATCCCTTTCCACAATAATTTCTTATTCTCCTTAAATATTATTCGGTTTTCTGAGTATTCCGAGGGGCCACATGAAGAGGCACGCCAGGACAAAGTCGATCATGCAGACGATATAACAGCAGCAGCCGCGGCACATCCGAACTTACTTAATATTGTGTGGTATAATAAATATAATGAGAATGCGATTGTTTGCGAGGTTGTTAATGATGATTCCGCAGCCGTTTCTGAGGACGTTTTATGGATCACCGTCCATCATTCATTCGCATCGTGTGATTGACCAGACGTTTGTGGGGTGCTGGGTGGATCGTCGTCGGGATCTGTTCATCATGAGCAAGCCGCACCTCGATCCGTCCAAGTTTGCGGATGCGATGGATTCGATGCGCGACATTGTAACGGCGGATCCCGAGGTCATCACAACGAGGATGCCGGTCGGATTCCACCCGGAGATTATTGAGCCGCTGGATCGGTCGAGCGTCATCATGTCCGGTGTGGATGAAAAAACGAGGGAGAGGAGCCTTCGGATTTTTGACGGCAGGTGGACTCATATAACGGATTTGGATGGCCGATCGGTCCAGGCCGCATCGCTCCGAGCCGCGTCCCCGCACACCGTCTTCATGACGGATTATTCGGGCGTCATTACGGTCATTGATACGCACCAAAAGAAAGCGGCGACGGTTATGCGCACAAACACAACCACACTGGACGCCTGTCCCCTGGCCGGCGGCGGCATATTGACGACCGGGGGTATAGGCGGCGTCCTCACCGTCAATCTCACATCGGGTCGTATCGATCGGGCGTGCGTCAACAACAATGACGCCATTACCGGTGTGAGTGCGGTCGATGACGACGAGATTGCCGTCCTCTCCAGGGACGACCGGATATGCGTCATCCAGGACGGCAACCGTCTGACATGGTGCGGCTGCGATATGCCGCTCGATCAGCCCTTCATGTCAACCAAGGTGTTCCACGTCGCCCGCATCAGGGACAGCCCCGCACTCCTCCTCCGGCTCCGCGAGAGGTGGCGGACGAGCGCGACAATGGCCATCATGGTCGTGTCCCAGAGGGGGGAATGGGCGGTAAGAGACGGCGTCATTACCAGCTTTGGCAACTCCATGATTGAAGCGTGGGATCTTCACCAGGAATTCTTCCGATGGATGAACCGCAAACAGGTCCACACGATGATCGCCCCCACCATCAAGTCCACAGAGTGCGTCTGGACATTCGGCAGCGACAATACCGACTTTACAACGACCGTCGATGAATATGTCAGGTCCTACCATGCCATGGCCGACTGGATGAAGTCTTAAAAAAATGGATGCCCTGAAGGAAACAGAATGAGCTGTCGTGCGTCCTTCCCCCTGTTCCAGATGCTGTACGACAAGATCTACGTCACGGAATTCACCGGGGAGGATATCGTCATAACCCCCACTGAACAGGCTACCATCTGCAGCATGATACGGGGGATGGACGATTACCAGCACGAACTGGTCTACGCCATCATCCGATGCTATCAGCTTCAGGTGGACGGGCAATCCATCTTTGAAGCCCCCTACAATGTCAAGAAGGTGCGCAATAACCAATTCCGATTCGAACTCTCCAACCTACCCGTCCACCTCCAAAAAATCCTCCTCCTCTTTATCGAAATGCATCACAACAAATAAATCCATCATGCCCCCCCAAAAAAAAACTTTAATCCGGCTTAAGAACGACATGACCTTCTTAAGGCGGGCTAAAAGTGGCTTCAACCCCAAAAAAATTATTTCCTCAAGTAATTAAATAGAATGAAGCCGAGGCTTCCGATGGAGACGGTGAGGGGGATAATCGAGCACAACATGGTGAATCCGGCGATCATGAGGTTCATGCGGGACGAGCACATACCGTCGGCGGTTATGCATCAGATGGTTATGGATCAGATACGGGGCACGAGGAGGCCGTCGGATCCGCGGTTCCAGATGCTCCGTGATTTTCTGGGGAAGCCAACGAGGCCTCCGATCCCCGTCAGCCTGTTTACGGCTCTGGCCGACATTATGCCCGTGCTCAATGCATTCCTGAATGATCCCTTTATCCGAAAAGAGATGCTGGGCATACACTTTCTGACCTACATCACGACCCCGGATGTCTTTGCCGTCTACATCATCAAGCTCGGCAGGAACAAGTCGTGCATCGCATTCTTTGATCACAACCGACTGAGATATGTCCTGGAGCTCGCATCCTCATAACGGGAGGGAATGGAGTCCCGCCCAGGCTGTGTTGGGGACGTAGCCGCTCGACCCGTTATTCGTAAACAGCGACCATGTCAGGGCCGGCCGGGATCCCCTGTAGTCCGTCCCGATGTACGACTCATAATAATACCTGTCCCCCATCGACACCCTCGGCTCCAACGACGCCCTGAGATGCGATGCCCTGATGTAAAAAAAGTTGAACCATATCCAACCATGATTCTCGCACGGGAATAATCCAATCTTGGTCACATCCCCGACCATCAGCCCCGGGACCTCGCGCCATCTGGACAGTGTGTGCCGCGTCAGGCGCGCCTCATCGGGGCTGCGGTGGGTCCTCCCATCATGCCACCGATGACTCATCCCCTTGGAATGGATATACACCAGTATCTCGTCATCACCACACCCCTGTGCAACCTCCCACAGCCTGTGGATGCCGGGATACTCAAAGGTATTCCCTCGGGCCTCTGTATGATGAAACTGTTTGTCCCCCAACAACTCGCGCAGCAGGCGCAGACACTCCGCCGTATCGGCCTCGGATCCCGACAGGACTACCTCCAGGACGGCTGCTTCCAGGATCCCCGATTTAATGACATCACGCACCTGATCACCGATAATGACCCACCAGTCGACGCCCGGCATCAGGTAAGCAAAATACACCAGAATCATCTCTATATATTGTCCCGCACTTTTTTTTTTTTTTCTC
>Ga0214917_10000705_pt1 | contig 43726 bp, 48 predicted proteins | sample LL_1208_BB_MetaG_FD_177983 | JGI IMG/M metagenome (GOLD analysis project Ga0214917, IMG submission 177983) | Freshwater microbial communities from Lake Lanier, Atlanta, Georgia, United States - LL_1208_BB | ecosystem: Environmental > Aquatic > Freshwater > Lake | place: USA: Georgia | collected... | reverse complement strand
AAAATCTGAAATGACTCCTTGAATAGTCTCTTTATAAAATCTGAAATGACTCCTTGAATAGTCTCTTTATAAAATCTGAAATGACTCCTTGAGTAGTCTCTTTATAAAATCTGAAATGACTCCTTGAGTAGTCTCTTTATAAAATCTGAAATGACTCCTTGAGTAGTCTCTTTATAAAATCTGAAATGACTCCTTGAATAGTCTCTTTATAAAATCTGAAATGACTCCTTGAGTAGTCTCTTTATAAAATCTGAAATAAGTCATTGAAGAAACTTAATTTGAAAAAGTTTCTAAAAGAAAAAAACTGAATAGAAAAACACAATTTAGAAAAGTGCAAAAATATTTCTTTTTTTCTTTTCTGGTTCCGTTTCTTTCAAAATTCTGAAAGATCCCAATGTTGATCTCTTTATAAAATCTGTAATGACTCCTTGATCTATAAAAATATTAAAAAAAGTCTTTCGGAATTCCCTAACGCCAAGTTAATAATCGTGAATACATCTCTTCAACATTTATTTCAAAATAATATGAAAAGAAATCAGTCTGGTAAAATAGACGAGTTTCGATCATTTGATGAGATACTTCAACAGTTCACGTCTTATTATAAACAGGCATCTTCCATCGATTATCATTTCAGCATACATAAATCTGATCTTGAATTATGGAAATCACATGTATCAAATAATACATATCAAAAATTCATTATGAAATATTTACCTGATTCAAATTCATCGACGAGTCATGTACGATTTGTATCAAAGAAAGTTGATTGTTTTATTTGGAAAGAAAGTGTGGAAAATGCAAGGAAAGCATTATTGTCATATCTTGATTCTCAATTATTACCACAAACAAAAACACCCATAAAGTCCAAAAAAAATCCAAAACTATATAAGAGTATTATTTTCTTTTCTATTGAGGAATCTTCACGTAAAAACAGGGAAGGGGGGGGTCTATAACGCGCTTCGCGCGTTCATGAGAATATTCCCAAATTAGGAAAAAAATGATATATTACAGGATAAGCAATTGTAAATGATCAAAAGTAATCACCGAATCTGTTTTTAACCCGCTTTACTCATGGACAGGACAGGACAAAACAGAACAGGAGAAAAAAAATGCAGATCGATATTTGTGTGTACCTAAACCAAAATCCGCTAAAGACCCTGCTTCAGAAGGACTACGATTTTCTCTGTCGATGTCAGATGACCAATTATTCCCCGCACCTCAAACAATGACCAATCCCATTATTAAAAAAGTCCGAGACGCGATTCTGGAAGAAACACTCAATTATATACATAAATAATTTCCCGACTATGAAAATCTCGTCGCTGAACCTCCTTAAACAATGCCGTTTACAAGATTATCCTGTATATTTTTTTTATTATGAATAATATATGACGGACTTTAAGCTGGCGATAGGGCGAGCACCCGAGTACTATGTCACCTCGTATCCTGTCATATAAACTGAATATTTAATAAATGATGAAGAAGATCTGAAAGATTTAATAGATAAGGTTTAGAATACACAATTCAAATTAGGCCATTGAAGAGTATTTAACTCATCTATCAACAACAGGGCAAAATGGAAATTCAAATTCAATTGTGCAACAAGGATCCTCTCTTGGATAAACTCCAATTTTCTATCACGTTGGAACGTACACCACCACTCAAGAAGATAAGTTCACCGATCTCTGAGAAAATCAAACAGGCTATCGTGCAAGAAGCGACCGAGTTCTTACTCCAAAAAGCAGTCCACTTTCCTGCATTGAGCCAGAAAATATCAGAATCTTCCTCCACATGGCATATCGATGGCAAGGTCATATTACAAGACACCATCTATCTTTGCGATCATATACCTCACTAATGTAAAAAAAAAACACTCTTTTGTATATGGTTGACCTGACACAGATGGTTCAACTATCAGCGGGTTCTTAGTATAGAGACACAATTTACAAAAGTGCAAAAATATTTCTTTTTTTCTTTTCTGATTCCGTTCCTCCCTATCTCTTCTCTCTTCCTTGCTTCAAGCCAAAAAAAAATTGATATATTTGTGCAAGATGCACAACAATGGCTTGATCATGAAATGACGAAATTGTCTACATGTGTCATGGAATTTATTTACGGATTCATGAAAAAGGAATGGCTTGATAACAATGTTTCGTTTCCCACATCAGATATCTCTTGACGCAAGCATGTTCGATTTTATTTCGTGCGAGCTGGTGGTGCCAAGACCGCCGTCGTCGCAGATTGTGGTGGAAGTGAAGATGCAGAATCAATCAAATTTCATGATATATTCTGCCAAGTTTTCTTGCAATGAAAACTTTCCCTTGGTGACAAATAATGATGAATTACTGCATTTCATACGTGAAAATTTTAATGAATTCGAAATCACGGAAGATTCTCCCATAATGATGCGTTTCACGACGGAGTGTTACAAGAAGACATTTGTCTTGGAATCTCCTCTACAGATGTTACGTGAGAATGTATCGATGGATGTCTTGACACAACGCATCGCGCAATTGACCGCTCGTGTTCAGCAATTAGAAGCCATTAGTACGTTTTTTCTGGCATATGATTCTTCTTATCAACCAATTATTTTACCCATGAATATCAAGTTTTTATCTTTTTCCTTTTCTCATCCAATTGAAGTTAACAATATGAGAATAGGTGCCGGAGATAATAATTTAGATAAGCTTCTTAATTTGCCCTGTTTGGAAGGGTTATCTTTGAACATTGGAAATACAAACATACAATTCAACAACAAAACCTTCACCGGCGGGGAAATCTTAGCATTTGTGTTAAGAGGATATGCGGGGGGAAATTCACTGCGCAGTATTTCTATACAGAATTATCCCTTTGAGAATTTACACGACAGTGGATTGACGGCTGTTCGCAATTTGGAAGAGATTATGATTACGTCAACCATACTTATGAATGTGTCTGAGTATCTGCGGTGTTTTACTCGTTTACGTAAATTATCCGTGGTATGCGAAAAGGTGAAAGCTTTTGATAAGACGAAGATTGAAGCGGAATGTAAGAGGAGGAAAATCCAAGTAACGATATCATAAACCATGATGCCAGTTGATGGATTTCGGAAAACTCATTCGAAAAATCTGAAATGTCTCATTGGATGATCTCTTTATAAAATCTGAAATGACTCCATGAATAGTCTCATTAGAAAATCTGAAATAAATCATCGAAGAAATTTAATTGGAAAAAGTTTCTAAAAGAAAAAAACTGAATAGAAAAACACAATTTAGAAAAGTGCAAAAATATTTCTTTTTTTTCTTTTCTGGTTCCACTTATTTCAAAATTCTGAAATATCCCAATGTTGATCTCTTTATAAAATCTGAAATGACTTCATGAATAGTCTCATTAGAAAATCTGAAATAAGTCATCGAAGAAATTTAATTGGAAAAAGTTTCTAAAAGAAAAAAACTGAATAGAAAAACACAATTTAGAAAAGTGCAAAAATATTTCTTTTTTTTCTTTTCTGGTTCCACTTATTTCAAAATTCTCTCTTTATAAAATCTGAAATGACTCCATGAATAGTCTAAAAAGATTGCAAACTTAAAGATTCAAAACAATGTGGATATTGTAAGATAAAAGGGAGAGTATTTCGTATACGTACTTGTTGAAGTAAAGAAACCGCCAAAAACGACGCTCGGTGTGGTTGCAGGGGTAGATCTTGGTATTCGAACGTTGGCTACAGTTCACAGTAGCAATATCAAGAATAATAATACGTCAATTTTGGAGTACAAGCATAATAGTCGGGTTCTTAAGAAACTCAACGAAAAAATAAAGATATTCAAAATAGTACGAAGAGTCAGAAAAAAAAAGTTTAATAAGATTGAAAAGCGTAAGTCTGCTCACGTCGATAGACTACAGTGGGACTTTATTAACGATTTACTCAATAGGAATGATGTTATCTACCTTGGCGGTATCGAGAGCCATGATATTGTCAAAGGAGGTAATAATACTGCTTTCAATGACCTCAAATTCTACCAACTGAAGAAGAGACTGATGTACAAGGCTTATACAAAGGGTAAGTAAGTGTTTATAGTGCATTGTATAGCACTAAAATCCGCATATGTCCGTAAGAAATAAACATCAATCTGTTCTGCGGATTGAGTTCGTCGATTTACTCGTCCAATTGCTTGCCATGCAATTTGTGGACTGTAAGGTATATCAATGAATAAAACGGTGCTTGCTCTTTCTAAATTCATACCTACACCCGCTACTTTTGTAGATAATAACAAAATGTTCGTATTGTCTTCCCCCATTTTCCATTTATGTAAAAACCTCGCGCGATCACCCGATGATGTTTTCCCGGTAATTATTGCACAAGACATTGTTTGACACAAATGATAATTGACGATATACAATCGGTATTCCTCGCGTATGATAATCATTCAAATAGTTTATAAGGAATTTCAATTTAGAATTCAAAGGAGCTTTTCCAAAATCCATTATTTGTGCTTGGGAAGAAGAAGAATAATGATGATGATATTCCCGGCATCACTAAGTGACTCTATTTTTAGAAAAGTTTTAAATAGTGATTTCGCCGACGATACATTGTTGTGTTTATATTCATGGTTGCTCTTTTGGATGAATAATAGAAAATTAAAAAATGGCTATCTTTAAAAAAAAATCTAAATATATACTATAAAAAATGTATGAAAGCACATTCCATGGACTGCACAAGTGGCACTGTCATATTCACGAGAGGTTAGGTTGGATGGTTCTTTCCTTAAGAAAATTAGAAATGGCCGATAATAAAGATATGGCATATGACTTGAAGACCAAAATTGATCTATATATTCATGAGATTCATCACTTCATTCGTGCTTGTGAGGAAAAAATTTCTACAGTCCACGATGTGGACCAGAAAGAGGATATTAAAATTCTTCATGATCACGCAAAGTATCTTCACACTTTTGCTTCAAACAACCTAAAAACCAACAGCAAATCAAAATCTATGAAAAAGCATTAATTCGATATATTGTAAGTTCTTTCTCCGACAGTGATTCTATTCAACAAAAACCACATGATTTTTTTTTTCTTTTTGTTTCCATGAAAACAATGAAATTACGATGACATTATTTTCAATGAAGATTCAATGAAACAATTTAAAATATCATTTTCTAAGATTGATTGTAATGAAAGAATTCCTTTTTCGGGTTCCGTAAAAAAATGTAACAAAAACTTCTTTTTCAGGAATGAAATTTCGATGACATTATTTTAAATTAATTATAATCCAAGAACATATAACATAATGAAACTCTTTAATTATTTTCGATGTCTCTACGATTGATTCTCCAAAAAAAAAACACAAAAATCTCTTTTTTTTTAGGTTCCTCGAAAAAAGAAATGTACAGGCACACACTCACCTATAACAATGTATGACCTCTCCGAACAAAAAAATATTTTCTGTAATTTGTTACTTGGACAAAATGGCAATATTTATTGGTTGGTTGTAAATCGATGAATTTTGTGTAAATATGACTCCGCGTAAAAACAGGGAGGGGTGCCATTAAGCGCTTCGCGCGTTCATGAGAACATTCCCAAATTAGGAAAAAAATGTTGAATTACTGAATAGACAATAGTAAATGATCAAAAATAATCACCGAAACTCTTTTTAACTCTTTTTCTCATGGACAGAACAGATGGAGATCGACATTTGTGTGTACCTCAAAGATCCTGCTTCGGAAGAACTACGATTTTCGCTGTCGATGTCTGATGAACAATTATTCCCCGCACCTCAAACAATGACCAATCCCATTATTAAAAAAGTCCGAGACGCGATTCTGGAAGAAACGCTCAATTATATACATAATAATTACCCGACTATGAAACCCTCGGCGCTAAACCTCCTTCAACAGTGTCGTTTACAAGACAGGACCCTTTATGTATGCGATTATCCTGTATAATTTTTTTTAGAAAAAAATTCGAATCTTCATCCACGTGGTATATGGATGGCAAGGTCATATTACGAGACACCATCTACACCATATACTTCATTAATGTTAGAAAAAAAAAATGATGAGAATCGTACTAAGAGTAAAAAAAAAATACTCACTATTATGTGTATACAGATGGACCGCACCGCCAAAGTTGCCAAATTTAAATATCAGAAACGTCGTACAGGACTCTACAAGATCCATCCTGCCATCAGTGATGTCTTGGTGGAAAGAATCCGACGACAACGGATGCCCACGGGTCTGAAGATATCTGGAATGTATCCGTACATCAATCCTCTTTTACGCGACAGTGTCAAAGAAATCGAGTTGAATCTATTTGGAATGAGTTGGATCGACGACTATATCGACCAGTTCCCGAATTTACGTCATCTCAAAATCTTCCATCTCGGATACCAGCCGAAGAAACCCGTCCGTCACCCGACATTGGAGAAAATCTCGGTCGAAACCATCAAGGACGATATCATTCTCGATCTGCAATGCCCGTCCTTGAAATTGATCTTCTTTCCGTCCGTCCATCGTATTCATTTGAACGGAGTTCAACCGATTCAAGGGCTTGAAATGCATGCTACGAATTACCATCCGAATTTGGATTCGTTGTTGCAATGTTGTCCGCAATTGAAATATATGTCGATCCCGTCCCCCGTTCCTCTCTATGACTCGAATCCAGCCCATTTCCCTCCCAAGATCGTGATCCATCAACGCATTGAAGCAGGGGGGATTCAAAAATACGATCAGCTTCAAAGATCTCTACAGAGCAAATCGATTTGTCTCGAAATGGATCTCAATACCCTTCGGATGTGATGATGATCGATTTGCAGGTTTTTTATCTATATATTTTGTATTAGGTGTCAAGTTTTTTTTTGGGGGGGGTAGCGGATGAAATAAGTCGACCGAGAAATCGAAAAAAAAAATGAAAAGCCTGTCTTCAAAGAAAAAAAAAACAACGCTCACAAATCTCTGTTGACGAACAGGAACATGCGACCATTTCAAATACGAGCGATTGAGGCTTTAAACAAAGTCTTTGAATCCCAAAACAAAGATCAACGCTTGAAAGAATCTCAACTGAAGGCAATCGAAGAATTGACCGATCAATTCGAGTCTCGAAATAAAGATCAACGTATCTTCAATCTACATGCCCCTGCAGGATGTGGGAAGACATATGTCTCCATTGTAAGCTCCCTAATCTTTCGCAATGTACTGGTGATCGCTCCAAACATCGACGTCGCTCATCAATGGCAACAAATCTATCAACTACTGGGATGCGTCGTTTTCGCTTATTATGGCTCCTCGGAAACAAAAGACACAACCATTCGACGATCTCGGGACGAATCTCGGTGGATCATTATTACCACTCATCAATTATTCTTCCAATCCATCAATGCGGAAACGATGAAAATGTGGTTATCCTATGAATTCATCTGCCCTTTATCGGGGCTTCCGATTCATGAAGGACATATGCTCACCTTGGAAAAGTGTGGTCATCGATTTGACCGTGAGGCGTTTCGAAAATGGGGACGTGATACTTGTCCTGAATGTCATTCCAAAATAGATGCCGAATGCTTGGAAGAACTATTGTATGTACAAAATCTACTGGTCATTGTAGACGAACGACAATTGATTAAACGGAAACCCGACATGGATCTATGGACACAACGTGCCAATGTTCTTCACGTATCTGCCTCGAGGGCATCGTTACCCGATGGACCATGTGTGGCCTTCCGTGTCGATCGAGCACTGGAGTTACTGCGGAGTACCAAGCACGTGTCCATCTCCAAAGAATACGTCGATAAATTGCGCGGGTACATGGCGCTTCTCCAAAAAGATAGAATTCGAATGGAGAAACTCGTGTCGGAATCCCCATGTGGAAACACTACGATATCTCTATTAAAAAAAGGAACCAATGCCGTGTATGGAGCATATATGCTCTCCTATGTATCCCCTGACATTCTGGATGGAATCGTGGAAACCATTCAAAACGAGAGCTCGCATAAATTTATCGTAGTCTTACCTGAACTTTCGAACCGAATGACCATCCGACGATTGGTGTCCGATACGATTAGTACTGCGAAAAAAGTGATCGACTATTTCATACATAAATTCAAAAAAAATGTATACATTCAAAGATCCTTGGGAGAATGGAGGAGAAAACGTTGTACAGAAACGGATGAAAAATGTATCCTTCTCCTCTTCGCCAAAGACGGTGATCTGGAAAGCATCTGCGGACTTAATTTACAAGAATCCGATATCGTCATTAGCTATCCATTATTGTCGTCCGAAGACGAAGATCAAGTCGTTGGAAGAATCGATCGATTAGGCCAGTTGAAACGTAAATTACAATACGTCAAAGTGCAGTACGAACCCGACGTCGATCTCAACGTACAATTTGGTGAACGTCTCGTGCATTCCATCCTTCATTCTGATACGAAAGATAGACGACGAACAAGGGATACCTTAGACAGCATCGAACGGTTCTGTCATTTATTAACGGAATATAGTGTCCACGAACCTTCCCAAAAAAGACAACGTGTCTAATCTTCTTCTTCTTCTTCTTCTTCACTGTCGCTATCCGCCTCGGAGGATTCTACCTCAAATAAATGACACGATAGATGAGACGGTACATATTGCAAAGCCAGACGATCTTGGCGCAAAATTTCTTGTAAGAGATCCATTGGACAATCAATAGTAGGAGATGCCCATGCCAGTAGTCTTCCATAGTGATCGATCATCGTTTGCATTTCCGTCATTATCTCAAGGTCTTCTTGACCAATAAATGAATTATCAAACAAGGCATACGGATTATTGCGAAGGGCTTGTAACGCGACATGAAAATCTGAATGATACTGTCGTGGGGCGTAACGTAAGGCTCGGCCGTTTTTTTGGACACTTTCAAGGATAAAAGAGGGATCTTCTAATAGCGTTACGGAGACTTTACGCATGAGCGAAGGTTCGAATTCAATGGCGGACAAAACCACTTGACGTTTTCCTAAAAGAAACGCGGAAGCATAGTGGAATTGCGAAGGGAATTTTCGGATTAGATCATCCAGTCTCCTCGTACGCTTGTTTTTTTCTGTCGGATTTCCATCCTCCCAAAAACATGAATCAAAATAATGCGGATCGGCTTCCAGAATCCTGTATTCAAAGTATCGATCAAATAAGACGGGGTTGATATCACGGACCGTTTGCTCCGTCTGGTTCTCTAAACGGAAAGGAAACACTTCGATTTCATCGGCGATGTATTGTAAAAACTCGGAATGACCCAAACGCAAAAGTACATGGACAAGACTGTCCAGATTGGATCCTTGTACACCATAGAGATGGACACGGGATTCATAATCATGAGCATGGTATTCCATGTCATACAATCCATCTTCACACCAATATCGATGATGGAGTAAAGATGGATCCCTTGCAAGACTTCGTTTGAATTTTCCGATATCGCGGTCGCGAACGGCTTCTAAAAGATCCTTTCCTATCCTTCGTCGTGTGCCCTCCATCGTCCATTCGTCCTCGATGGGATCGTCTTCCTCCTCTACCTGCGGGACATGTACCATGTCTGCCATGTTACGATACCTGAAAACAATCATGTTAGTTTTTTTTATTTTTTTTTAAGAGAAATCTTCTTTCGAATCATTTTTTTCAAAGTTCTTCCATACTTGGAAAGGTCCTTTCCTCCTTTGTTTAATAAATAATAATCATGATATTTTAATAATATAGTTATCAATCTTTCTGCGAAATGACGTGTTTGGCTACATCTCTCTTTTTCAATTTTTAATTGATGATATACATCTGTTGGGGATTTTATCTCACTTTCCTCCCTTTCGATTATTTCTTTATCCTTATCATAAATAGCGTTACAAGGAGTGTCGTCGCCGTCGAAGCTTTTTATTCCATGTGATTGTAGAAACCTGCTCGCATCAGACGACGAATCTATGGAAAACCAAGATAAATTCCTTTTAACTACACGTAACCCTCTCTGAAAATCACCTGGATTCTCAACTCCTTCTTGCCGAAATGCATTTGTGATCGTGGCACTTCGTTTTTCTTCATCGAACTCCTTTTTTGTCATCGTATCCTGAAAAGCGAATTGTTTATAATCATATAGTAACAGAACTAATTCTATTATACACTCTAATTTATTAAAAACCTCTATTTCGTGATCTTTATTAGCTTCTATCTCTTTTTTCTTTTTGTCATCTATTGTCTTCGAATTTCGTTGATACTCAAACAGTTCTTGCCAAGTAGTACACGTAACCGATCTATTTATACTTTTACAGACATCTTTCTCTTCTATAAGATTTCGTAATTCCTTTTGAAGAGTGATATATGATTTTATTGTAGGCTCGACATCACCTATTATAGAATCCAATATTGTTTTTATAAGACCAGTTTCTCTCGTAATTCGTCGTGGTGCAATAAGTCGATTGAATAAATATTCGTACCAAGAATACGATTGTGGAAGACCTTTCATTAAAGGGTTTGTATGTCCACTCGAAAAATATCGTTAATGTAAATATTCTTCTTTTAATATTTCGTGACATTCTAAAAGAAACAAAGGGTCACTCTGTCCAAACTTTTTTTTCAATGCTTTTAATACACGTCCATGTTTTTTATTTATAAAAGGATCTGGAATAGACAGCTGTGCATTTTCTTCTGCTCTATGCACGGAGCGTGAATTTGAGGAGCCATTTGATTGCGATGATCTTTTTGTTCCCGACATTTATTATATTAAAAATATTTTATTTTATTACTAAATTACTTTGACAAGACTGCGGATATGATGATCAGATGAGAAATATGTATGATCGCCTTTCCTCCTTTCTCGCCAGTGATGCCATTTTGGAATCGGAAAGAGTATTTGCATCTCGCAAGATGCATGATCTGCGAATGCGGATCCCCGTCTTTCATGGAATGTTATGCGCGGTGTCCTGTCCATGTTCGTATTAATATAATAAATACCACGAAGACAATGATGATGAGAATGGGAATCATAATTGTACTATTCTTCCATCGAAAATAAAGTTTGTGATAATAATGTTTGGCCAGTTCATCACATACTTTTGTATGATACGGATACCCTAAATTGATAATGATATTGTCCAAATAAGTCTCGCCAGGTCCATGCACAAAAAAAGGGTATTGATTATTATATTTGAGTCGACCATGTTCAAATTCGAGATATTCATCAATCGAACGATACGGATTCGCAATCGTCAGAAACAACTCGTTATGAGAATCGATATGGATGTCTTTTTCATGGCCTTGGCAATATTTCGTGAATAATACTTGATCATCCGATTTATGATCAGACGTTATTGCATACACTTGGGTCAATATTTCCAATAAATCGTGACAATATCCAATATAAGTCCCCGCATTCAAGGCCTTGTCCTTGCACGTACTGAAATACGTTTTCAACAATAAATCCATGACCTTTTCATAACTTTCATTGCGTATTTTATGCTCACCAACAATGATTTTGCAGGCATATTTTTTTCGTAATTTTACAAATTCCGTACCCAATTCTTGTAAATTTCGTGTACATAAAACATCATAACCATCTACGAAACACACAATGTCATGAGGCGATAGAGATTTGATATACTCTAACACCAAAGTATATCTCCAATTGAACCCCTGCCATGGTTCGCCATACCCGAGGACGATTAATGATTTTCCATGACGTCGACAGGATTCGACCAAGTAATCGAAATACCCATATTTATGAGTTGCAACGGTAATGATATGTATCATATACTATTTACACAAATTAAATTTATGGTAAATAAACATGCATATAATATTCTACCGCCATTTTTAGGATGTATATGTACAAAAAAGGAAATCCAATATCTTTCCATAAAGCTTTGTACAAAATATATTCTTTAAGGACATCGGGGAAAATCACCAAAAACGAAAAACGTTGGGTCGCAAACAGACCCCATAGACCGATGACTCTCCATGAGAACAACGACCAAAAATAAAGATCTTGACGAAATAAAACAAGCCCTACTAAAAAGTACGTCACCGTATCCATAAATTTGTCTCGCCATTGATAATCCCATACAGATGTAGGACAAATAGGACGAATTAAAAAAATATTATCAAGACAGTCCAACATCCATAATGCAATGACCAACACAATACCATTTCGGTAATTACTATCTTTCGACAAAACGAACACCCCTAAAAAAAGAAGGGTCATTATGCATCGTACTATCATACCATTCTCAATCTTTCGTGTACATGGGTTTTTATCCACCATATTTTAGGATTAAAAAAAAAATCGTTCGACGACGATATCTGTAATATTGACGACGAAATAAAAAAATAGCCATGTATGTATTGTTTATTCTAAAAAAAAAATAACCACCAACAATAAAAATGAAACTATCAAAACTATTCCAAAAAAAAGATTTTCTACTTAAAATCTTTTCGGTTTTAATACTCCAATTCTGTATTTTATTGGGAAGTTTCTATACCGCCGAGAAAACAAATATCATTCCTAAAAAATTGTCGGTCATGTTGAGTTTGGTCCTTCTATCTTTCGGTCTAATAATTTGTTTCGTGTTTTTGCAAAATCCAATTTATTTACTCATTTGTTTCAGTCTTTTCTCTATTATCTATGGGTTCATATGTTCGATTGCCTATGATCTTAAAGAACATAAAGATCTACTTGTCAAAAGTCTTTGGACAACGTTTGCAATTTTCGTTTCTATGTTTGTTATTGGATACGGATTGTTCTATTTAGGAGGTTCCTCTCTCATTTCGGAACAGGTGTTTATTTACTTAGGGATTGGTCTTTTTCTATGTATTCTGGCATCCTTTTTTATTGCCATTTTTCTGCGAGGCGATACCAAAACACAGTTCCGACGATATTTGTCGTTTGGTATTATTGTGTTATTCTGTTTCTATATTCTTTTTGAAACTTATTTTATTTTACAACGACCTTACCAAGAAACATGGGCAGATAGTATCCGAGCTTCCATGGATTATTTCTTAGATCTCATTAATATATTTTCCAACGTGTATTCCTTAAGCGAATCATAAAAAAAATGATTTTTTTTTAAATACAATAAAATGATCATTGGATTGATTGGGAAAAAACAAAGTGGCAAGGATACATTTGCACAGATCCTTATCGACCATTATGGATTCCGCAAACGAGCCTTCGCGGATCCATTGAAAGAAGCGTGTGCCCTTCTTTTTCAATTACACCCAGATCAATTACACGATCCTGTCCAAAAAGAAACGGTGGATCCACGATGGGGCAAAACGCCCCGTGAAATTATGCAAATAGTGGGAACGGATTTATTCAGAAATCATTATGACCAGCATTTTTGGTTGAAACTGTTTACTTATTGGTGTCATGCTCAAGACTCGAATGTCAATATCATATGTACGGATATCCGCTTCGCGAATGAAGCACAACTCATTCGATCCATGAAAGGTGGTGGTGGAATACTCATTAAGATTACACGTCCTACGGTGCAATATGAAGATCAGCATGAATCCGAAAAGATCGAAGGAATCATGGATACCGCGGATTTCGAAATTATCAACGATTCGACATTGACCGCTTACCAACAAAAAATTCAAGATCTGTGTTCTCTATTGTTTGGACATGGATGACTTACCGAGTTTTACCACCTTCTCAAATATGATAGCGAATCCTTTTCGTCTTTCCATGTAAATCGATCATTTGTTTTTCGTGTGATTCGACATGAACTGTTGTTCAAAATTTTGTAACTTTCTAATGTCTCATAGATAAACTCAAACATGTAATCATCCATTTCATTTTTAAAATTATTATTCTCTTTATTTATACATGGAACTCCCTTGATCTTACAGTCTACGAAAAACACAATGATCACGAAATTATCCACATGATAGATTTCCAATTCGAGCACATCGGATTGGCTAAATAAAATACAGACTTTCCTTCTCGACAACTCGACATCTTTACACACAAAATTTGCGATATTTCGTAAATAGATCTTCGATTTCAATATCGATATTTTTTCTTTATATGTATACAAATCAAATAGATCGGTTGTTTCCCAGTGTAATTTATCATTTTCAACATTTTGAAGTTCTTCTTCTGGGTACATATCCACTTCTTCAGTATCATTTATTCTCACTATTAAATCCACATACCTGAAAGTTCCTTTTTTATATGTTTTATATGTTTCTGGTTGAACTTCCGCCTCTATTAATTGACGACCTTGTTTCACGTAAACATGAGGACCAAGACGGGGAAGAAAGAATTTCAACTCTCTGCAAATTTCATCAAAACTATTAAACCAGTCCACCAGAATAATATGAGACAATGAGAAACCATCTTCCAATATTGTAGCAACATTACGTTGCTTAAAAAGACTGCGAAATGCATGCTTTTTATTGTAAAATTCTTGCCTTACTAAGTCGAGATCATTCCATTCTATGTGACGGATATCTAAATTGGTCTTATCGTAAAACCACATCAAATTCACAGGAGGAAGTTCTTTCTTCTCATAAACAATTCCGCGATGTAGAGCCTTCGCATGTTTGACTAATTCTTGCATGTCTGCGAATCCCTGTGAGCTTAAAGCTCTTTTAGGAATCTTAAACTCTACTCCTGCCTTTTTATGAGTTGGTGCTCGTTTTTCCTTCGGTACTTTTCCTTTGGTATTTGTTGCTTTTGTATTTGTTGTTGCTTTTCCTTTGGTATTTGTTGCTTTTGTGTTTGTTGTTGCTTTTCCTTTGGTATTTGTTGCTTTTGGTTGATAATGTTTAGCAATTTTATCGAATCTTTTTACATCAAACGATGCTTTTTCAATGATGTCTTCACCATTATAAAAGTCGCGAAATTCTTTATATTCATCGATATAAAGTGGTTTACGATAATAGGATACATCCCGTCGCACATTATGAGTTCGGTTGACCCTACTTTCAAACATTTCTTCCCACAAAGGGTTGCTTTTTTCTGATTCATCCAGAATAAATTTATTCTTTGACAGCAATAATACAAGATCTCGATTAAGAACTTCCCATTGCGCAATAAGATCTCCACATTCTTGAACCTTACCAAAATAGTCATAACAAGAACCCTTTTTAAATACATGTACCATGAGCATAAACATATCGTTCCGTAGAAACCCGTCCTTCAAATAAAATACATAATGGTTTCCTTTTTGTTGCATACTATTTTCTTTACGACTATCTCCACCATCATAAAAAAACAAACACACGTCACATGATTCTGAAATTGGAGCCGTCGACGGATCGCCGTTTATCCTTGGCCAATCCCGTAAACAGATTTTTTTTTTGGAAATTTGAGGAATTAACCTTTCGACCGTATCTCGAAGTGCACTTCTCATGTCATAAAAATCTGAATTATCTCTCCCAAAATTTGTTGTATCATAAGTAATCATCATCGTCGCGATTTGATCCTCCATTTGATTCTCCATTGACATTTATATAACCAAATATTATTTTTTTGATCCATAAACTTGGAGATTATACAAGGTGTCCCCGTATGTAGCGCACCCGTTTACCGAATTCTTCTGTTTCCCAAAAGTCTTTATTGACATTGATCTTGATAAGGAATAGATTCGATACCAAACGCAAGATACTGCTAATGGTTCTCCGAAGATTCAAGATCCGTTTATCATTATGTTTTCCCGTATGGATACGCAATACATCCCGAAGTCGTTGAAGAGGTTCTTCGATCATAGGCAAAAACACCATCATCACACGTTGGAGACTCTCACGGGACATCTCGGGGTGAAACACACGCGAGGTAAAACAGGTCTGTAATACAGAAAGCAAGACATCGGCCGTCTGATTCGAATGGGTTTTGAGTTCTCGATTTCCTTCCATCTTCTGCCACTCGGCACACATCTGCTCTTTCAGAAAGGGTTCCGATATGCGATTGGCCAAAAATCGAATTCGGAGATCGAGAAAGGTTTCATCGTTATAATTCACGACTCGTGTGGAAATAGACCAGTCTCTCATTTCTTGAATACGACGATGCAATTCGAAAAAGATCGATCGGAACGAGGCCTGATCCTTGGACGGAATATGCGGAGATTCTGGACCACCAAATGGAGGGAGATGGTCCACCAGTCGTATAATCTGGAACTCTTCGCATACGACTCCCTCTCCTTCGTCGCTTGGGAGAGGTGGGGGGACAAGATCCGTAGAAGGAGGTGGAACTTCACCTAATTCTCGGAGAAGACGATAATACTCTGGATTGTGGATAGGACCTCTGGTCTGGATTTCTCCCGTGGTCCACGAAAACGGCGTATAACATTTCACACAGAACATATGGTCACAACCATCAATTTTATAGATTCTCTCTTTGCAAGAAGGATTCGGGCACGGCTTCGATGTCGAAATGATGTTCGCCACGCTCTTGGCCTCGTTTGGATCGCAGGTATGTGCCACCGTATCCGTGATCACCACATGACACGTAGGACAGTTTTTCCAATGACATAACGTACACTCAAAGGAATCTTCATCCAGATAGCCACGGCATGACGCATTATGACATTTAAAAATCTTCGACAGATCTACGACCTTCTTCATGACCACTGCTTGACCTGCGACGGGTTTCAGAGGCAGTGCCAGATAGCGATCGATAAGGATCTGCATTTGGGGACGTATGTTGACATGATAAGGATGATCCTCTGGAATGCCCACGCCTTGGGTAAGGAGTTCACGATTGGATACAAGATAATTCCGAAACGCAGAGCACGTATAAGGTTTGCCCCAGGATGTTTCTGATCGAATTCTCCGACAAACGGTTCGGAGTGCAAGAAGCTCTTGACTTTCCTCCATATTATATTTTATTAAGGCGTCGGAACAGAGTACCCCTAACTTGGTACTGACACGATAACGGTCCTTCTTGGTCTTCATCCATTGAATTCGAGGACCGTGTAGGCGCTGTGTCGTCGGAAGAGTACACTGTTCTAACGGCCAGATGTTCGCCTCGAATAGCTTCTCGCGGTTACGGATATGGGTATCCTTTCGAAGTCGGAATTTAATATCTTCCACCACTTCGCCCGTGCTACATTGCACACACCGTAGACCATATCCCGATTGTGCCGAGGTCTCGATACATTCGATACAGTAAGCATGTTCGCAGGTCATGGCTCGACGAGATCGGACGCCGAGTTTCTTCAGACAGATACCACATTGCTTGGAACGATGCTTCGCATCCGTGGTCTTGGAGTCCCTTGATTTCTTCGAAGGTGTTTCTTGTTTCACCATAGTATCTGTTGCATCACAGAATAGGTTAGTATGAGTGGTTTTTACACTCTTGTAAACTCCATCATTTTTTTTTTCTATCCTATCCGCTCTGTAAACCCTACTAAACTCTAACAATTGCTGTTATTACATGAAATTTAGTCGGTTCTGTAACCGCCACAGAGGAAGACGGAATAATATGTTATGAATGACTCATCAGTCCTTTGATGTTTTTAGATGCATTAATGTTTCTCCTTTTCTTAAGGAATTGACTATTATGCTTGCATTCCACAATCGACGTATCATTATTCTCGATATGACTACAGTGAACTATTTGTCATTCATTCAATTATTAAGATGATTTACTTTGTTATCCTTAAGTCATCTTTAATAAAGAATATAACTTTATCGAATAACAGTTCCAACCCTCCTCAAAAATCATTTTATATTTATCGAGGGAATTTTATTTATTCACCATGTACACCAACCGATACCGATGAAATTGTATGGATTGTCATGGAACATCCTGTTCAAATTCATTCAACAGAATATGCTTTAATGAAAGATCTGAATTTTTTATCCGTTGCAGATAATACTTCGATTTCTACCTATGTCCTAAATGGAAGGAATGTTTATTATAATAATGGAGAATATGTGAGTGGAAATACATTACCTGGACAAATTTATATAAAATGTACAAAAAAAACACCGTCTACCTTTTCGTATACTGAAACATTTAAACAGTTGACCTTTTTTTTTACGGGTTAAAAAAAAATATTTGTAAACAAGGTTCGAGATGAAAACATAAAGAAGAACAAAAAGATTCGAAAATTATTGTAGTGGGCAAGAATAACTCAAGCCATATTTACGATATTGTAGACATGTTTTACATTCTTTGTTCATTCCTAAATCAACATCGCATTCATTACATGATATTGGAATCATATATTCCAATTCTTCTAATATATCCAAAAACTTTTTCTCGGAACATGATTCATTTGTCGAATATCGTATACCGTCTATGAATTCAATATTACCTAAGAAGCCTCGACATAATGGACAATCTTCATTATCATTTATAAATGCATTCCGTAGACATTGTTTATGAAAAATATGTCCACAGTTTGTTTTCCATCCAGTACGTTCGCTATAAATGGATTCTAAGCAGATAGAGCATTCTTCCCCTAATCTATAATAAAATTTAGGTAAAATCAGTTTTTTACCGTGAATAATACATGTTTCTTTCCGAACTTTATGGTTACTATTATATACATTGAAATAATAAGGTTCTCCGGTTTTACATGTTAATTGCCAATAGCGCTGTTTTGCTCCATCCCTAAATGAAGCTAACATGCTTATATCTTCTAATGTAAGCGAAATCATTGTTTATTATAAGATATCATTTCTTTATATTATCTTTTTTTTTTGTTATTATTATATGATTCCCATTTTGAAATATTCAATACTCGTTTTACTCGTCTTTGCATTGTTTTATACTATGTTTTATCCACCGAAAGGATTCGTGGAATAAAAAAGGCTTCTCTACGATCGCCTTTTTGGGTACTCGCTTCGCTCGTACCGGGGGGAGAGCGCGAATGTTTTCTATGATGAACCATGATTTTTATTTATGATAATATAGTTCGTTGTATTACCTTTAAATAAGTTTTCTCAGTTATTAATAAAGAATATAGCTTTATTGAATAACAGTTCAACCCTATTCACGAACTCAAATTCACCAATTATTCACCAATTATTATTGTTTTAATAGGGACTGTACGTTTTCAAACAATTGTTCGTAGTTTTACAATTGTAGCAGTCACTGGCTTATACACCTTCATACCAAATGGCGATACATATTCCCCGCAATCAAAATCCTTCTTCCTACCCACCCGCAATTTTGATCATTAGATACGATGTGAAAGGTAATCAATGGTTTTTCTGGATCTATCGTTACTTTTGTGATTTTATAATTGAAAGAAAATCACACGAGTTCACGGAACCCGACCACCAGTCACGAGCGAAATAAAGCCTTTTAATCTGTTTGTAGTATTTGTGTCATTACGGATAGAATCCTTCCTCTGTCTATATGCACTCATATCAATGTGTGATTCATCCCCACATATAAAATCATTTTCCATTTTAACTGTCTCTTCTGTAATCGTGATTTTAAAACATTCTTTTGTTGCATTATTAGATAATATCCTAACGGTAATCGAAGGTTCTACTGGATCTATTCTCACTTTTGAGATTTCATAATCTTTAGAAAATAAGTTTTCAAAATTTTGTATGATGTAATCATATATAGGAAGACATTTCTCCTGTAGTACATATAATCCAGAGGACCATATCTTCAGGTTTTCACCGCCTTTATATCGACGCCGTAGAGTGTTTTTTTTAAAGAATAGCGATTGTTTTTTAAACAAAAAAAAATGATTTGTTTTTCATTTGTCCTCAAAAAAAAAATACATGAGATTCTCTTTTTTGTATACAGATGTCGTATCCTAAATACGAAGAATTGGAAAAATCGAATGAAAAGGAGAAATACAAATTATATCGTTGCTTCATTGTAATCTACATGATCATCGCGATGATCCTTCTTTGGATTGTTCTGAATTCCGTTCCATAGATTTTTTTTTATATTAATACTGCTTTCTGGGTACTGACAAGAATCGATTCCATGGACCGAGTAATGAGCAAAAAGCCATTCGCATGACAGAAAATTCCACCTTGGATACCCATCATTTCGTCCAAGGCTTCGTCTCGTAATCCACGCCATTCTTGCGGGAACGATTTCATGATCTCGAAAGATCCTTTTCGGATAGGCACTCCTTTTGAATACCATTCACTTTTCTCGGACGGGGTGATGACATAGAGGACGCGATGTTCAGGAAGGACGGAATCATTGTAATCGACAATGGCATCGAACGACGCGATAAATCGATCCAAGAGAAGAATATGTGGCTCTGAACGTTGCAGTAGCATCGAAAGGATATACTTCTTTTCAGCGAACTTCGTGACCAATTGATAGGTATACGCAAACAGATCGTCGTATACGAGATGCAAGGCCGTACGAAACCCGTCCCAGACAGCAGTATATGTGGGACGTTTCGACATATTACAACGGGCAACGATCGAAGCAAGATCGTTCACCGACACTGCCGTTGCTTTTTGTTGGATCATACGACCTTCTTCCAATACCATGAATCCATTATCTCGTAGATCGACAGGGGCAATGTATTCGTCGTACATGAAGAACCACATCTCTTGGATCTCTTCTTCGGTAAACGTATAGTCTCCCAACATCGCAACCGAATAAATAAGTGGAATTCCATAATGAAGGTACACTAATCCCGCCGACGAGAGCTTGATGAAACGTTCTGGGAACGTGGTTACAAAAGAAGGTTGATGATGATCGAAACGATTTTTGTGATGGTCGTAGACACCACCGACGTCGACCACCATTCCTTGGAATTCGGTGGCTTTACGAGTTCGAATGATTTCAGGTGGCTCTTCCGTTCCGTCGCAAATCCATCGGATACAAATGGCCAGTATTTCGTCCAGATGAAAGGTTCCATCATGAGTCGTGATAATCGTTCTCGACATTTGGTAGTTATCTGCAGACACAAATTTATAATTAGTTTTTATTTCTTCATAAAAAAAAAATCATTTTTTTTATTTTTTTTAAGTCACCAAATTTTCCAATTCCACGAAAAAAAAATCCAGACAACCGGAATCGAACCAGTGACCAATTGATTTCTGCTATGTCATCCATCTACAGTCAATCGCTCTACCAACTGAGCTATGTCTGGGATATTATGAAATGGCTGGAAAGAAATTTATTTGGATGAACGTCGTCGAAACAATTTCCGAATAAATAGATGATATACTCCTAACATTTTTTTAGGTGTTTTCGGTTTAGGGGTTGTGGGAGGGTTGGAACTGTTATTCGATAAAGTTATATTCTTTAATTAAAAATGAGTTAAGGATAACAAAATAAATCATCTTAATAATTGAATGAATGGCAAATAGTTCACTGTAGTCATATCGAGAATAATGATACGTCGATTGTGGAATGCAAGCATAATAGTCGATTCCTTAAGAAAAGGAGAAACATTAATGCATCTAAAAACATCAAAGGACTGATGAGTCATTCATAACCTATTATTCCGTCTTCCTCTGTGGCGGTTACAGAACCGACTAATCGTTTTTACAAGGCATGCATTCCTGAAAATCACTATCAACAATGTGTTTTACACTGGTCCGAAATTGGTGACTTTCGTGGACGATTTTTTCGTGGATCTTATCGACCAATTCTTTCGTGTACTGTTTTTTATCTTGGGAAAGGGGGACCGTAATTTCGTGTGCCGTAGCATTGTAAATGTAAATAATATGATTCCATATTTCGACAGTATTATCCATAAATTTCGTTTTCCATCCTTTTATTTATAAATAATATTTTCGTCGATAAGATTCAAATTTATTGGACGTATGTAAATAATTTAAATAAGCCGTTAATGCAACGGCCAACCCACTACCAAGACGACATGGAAATGAAAAATTCTCTCCTTGAGGAAAGACGGTATTTTGAGATCCTAAGGCTTTATAATAATGCAACTTCCAAGGCGGCAAAAGACGTAAGTGCGGATATTTGTGCTGGATGGCTTTCGCAACCACGTCCCCTCGCATAATACCTAAAATCGTTCCATTCACGACATCTTCGATATCTTTCTCGTCGTCGTTGAAGGAAGCATGGATCCATTGCGGATTTTTACCGTACAATGAAAACATCTCCTTCATGTTGACAAATCCAGTGGATCCAAAGGTACCACGAATCGGTTGATCGATATCTTGGATTGAGGTCAATGGTTGCACGGATGGATTATATAGCAATGTTCGTTTCACGGAGAAATACCCGATCGTCCACTCCGTTTCAGGATGGGATCGTGAAGGGATATTCGCCATTCCTCCAATCGCAACATCGCATTCCCCCCGACGGGGCAGATCCCATAATCCTTCATACGATGACACAATATGAAAAACGACCTCCAATTCATGAAGCGAAGCGAATGATCGAATGATGTCGACTTCCATTCCGCAACATTGGTCATGTTTTATATACGCAATCGGAAAAAATTGCGGATAAATCGCGACATGTAATTTCCCTTCTTCCATTCCTTGAAAGGGATACGCCATGGCCATTTGAAGTTTTTTCCCAAGGCGCGTCACTCGCATATTTTTGACCAGTTTTTTTTGGGAATGTTTCGATGTTTTCGCGAACCACGATAAGAACGATGCATCAAAGTCCATGGTCGAGAAAATCATATCCAATAAATGCCTTACACCAAGATCATTCGAAATCGTAATATTCTCCGTCATTCCAAAAAGCTCGGGTACATTCTCCCAATCGATGTCGTTGTTCTTGATGGGGATCGCGGACAATGTTTTGCCATTCCAATAATAGGTTACCGCGTCGTTATGGACGACAACGTACAGTGTTTTGTACAAAATCACCCCCGACTCGATTTTCGTGAAATTCGATGCACCAACAAAACGGATCCATAGATCGTCGTTTACCATTATATTCTAATAATCATTATTTCATGCGAAAAGCAAAAGACGGTACGAGGAAAGAAGCAGACCTAAAATAAGCATACCTTGTGGACTTAATGGACTTTGAAAACAATATTGTTCGAGTCCTTTTTGGAATTTCCCGAAATAATAGGGGATATATAAATATTCGTCGATGCGTTGAGCGTCGACCTCCCAGTCCTCTCCCCGTAAACGTTTTTTGCTTTCTATCAATAAATGAAAAGGTAAGATATGCACTATATAAATCAATGGAATCACAAAGAACACATTGATCGTCGCAGTGCTTTTCCAAATAAATCCCAGTAACACGAACACCCATATAAAAATATGGAACAAACAGATCAATAAAAATAAAAAATTCATTTTTATGTAAATGGATAAAATAGTTCTCATTTGTGGTACGGGCAGATCAGGTAGGTTCGACGACATTGTTGCGTATATTGAATACCATACCCAATGCCAATATATGTGGGGAAAACTTTGGAGCGATCAACAGTTTACTGGAATTTTATCGCCGAATTAAAGATTCTACCCATCAAAGAATACCCGGTGGTTTGTATCCGATTCCTTTTCAAACATTCGTGGATCAACATATCAAACCAGCATGGTATAATTCGTACAATTTTACGAATATTGTGGAGCATATTAAACAATGTATCACGGACATGTTCAAAAACCACGAATCCACGACCATATGGGGATTCAAGGAAATTCGTTATTGGGGCGATGAGTTAACTTATATGAAAGACTTCAAGGAACTCTTCCCCCAAACAAAGATCATCTTACAAATTCGCGAAGCGGATATCAATCATACGTTTCGACAGTTTTTTTGGGGAAAATATGCAATGGATTTACTTCTTGACGTTTGAAGATATGTTCTCTTTACAGAAAATAGAACAAATGTTTCAATTCTTGGATCTTCATTCCGAGTTTGATCCACAAAAGGTACATGCCGTCTTAGACCAAAAAAATAGATTGGATGACTCACGATTCGACCTCTCGCCAAGCAAGGAGATGCTCCATGTACGAAGTCATGGTGGTGTCGCGAACAATATTCGATCGTCGATCTATCAAATGGAAATGCTCCAAGAAATCGAGCGATTGTTGTTGTGCGATACTTAATCCTTCAGGGGTTAATCGTTCCAAGTACATTTCTCGGAAAACGAGTAAACGAGCGAGTAGGTCCTCGCGCTTGCTGAAAAACTTGTAGCAATCTGTATAAAAATCTTGGGGTAAGATCCCATGTTGACTGGAATAGGTATCCAATTCGACAAACATCCGACGCCATTTTCGAGGCTCTTTGTACCTTTCTGGATGATCGTGGGGGATGATATATTCAAAAACATCCGAAAGTTTTATCTTTGTATCCAGATAAACGAACGATTGGAAGAACGCTCGAGATGAATCGATCGACGCTCGAAGAGCGAGAATATCATTCGAGCGGGAAATGATGTCCATTAAAGAATGGCGTTCGACCAAGGATCGACGATCTTCTAATTGAAAATGTTCCAAGAAAAACCGAGATTGAACTACGTGAAAGGAAAAGAAGGGTTGATCATAGAGCTCTCGGAAAACAAGAATTCGAGCAATGACGTCCTCATGTTCCTTGAAAAAGAGACAACACTGCTCGAAGAATGGAGGCGGTAAGGTTCCGTGTGAATGAGAATAGGTGTCCAGTTCCGCGAAGATGTTTTGCCACTTCCAAAGATCATATTGTTTGGAAGGAGGAAGGATGTATTCCAAGAAATCGTATATCTTTTTGGGGGGTTGGTCCGCGGAAATCAAGTGAATCATCGATTGATAAAATGCATGGAAATGCAAACGCAACGGAGCATCCGCCATGAACGGAGAAGGGAATGGAAGCGGTGGTAGATAGAAGATCGCCGTCGAAGGTTTCGTCATTGATTGTTTCACCTGTATACAAACAACGGTTAGTCCCATGTACGGATGTATAATATACGATAGCTTGTATCAATCTATCCGATTACATCATTTTTTACGACCCAAAAAAAACTCAAATTTACCAACTTTCTCCTAATTAAAATCTTTTCTACTACTATGGATACAAGAAAACATTTCATCGAAGTTGGAAAATTTGAAACGCAATTTAATTTGAAAGTATATTTATTTGTATGTCCCGTTCTAATTATAGGTATCGTTATCTTTTGTTGGACAAAGAAAAAAAAAGAGGAATCTTGGTGGACGGTTCTGAATAGACAACGACTGGGATCCTTGCCTTTCACGGCATTTCATGCGATTTTATTTTTACTATTTATGCTTCTGGTACAGGTAATTCTTTACGTGATAAGTTCTAAAAATGATTCAGTCGCTTTCTGGCAAGGAGTGCTGTGAAAAAAAAAATGATTTATATTAAAAAAAAAAAAGACTGAGCTAACCTATTTGCGCATCTGAATGTAGAATGTCTTCTCAGGAGCAGGATTTCCATCTGTACTACGAAGCCAAAGTGGGTGTGGAAAAAATATTACCGTATTTGGATCTGAACATGGATCGTTCGACGCTGATACATACCTTGAAATCGATGGTTCCTAAGGAAGATGATACCCATTATTTTATAGAGATGTTTATCCTCGATCTTCAAGAACTTCGACGCAAAAATCAATGTGTACAACCCATTCAACAAAAAATCGACCACCTTTTATCCGTTCTTCCTTCCGTGAAATATTGATGATGACGACGACGACAAATACTGAATCAATGTCACCAAATTTTCATTGACGGATTTTTTTCTATCGATGATCTTTTGGAATGTTTCGTGATGCTCCAAGAAAAGCATCCATATCGGTGCGATAAGATAACTGGATTTGGAGATTTTTGGCGTATTGTTTAAATCCTGCGCAATGTCTCGGATGGATTGTGCAATGAACTTCCGTTTTTGGTTTTGGGTCATGGTGATGGTGGTGGCCGTGAACTCCATCAATCGACTCAGCATTTGGAGATTGGCATGGTACGTCCTAAAATCTTTCGGTTTTATAAATAAATTATTTTCTTGTAAAAATTGACGAACACTGAATGCCGACGGATGATAGTGTGAAAATACGAAAAAACGATCGTTGGGTGTTGAGCTTGGATTGTTCTCGTGAAGAGCCGATAAAGCAATCATGGTACGAAGGTACAGTGGATCATTGTGATCACGTATCCGAGATTGATTAAATTTCCCCGACTTGCCCGTGAACGAAAACAGGATGTTCGTCTTGCCTTCTATGGAAATATGTTTTCGTAATAATGATACCGTACCATAATGAGAGGTGTCGTCCTCCTCGACCGATTTCGTTGTTCCGATTCGGAAGTGAGCATAATACATGGTTTTGACAATCAATGCATGTAGAGTATCCATATTCCACGGTGTTTGTTTCATACAATTATCCAAAACTCTGTGAAAGGATTCCCAAAAAGAATCCGTGAATGTCTCTAATCGTTTTAATTTATTATATTCTCGATGTTCCGAAATCCATTTCGGTGAGTATCGTTTCTGCGTTCGCCCTTTTTTATCCATCGCCGTCCATAGAATTTTATTGTCACGTGTCGTATCGCAAATATAAGCAGGTGTCCACGCAGGAGGAATACGAAGCGCATCGATTGTTTTTTTATTCGAAGGACTGATTCGCGATGAGGATGACGACGACGGTTTATGATAAGTATAACGATTCGGGTTCACCGCAACGGTTTCGCGTATGAAAGAAACACCTTGTGTCCCACAGACATCCCCTCCACCCTTCGTTGGCAGGTTGTTATTCGACATGTTTTTCTTGTGCCTTGTATTTTTTTTCCAGCAATTGCGAGTGACGGCGGGATTTTGATTCGCGAAAGCGACGACGTGTACATGATGTGGAATGAGGACGGGTCTTGGTCTTGTTGGATCGACAAAGAATCGGGATCGCAATGTTCGCTATCGTAAGACCACAATGAATGTCCACAGAAGGACCCATCACCGATAGCATAAAGGATGCACAATTTTGTACAAGAAGATGGTACGACTGTTTCTGGGGAAACGCGTCTGCGGAATGTTTCGTACTCTGTTCGTAATATTCCACTGGTACCGAAGAAAATAAATCGTTAACATAGCTCACCTGTCCTTGTTCCAAATGATGTTCATGGAGTAAACGGAGTTTCTCTTTTTTTTTCTGATGGAGACACTTCTCCAGAATGACATCGGGAGTCACCACATACCCTTGTGTGGAAGAATACATCACATATTTCAAATCTTTTTGAAGGGGAGCAAATCCGAATGAAAACGTGGACAGGGTATTGTCATCCAATGGATCTTCTATCTCTATACATAAATGCCCGCCCCATACAATATTCACAACCCATACTCGCATAATATCACCCGCTTTGACAGTATACCCCGCAATGGATCTCGTTTTATTTTTTAATAAATCATCGCGACAATCCGCTACGTTCATCTTGTTCTTATGGAATATTTAATTTTTCTTTTGATGGTGAACCCACGCGATTTCGGTTCTGGATTTACCAGTGGTGATAACGCCGACGGAGGTGAGGGAAATTCATCCTTTATTTTTTCATAAAAAGCGTCGACGACTTCACTGTACGACTCATCGGATTGTTGGGTTTCGTAGTATTTCCTATAAAGATGCATTCTGTCTTGATCAAAAGCATAATTGTTAGGATTGAACCATTCAAATTTTTTAAGATTATCACGTCCTCGAGGTCCGTATATTTTTTGCGTCCAATCTCGATCCTTATGTCTCTCATCAAAAAGATTCCATAAACGTCTGTGTAACTCTTCGTAATTGGATAAACTCCACAAACCAAGAAATTCGGTATACAAAGAATCTGGTATTTTTTCACAATCCAAAAAATCAATGATGTGACAATGATAGATGACGGTTTCCGAGTTTCCTATGGGAATCGGAAGCGCGAATCCGTTTGAATTAATATCCAAGAGAATATTGCTTGCATGCAAATCGAAATGGAAATATTTAGATAAGATAGTGAACCGCAGGACATGAAAAATCGCCGAGAAAATAAGATCCAAATGGTCTTTGCTATGTTCGACTCCTCTTTTACAGACATATGTCCGTTGACCAAAACCTGTTCCTATTCCCATATTACAAGCTTCTTTTAGTGTAGTACTGGGAAGATATTCCATTTCTATACAATATCGTTGTTTATCAGGAAAGCTTCGCAACAGTGCAGGTGGATGGTCCAGTGGAAGTGGATTTTGGCGACCATATGCCATATATATATCCATATGATTCATCGCTTCCATGCGAAAAAGTTCATAATCCGAAATTTTTTTGTGAACCACCTTCGAAATTGTACGCCCCAGCATTGAGGTGTTCGCGACATCATGAATGCTAACTTCTACGAAAGTGCCTGCTCTTCTTTTTTTTTTATTTTCTTTATAAGTTCGTTTCATTTACCTATTTGACGATATTTTTTTCCTTTCGTCTTGTAGCCGTTTCGAAGCATCTTGGAACGAATTTTGAGATGACCATTTGTCATTTACACACAAAAACTACGTACCATTTATTTCGAGAAAGAACTCCAAGGAGTGACTTCGGAACGACCTCGCGGAAACGGTGCAAAATACAATTCGCTTCCCTGGGGAAAGAAAATTACGAAATTGGATCTACCCTAAAAAAAATGATTCCTTTTTTTGTACATAAAAAAAACATTGATTAACCACTTTCGTTTGTATATACAGATATGCTACGTCTCGCGGATCGCTTTTCGAGCTTGTCCACCAAGACATCACCCATGACGACGTCGTCGTCCACGAAGATCTTCGTCCACGGTCGTCTGTTTCGAATGGAGCACCCTCTTCTGGCGATGGAGAAAGAGACTATCACTCGACGTATCTACTTGGCACTGGATTTCAGTGGATCCATGGCCTATCATCGTGATCATCTCCTCCAAATGATGAAAGACATCTCCCTGAAAGATCCCGAAAACCCCTTCATCCATTTCTATCCGTATGGGGTCTTATGTACGAAAATGTGCCCCATCGATGTTCGTTCTGACATCACATGCAGTGTTTTGAATCGTCGTATCAATGACGGGGGAACCAAATTCATCCCTGTCTTACAAGAAATTACCCGCAATATTCGATCCAACCCCGAGGTCCCGATTGTATATTTCATGACGGACGGTGATGCTCAGGATGATTTTGTAGACTCGATGAATACGATGGTGTCCCTCATTGATCAGCGTGGTGGACGATGTGTCCCTGTCCTCTTTAAAGGCGGACGTATTGCAGGACTGGATAAATCAGCCATCCGATTTGACGACTATTCGCAGATGGAATCCCTCTTATCGACCATCTATTCGGACTTTGTCGATGTCAAGAGTCTTCGTGTCCAATTTCCTCTCGGTCAATCATCTTTATTTGTGGATGCAACTTCCTCTCCTTCATGGGGAGCTATGTTGTTAGTGAATCCTCACCAAAAACCTACCGCAGTGATAGGTCCAGATGGAACCCGCCATGTATTCACGGACGTCATTGTACACGATATGACCGAGGCACAAATCGAAGAAACCGTCTTGTTTCTCCTCTCTTGTTCAAAGGCCGTATCTCCGTTGGATCTTCCTTATCTGCGTCAATTCACCAGTCGGATGCAACAGGCAGAACACCGGCAACTTCATGAAAAGGTCATGCGCATTATCGAATCGACCATGCCAAGCATGCGCACACAGGCTGTTGTTGGATTAAGTGGACAAAATAGAACCCGTGTCGATCCCGCCGAGCTTCTACAACAACTCTGTCGTTCGGCTTCCTCGTATCGTATCGGTAGGGTCTTCAGTTCGATTCGCACAGCCACCAAGAAACTTGCGTCCGTGACCCAAAAGGCGGAGATGTACCGTAGGTTATTTTCTCAGTCCGATCTTCCTCCGTGTTCTATGGTGGTACCAGAAGACATCACCGATGATCTCTTGTTTCCTGTCGATGGTCGTGGAGCCTCCTTGGCTTTGAAATCCTTGTTTACGCAAGACTTCGTCGAAGTACTGTCGAATATTGAGACGGATCCTTCTATTTCCGCGATCATTAACAATGGCGCGTCCACACGACTGACATGGATCTGTCGAATGTCCAATGCCTTCTTACAGAATCCCGCATGCACGGAAGAACATCTGCTTCGTCTCACTTATTCACCAGATACGATTTTCACCTTACCGTATGCGAATCACGCGCCTGCATGGCTTTCCACGATCTTGGAAGACAATATCGCTCTCGTTTCCCTTTACGCTGGAATGCTCCAAATAGGATACCCTATGCCTCTTGGACGGAAATCCAATTATCTATTCCTTACAGGATTGATTCAAGCCTTAAAAGAGGATCGATGGGATGTCTTCTTCTTTATGTATGGCTACGCTCGTCAAGTATGGGCCTTCTCTCCGGTGGGTATGCGATATATGCTCCCAGAGCATCGTACGAATCCCATTCACATCTCTCGTACTTCGGATACCATGTTGGAGTCCGTGTATCTTTCTCTCGGGTACTTGTTCATTACGACGGGATGCGAATTAAATACATACGAACGCCCTCCAATCGTCATGCCTTCTATACGTGCTCTGCTTCGTTATATCTGGAGAGAGAATTGTATCCAAATGTGCAAGTCCATGCCAGATCTTAAAGATACATTCCAAGATTTGAATGCACTGAATTCGTCGTGGAGAGATATGGATCCTACCCAATACGAGTTGGATCGAGCATGGGAGACCAAGTCGGTTTCTGCAAAAAGGTGTATCCAACGCTTATTGGAAAGTATCCAAGGAGGAGGATCCGAAATCCATAGAGTACGCGAAGCGTCAAAATTGAACCCTCAATTAGGAACCATTGATCATAAAAGCGCTCATGAACGATTGATCCGTCTTTTTAGGAGGTCTTCTCCGAATCCATCACATTTGATCCCATCGTTTCTGAACATGGAAGAGTGGGAGTCTATGATGAACCATCTCCGTCATTGGATCGAAGAGTCCCCTCGTCTCTTGGAAATGGCCGATCAGACCTTCGGTACCTTTGAACATAGAACGACACCATCATCCGTCTCGGATCTTCTTGCCATGGACGAGATGCTCATCATCTTCGTAGGCGCAATGCGGGATCTGGTTCAAGATCATGACAATGATCTGATCCGCTCCGTGGATTTAGATGATCTGTCCTTGTTAGTACCGTACACGGACGAACAAAAGGACCACGAACGGGAACGAACCGAGAATCTCATGGACAGCCTACTTATGGTAGCCTTCGAGCAAACCAACCCTGCACCCCTCTTGAAATGGATTCCATATGACATTCTTTCCAAGAGACGCGAAATGTTGACGACCTTTTTGTTACAGACGTCCGATAGATTATCTTTCTTGCAAGACATCAAGAGACCCGAGGTGTGGGGCATGATTTCCGATCCGTTCCCTGACGTGTACGAGACCCTCTTGTCGAACATGAACCCCCAGCCATTACCAGGGCCTCGGCGTATTGCCCGATATATTGGTCGTGCCATCGATGCCACCATTCCTGCGGGAATCTTACAAGCATTGCCAGAGGTGGTTGTGCCTGAATGTACGATCAATCCTCGATGGCAAATTCCTCAATCAATGTATGGCCCGTATCTCCAGAAACATCCCATGTCCGATATCATGGACAAATTCGATGCGATTGAAGTGAAGGCAGGGGATACCCACCATCTCTTGGCGGTTCGTATTGGTGAAACGTGGCATCATAAACGACCTCGGGAAGATGATAGCCGACGAACCGAATGGCCAGAAGCCGTGGCTTCCTGTTGTGGAGGACGGACACTCAAGCGGTTCAAGAAGTAAGAGATTTTCTCGGTACAAAAAAAACACCTTTTTTCGAACATGCGAATGGATCTTGACGAGATAATAAACAGCTTTTATAAGTGATTTTTCGGGTGTGGCTGTCGTAAAATCCGAAAAGAGAGCAGTAATATTTGAACAATACAAATCTCGAATGCAAACAATCTTGGCACTTTCTCATTTTTTTTTATACAAAGAAATTTACAAAAAAAAATGTTTCGAAAAAATAAAATTGGTATTATTTACAAAAAAATGTTTAGCCGAAAAAATAAAATTGCACCACGTCGAAATTTATCACAACGACGACGCCTAAGACGAGGAGGATCCCGTTCACCAATGATTAATCGTGCATTGAAATATCGAGGAGGAGAAGGAGAGGATAGAGACTCCTTCGGTGATGTCAAGGAAGATTTTGTAGATACGAAGACTATGAAGGAATACGGAGAGGTTCTCCAGCAAATAGTAGGGTTTAAAAAATTAGCGGATGTTCATGATGATCTGATGAATTATGTTCTTAACAAATCAACACTATCATCGGAGTATTACATTGTTACGAAAGACTCGGATAGTGTCGTTGTTAGTAGGTATTTCGAAAATCTGCGTAGACGTGGCGATCCAAATTTAAATGGTATAAGAGTTATCTTTACAGTAATACCAAATGAAAAAACGGTAAAAATACTGAACGTATTCAAAGATATATTATCTTCGTAAATTCGATTTTGTCGATTTTGTCGATTTTGTCGATTTTGTCGATTTTGTCGATTAAAAAAATGTTGGTATTATTTACAAAAAAATGTTTAGCCGAAAAAATAGAATTGCGCCACGACGAAAATTATCACAACGACGACACAACCGACGGGGAGGAAGTATGCCACGAACGATTTCTCGTAGATATACATATAATGTAGAATCGAATCTATTAGAAGGAGACCTGCAATCAATACCAATGATGGATCGTGAATATACATATAATAATGAATTATTGATACTATTAGAAAAGATTGAAGATTCATGGATTAAGACAACATACGATGAAATAAATGAAGTGTTTAACTTATACAAAGGATACAATGGAGATGTTGATAATTTAGATGAAGTGAAAAAATTCTTTGAAGATAGAATGTACACAGTGAAAATGAACGATCAAGAAAGAGCTAAAGCCATACAATCTTTACGTATTGAAATACCATATTCATTTATAACACATAAAGGAAGGCCAATAAAAGTAACGTTTTGGATTTGGAAAGGAGAAGTTTATTTTGGAACAATTTATAGTGTATTACTCAAAGGTAAGCCAACTCTCAAAAGTGGGGGGGGAGACATCCCAGAATATAATGGAGAGTATGTAAGTGGTCCAATCCCTACTCCGAGAATCCATGAATTTCTCAAAAAATATAAAACAATCGATGAAGACTATAATAAAGTAGGAAACTATGTCCTTGCTCCACGCACAAATGGATACATGGTAGGTAAGATTTTGAGACCATATTATATTGGAAGTGTGACCAAGGATGCATTGGTTGAATTTCCAGATGAAGTGGTCAAGACAATATCGTTGAAACCAGATGCTTCGAATCTTTTATGGCACGACGTGGGGAAATATCCTGCTCATCCTGTATTCAAATTCGAAAAATGATGCATACGTATTAGAAGAACACTCACAACACTTTGACACGACTAATGATAGGTTGTATAATGCACAGATATGAAAGCCTTGGATATCAACATCGCCCATTTATGGAAACGGGAACAAGAATGGATGTCACTTACCTCTCTCCCGCCCTCATCCTCCTTCGGAACGTTGCATCAACGATGCCAGAATCCAGAATGTTATATAGGCTGGGTAAATTATGAAAAGAAGGCATGCACCGTATGTGATGTTGCTCATTGTCCTGCTTGTTTTCAAGTCGTACTCGGTCGATCACATTATTGTAATATTCAGTTCAAGAAAAACATCGAACGACTTATGGAGACCACGAAACCGTGTCCTTTGTGTCATGAACGGATTTATCGCGTGAATGCCAATGATGATGAATTGACGTGCACATTTTGCGACATAGTCTTTTCATGGCGTGACGATACCGTCCGTTTTCTCGGAACCCCTGCACAGGAATCGAAAACGTTTTGTGAGCTATTTATTCAAAATCAAAATCCTCGGAGATGGACATTCCTCCGCAGAACCCAGTACTCGGCGATGACGTTTAAGAAGCAACGAGAGTTGTTCATGGACAACCATCTGTCTCATGATGATTTCATGGAAGTACTACGTGAATTTGTGATCCAAGAATATTATCGAAGCCGTCTCGTAGGGATTTACTTGGGATGTACACTCCAGATCCAGAGCATGCTTTGTAAAGGAGTCGAGATGGACGGGATGATTCGCGAAGCGTTGATGGAAGCACAAGAAAAACGTCGTGAAATTCACGAAAAGGTGGAGTCCAAATATGGACAACAACCGCGCGAATGGCTCATGGAAGATCCATACGAGGAATTATTACAATGTCTTCTTCCTTCTCACGCGTCGTTCTGATTTGGCGAACATCGAACGGAAGACCAGACTGAAACGGACGTCTCTTTGATGTTTCACTTTCGGAACTCGATGCTTCAAATCTCGATTCCCTTTCGCACTTAATCGGAAAAGATCTCCATGATGTAACGGTTGATTGAACACATATTTTAATGGTTCCGCGTGTCCGTTCGTAGATTTCGGGATATCTTCTGCTCGCGCTACTTGAAATACCCGTGGCTCTTTACATACAACCACATTCCAAATATCCGTTGAAGGACGGATATCTTTCGCACCCGCAGAGGAGGTTCCTACTTGTTTATCGGAATGCCATGGAATATGATGTTCTTTTCCGTGATCATAACGAGTGACAATCACATGATTGATATTTGGATCACCGATACGATCACAAATACGTTGTATTATTTCGGGAAATGGATATTGCACGAGGGCATATGCCGATGTTTCTTGGCCGAATCGATAGGTGGACACCGTATCGTCTTTCGCGAATTCGATTTTCGGTGATCGTTTCAATTCTCGGCCACGGTAAGGATATTTTTGGACAGTTTGTTTCATCGCCCAGTCCAGAACTTCATCGGCGAATGCTTTGTCCAAAAAGGCTGGTTGATGACTCCATTCGTCCACTTCACTCATCTACAATCACGACATCACACAAATTAGGATTAGGTAGGTAGGTGGGTAGGTCGGTGTAATCGTGTTTTTTTTTAGAGGAAAGTCATTTTTTTCCGAGAAATGAAATTTGCCATTGTTTAACATGAAAAAAAATGACGAGTTCCTCGTAAAAAAAATAGGAAAAGTGTTTAAATAATAATATGTTGTACCCTTTGTCCCATCAGACCAAGACCATCAAAGGAGGATGTCCCATATAACAATGGTGGTCCACCTTCCAGATGTCCATTTCATCATCGAAATGGTGTTGGCAAGGTACGGAAATACCCACCAAGGTGAATCTTATCCATGGTCACGGTTCTCATTGGAAGAAGGACATCATCTACGGTTATATTTCGATCAACCCATTTCAGAAATTTATGTTGGCAAAAGAGTTGCTTCTACAATTATCGAAGCGACCAAATATTATCTTATGAGAAACGATATCGAAGAAGATATTTTTGAAAAAATAAGGTCTTCTGTGCAATCCATTTCATCGGATGCCTCGAGATGGGCGAACCAAGCATGGTTCTTCATGGAAAAGGAAGCTCGAGATCAATGGATTGCTGAACTGAAGGAAGTGGAAGCGGTGATGCCAATGCCATACCCTTTACCGATCGCGTGTCCATGGGCGCCTCCTCACCCACGGAGCATTGAATTAATTCTACGTCGTGAAGGAGACATGGATCGTGTGTACCGCATTCCGCCCAATGTGTCGGAAATCTCCATCCGATGGGTCCATGGAAAATTATTTGTGTCTTTTATTTAATTTTTTTTCCTATTATATATGACAAAACTCGATTCATTCGAATCTATAAAGACATATTTAAATAATAGGCAACCATTCGTAGTTGTAAACGATTCCACGTTGTTCATTGATATATATAAAAATATTGAAAAATTGCTTACAGATAACAACAAAAAACGTGCTTCATTTTATGTGGATTTATTGCGATATTGGATATACAAAAATCATAAACGTAAATGGTGGTATTTATACGAAATGTATGATTTGAATAAAAGGATAACAGGAGGATGGCCGAAAGATGTAGTAATACGAAATATTAGGGATCATTCAACTCTGTGGGAATCTTGGGAATCTATCGAAGATAAATTGAAAGAAATGGAAGCTATTTTCGATGTAGAGTCTCTTCTCGATACGTCGATAGAGAGTCGTCTGGTACGTATTCTATGCAAAATACATGAATTGTATTCGTTAATGCCATGTAATCACGATTTTACATTAACGCCGAATTGGGATTCGATTGTGGATTATCTAAATCAACAGATTACGTCTTTATTTCCACTCTTTGTAGAAAATACAAAAGAACGTGATATGCGATTTGCGGAATTATATAATCTGATTCTAAAATTGATCCATATCCATGAATCTCAAAAATTCTTTTGGGGTCCTTCTACAGATTTGATGAAAAAAATAAGTGACATGTATGAGCAAAATAAAATAATGATTAAAGAACTGTACGATGTTTTAGATGAACGAAGGTATACATCACGCTTAGAATCTATTCGGGAGTATGATAGGAATAAAAGGACACATGACTTGGAACAAGAAGTATCTATTATGAAGAATTATATTGATAAGAGAATGCGCAAAATCGGAATTTCTATTGGAGGCGATGCGATTCGTCGTCGTAGTGTTTCTTCCCGTAAAAAAAAGAAAGTCTCGGAGAAAAAATGATGTCCTTTCAACGGATTAATCGATAATACTTGTTTTTGATCTAACTGAAAAAAAACGATGGCAGGTTTCATTTATGGAAGAAGCAGAAGAAACCCAACGTCAGACCATGGTACAGGAAATTTCCAAAATCCTTCGTGAGAATTTGTCGGATGAATGTAAAATCCTGTCCATGGCCACCCGCTTGGAATCCTATCTATTTCGTCAATACGGTCATGACATGAACCTCTACCAAGATCTCGGGACTCTTCGTCAACGCATCAGAGCCCATGCCAAGATCCAAGCCGAGATATTTAAAGGAGTTCTCACACATCCCGATGAAGAATTTATTCTTCCTCGTGTCAGTGCCGTGGACGGTGTTGTCGGTGATCTCTGTATGTCCTTACATGGAGATGTTCTACATGTCCGACTCAATGTCGTTTGCCCGAATCCTCGCTATAAAATCAAAGAACCGTTGTTTTCGGTACCATTGACCGAGTTTGATCTGGACCTCATTAAACATTTTCGTTTTCCCATCGGAGTGAAGAAACTGCATGACGATGAAGAGGACCACGACTGTTATGCATGCTGGTTTCCAACCTCTTCTCGATTAGATTGTTCCCACACTATTTGTCGTAAATGCTTGCTCATGTCTTTGAATGCATTAGAGAAATCCGATACTCTCTTCACATGCGGAATATGTCGCCGATCGTTCGAATCCATACCCGTTCAACCCGAAACTCTTTTTGGAATTTCGAAGGGTTCCACTTAAGTGGAACCTGAAAAATCGTCCCGCATTCATACATTGTTTCTCAGAATCTTCTTGAATTGAAACTTGTAAAGAGTGTATTTATGTTTCTTTGTCGATGGTTGTTTATAGACAATGCTTTTGTCTTTTTTTTACGGAACGACGATCGCTTTCCACCCGATGAAATCGGGTGTTTCATGTATTCGTACACGTTTTTTAATGTTGTTATAAATGTTGAGATAGGATAAAGAAGTTTATGATTTCGTATTTCCACTAAACACCTATAAGTATCGTAATATAATATCAAATTTGAAACAAATTCATGGATGGCATCACCTTGTGGTAAAACAGGTTTTTGTTCCATTTTATTATAATCATTTCGAACATATATTAACAAACCCAACGCGACAAAAATACTGCCTTCGGACGAAAATGGTTCTTTTGTTGTTATAGCTGTATGGATCTGTACTTCATTGTATTCTACTAAATACATTGTCATCGCTACCGCATGTTTCGCGTTACTCTCTGCTTCTAAGGACGATGTAGTCAAAGTAGTCTCTAACAACCAATCTAACTCTCTCAAAGTTTCTAAAACATTCTTTTTCTTGAATAATTCTGTTAGAGTCTCTTTATCATCCTTAAACTTTTCTTGAATCGCTCGTTGTAGTTTTATTATATCAAACGTTTGGCTACTATCTTTCTGTCTCTTTAAGGGATCTTTTTTTGTTTCATAAACGGTCAACGGTCTTATTGTTTCATTATAAGATCTTATAAAGTCGCTTCTGGAATCGATGGTTTCACTTTGTTGCATACTGTTAATGGTACGGGTTAGTACATGCGGTGAAGATGTCCGAATTTCGTTTATTGCACCATATAATTTACACATTAATTTTATTATATTGTAACGAGTATAAGTCTTAATGCCTTGATAAAGTTCATATGGATCTTTCATACGGAATCATCTTAACATTGACGTATCTAATATGCCAGTGTATGGTAGTCGTCCTTTATCGTAATGATCTTGAACAAATAATAACATCCCCAAAGCAATAAATTTACTATTTTCATCTATCGGTGTTCTACAGAAATTTTGAAAATGGTCTTTGTTATATTTCATTAAATATTTTGTCATCAACCATGCGTATATGAATCCAATTCTCGTAAAATATCGAAAACATTGCTTCTCTGAAAAAAAGTCTCGGTTATCTCACCGTTCTTGATTTTTCCATCCACAATTTCTTGTAGTTCTCCAATATTAAAATCGTATTCACTTATACTTCGTACTGCTCCATTCTTTATTTTTTGCTTATAAGGTGTTAATGGCTTTATGATTTTGTTATAAGATTCTATAAAATCGGTCATAATATTATAAATAAGGCGAAGAAAAAGAAATAGCGGTTCGAGATCTTCGAGCCCTTTGTTTTTTTTTCGCGGTGGTTCTTGTACCTCCTTTCGTTGGCTCTTTTAATGACGAAATCCATTCTTCTCCATTCCATCTAAATATCCGTGTTTCGAATGGTTTTGTTTTTGCAATGGCTTCATCGAATTTGTCTTTTGAGACATTTTGAAACTCTTTAGATTTTTGTTCTCTTCCTGACGTCCATTTTAATAGTAGCGTGTTATCATCGGTAAATTCATATTCATCCATAGGACTAAATCCTTTTCCGTCGTCAGGAGACATATAAAATTTTGGTTCCTTCCTATTTATTCGAAAGTAAAAATCGTATGCTTTTGTTGTTGGTGGTGTTTCTATCGGTAAAGGGGGGTGAACGGCGGGAAATTTATACGGGGTAGGTGGTGGAACGGGAGGGGGAGTTTGTAGAGCAGTGAGACTTCTATAAAATAATTGTAATTTTTCTAATAGTTTTCTCTTATAGTCACCCTTTTCTCCCGTTCTATAAGATGAATTTATAGCACTAAAATCTGTGATAAAATCAATCGAAGGTTGAATTCGGGATAAATACGTTTGAAGCTTGTTTTCGAAGATGAGATTTTCAATTTTAGCTTGTCGTCCAATGTCATCCTGTAATTTTTCCATTATTTTCAATCGAACCATATACAAAACACTTAGAACGACAAAAGTATTGCTTCCATCCATTGTTTTTTCTCCCGAACACAATTGTTCAAAAAAACTCTTGTTATAATCCACTAAATACATCATCATCACAATTGCATGGAGTTTTTCATGATGCACTTTCAATGTCTGAAAAATTGCATTGATATCCTCATCCTTCGATTTTGTAAATAATCTTTCAACATCTGCTTTAAATGTGTGATCTCCATTGGTCAATGTTTCGACCTCTGTGCGTAATTCACCTATTGATATTCGTTTAAATAGAAATCGATCTCGGATTAAAGCATTATACGATTCTATAAACCCTTGTTCTGGTTCTGGTTCTGTTGGCGATGGTGGCGACTGTGACGACGAAGTATCTTGAGGATATTTTTCTAAATTATCCGAATCTTCGGAATCTTGTTTTTGAAAACCTAAAATTGAATCTTGTTGGGGTGGTGATACGGTGGACGTCGAACGTGAGCTTTGAGAGATCTCTTTCTTACTTGTTTTTTTTTTATTTTCACGTAATTTATAATTTATGTATGAACGGAGGAACGAATAATCTAAAGATTCATGCCCCTCTCTCATCGCAGTGATAATTTTTTGTAATTCTTGTTGTAAGTTTTCCATTGACAGTGGCCAGTGTATTGACTTGTGTACGTCCTCGTAATATTTCAGTGCACGATTTCTGTCACCACTTTCTTTTAAATTTTTTAAACATTGAATACTCTCTGTAAATATACCTTCAAAATATTCTTTACTACCTTGTGTATAGGTTAAATTGGAAGGTTTTTTTAAAATGTCAGTGAGTGTCGTGCCGACTTTGCAATAGTCGCTTGATGTCATTTTAAATATATTTCCTTTTTTTTTTTTTTGGGAGAGGGGAACGGAAAAGGGTTATTAAAGATAAAAAGAGATAAAAAGAAATAAATGTCAGCAGAGAACGTGGATCTCGATGAAATTATACAGACAGTTTTCGATCAACTGGGGTATTATGGAAAAGAATCCTTTTATCAACGCGCCATGATGTTGGAATTCAATGCCCGGGGTATTGTGGTGGATTCGGAAAAATCGATTTCCACTTATTATACCGATTCCAAGGGGAATCGTCATACGATCTCCAATGATCGCATTGATTTGTACGTTCATGTCTCTCCTACCTCGAAAATGGTATTGGAACTAAAACACTCGGATTCAATGAAAGAGGAATTTGTCCATCAAATGCATCGGTACATCGACGGTCTTTGTGTATGTGAAGAACCCATCACCGAGGCATACATCATTTGTTTCCCCAAATCCAAGGACAAGCTACCGTTTAAATTATCCGTGGACCATTCTTATATCCCAAAAAAAAATATTGCGCATGGATATGAACAAATCTGAGTGGAACGAGGCATTTTTAGTCGAACATAATTCGAAGAGAAACGCCCCCCCTTTCGGATGGTCGTCGTCCTTGGAAGCACTCGCCAAGATACATGTGGAAGAATTGGTACGCATGAAAATGACCAAACACGGAAACGTTCCTCCTCAAGGATACCAGAACATTGCCAGTGGGAAGAAAAATATGTTGAAACCTCATGTTCCGGTCAATTTATGGATGACGGACCACGGACATAAAGCACCCATCACCAACGCTTCTATGAAATGTATCGGTGCATGGTATTCCCACGACCCCACCACCAATGACGTGATTGTGGTTTGTAATTATGGTCCTTAAAACGTCAAAAATCCAATGACGCCGTTGACGCGAAATTTCTCGGTTGAATGGACATCCGTCCGACGATGTAATCGTTCATTTTGAAGATTGCGTTTTCCCCTCTCCATTTTCGCATAATGGTAAAAAAACATCTGGCGATGATTCGAAGTAACCGAGAACTTTCGACAATACGCTTCGTACGCTAATCGACATCCTACAATATCGGCAAAATTTTCATCAAATGTAAGTGCGCCATTCATACCTAACGATGCATAATGTCGGATAACCGACTTTTTTTGGGTCCGATAAAGACGGTCATCGTCGACACTCCACCAATCTCGTTGGTTTCCTTTCACATCAAAACGTCGCCCATAATCATCAATTGCATGGACCATTTCGTGACCGATAATTGTTCCGATTCTTGCATAATTGTAGATATTGGACCTTGTTTCTAAACTGAAAAACGGAGGTTCTAAAATACCTGCTGGAATCACCATTTCATTGCGTTGAGCATCGTAGTAAGCATTCACATGAATCGATGAAACATTGGACCAATCATAGGGCGTCCGAGACACGAGGGTAGCATCGTTCCAGTAACCCATATAACGATCATAATGGGCTTGGACTTTTTGTTTCATCGTGAGGGGTGACGGCGGATACGTTTCTGTTTCCTCCTCGTCCGATGAAGAAGGACCGAAAAAACGGATGGTCATCTCGCGGATTTTTCGAATGGCGTGTTGGATCGTCTTTGTATCATGCATCCATTGAAAAGAGCGTGTCTCCAATAAATCCACAAACACTTCACATAATTCTTTTTGTAGGTTATGTAAATAGATACGGACGAGATCTTGTTTGTCGCGATATTGCCACACCTGAGTTTGAAAGATTCGACTTATAGGAATCGCATTGAGATTCTGCATTTTATGGAAACATTGCCGTAGACGACTTTCTTGACCACGCGTTCCCCATACTTGTTGCTCTAATCGAAACAAAGCACGTTCTTTGATTGGAGAAAGGAAGACATACTCGTGCCAAAAAAGACATTCGCACCATCGGAAATAAACGGCCCATTGTTCCCATGTCGATCGATACAAAATCAATTCCTGCAACTTGTCCATACTTTTCATGGACGGGATTCGGATTTTTGTGGACGGGGTGATTCTTTTAAATCCCATGACATGTAATAAATCATACCAATCGATCCACGAAAGACGATGTTGAATTTCAGAAAGGGGAAGGTAATGACGAGTTTTTTCCAATTGATTATCGTATAAGGGTGTTGTGGCGATTCGAGCTAATTGGGATTCAATATACCATACGTCTTGACTTTCCGAGACCGAACATGGTAGACATTGGCGCACTGTATCACAAAAAATTTGTTGTGTTTTTTTAGAAAGGTACGATTCACGAGAAGGAAGATGATACCCATGATTAAAAAACACCAACGAAAATTGGTCCGCGTCGGGGTACGAAATTTCGACTTCAACGGAAAGGGGACTTATTTGAAGACGATTGAGATACGTCAGTACATGAATCCATGTTTTCTGGGAAAGCGGTATATAGAACTCGTCCTGATGGACGTATGGGTCAGATAAAAGGGGTTTCATGCGAGAGATGCAGTGTGCGATATGACGATCTTCTAATTGGGAATACATATTGATCGATGATTGGTGTTTCGGAATTCGAACCGTTTGCATCCATTGATGGTTGACATGGGTGTAAAAATCATCCTCATCAATTGACATTTAGTATTTGTTTCACATTTTTTTTGGGAGAGGGTCTTTTCGGAATTTTGAAGAAAACAGAATCAGAAAAGAAAAAAAGAAATATTTTTGCACTTTTCTAAATTGTGTTTTTCTATTCAGTTTTTTTCTTTTGGAAACTTTTTCAAATTTAGTTTCTTCAATTATTCATTTCAGATTTTCTAATGAGATCATCCAAGAAGTCATTTCAGATTTTTGAAAGAAATGGAATCAGAAAAGAAAAATAGAAATATTTTTGCACTTTTCTAAATTGTGTTTTTCTATTCAGTTTTTTTCTTTTGGGAACTTTTTCAAATTAAGTTTCATCAAAGACTCATTTCAGATTTTCTAATGAGATCATCCAAGGAGTCATTTCAGATTTTTTAAGATCATTCAAGGAGTCATTTCAGATTTTTGAAAGAAATGGAATCAGAAAAGAAAAAAAGAAATATTTTTGCACTTTTCTAAATTGTGTTTTTCTATTCAGTTTTTTTCTTTTGGGAACTTTTTCAAATTTAGTTTCTTCAATTATTCATTTCAGATTTTCTAATGAGATCATCCAAGAAGTCATTTCAGATTTTTGAAAGAAATGGAATCAGAAAAGAAAAAAAGAAATATTTTTGCACTTTTCTAAATTGTGTTTTTCTATTCAGTTTTTTTCTTTTGGGAACTTTTTCAAATTAAGTTTCATCAAAGACTCATTTCAGATTTTCTAATGAGATCATCCAAGGAGTCATTTCAGATTTTTTAAGATCATTCAAGGAGTCATTTCAGATTTTTGAAAGAAATGGAATCAGAAAAGAAAAAAAGAAATATTTTTGCACTTTTCTAAATTGTGTTTTTCTATTCAGTTTTTTTCTTTTGGGAACTTTTTCAAATTTAGTTTCTTCAATTATTCATTTCAGATTTTCTAATGAGATCATCCAAGAAGTCATTTCAGATTTTTGAAAGAAATGGAATCAGAAAAGAAAAAAAGAAATATTTTTGCACTTTTCTAAATTGTGTTTTTCTATTCAGTTTTTTTCTTTTGGGAACTTTTTCAAATTAA
>Ga0214917_10000704_pt1 | contig 43749 bp, 39 predicted proteins | sample LL_1208_BB_MetaG_FD_177983 | JGI IMG/M metagenome (GOLD analysis project Ga0214917, IMG submission 177983) | Freshwater microbial communities from Lake Lanier, Atlanta, Georgia, United States - LL_1208_BB | ecosystem: Environmental > Aquatic > Freshwater > Lake | place: USA: Georgia | collected... | reverse complement strand
TCTCGCCGAGGAAGCCCGCGATTTCGGCCTGATCGACCATGTGGTGGATAAGCGCCCGCTCAGCGGTGCGGATGCCGCGAAGAGCTGATTTGGCGCAGCCTTCCCTCCCAATCGAGACAAATCTTCCCCCCGGCGCCCGCCGGGGCTACAATTCCATGACGCTCGCCCCCGCCCTCCCGGCGGGCCCGGCGGGCGAGGAGCGAGCATGAGCAAGTCTTCCGGCGATTCCAAGAACACGCTGTATTGTTCCTTCTGCGGCAAGTCGCAGCATGAGGTGCGCAAGCTGATCGCTGGGCCGACGGTGTTCATCTGTGATGAATGCGTCGAACTCTGCATGGATATCATCCGTGAGGAGCACAAGACCACGCTGGTTAAAAGCCGCGATGGCGTGCCCACACCGCGTGAAATCTGCAAGGTGCTGGATGATTACGTCATCGGCCAGGAGCACGCCAAGAAGGTTTTGGCCGTCGCGGTGCATAACCATTACAAGCGGCTGGCAGCCCAGGCGAAGAACAACGAGATCGAGATCGCCAAATCCAACATCATGCTGCTCGGCCCCACCGGCTCGGGCAAGACCTTGTTGGCCCAGACCCTCGCCCGCATTCTCGACGTCCCCTTCACCATGGCCGATGCGACGACGCTGACCGAGGCCGGCTATGTCGGTGAGGATGTGGAAAACATCATCCTCAAGCTGCTGCAAGCCGCCGATTACAATGTGGAACGGGCGCAGCGCGGCATCGTCTATATCGACGAGGTCGATAAGATTTCCCGCAAATCCGACAACCCTTCCATCACCCGCGACGTGAGCGGCGAGGGTGTGCAGCAGGCCCTGCTGAAGATCATGGAGGGCACGGTCGCCTCCGTGCCGCCGCAGGGTGGCAGAAAGCACCCGCAGCAGGAATTCCTGCAGGTGGATACCACCAATATCCTCTTCATCGTCGGTGGCGCCTTTGCCGGCCTCGAACGCATCATCGGCCAGCGCGGCAAGGGCTCGGGCATTGGCTTCGGCGCCGATGTCAAAAGCCCCGATGACCGCCGCGCCGGCGCGGTGCTGCGCGAGGTTGAGCCTGAGGATCTGCTGAAATTCGGCCTCATCCCCGAATTCATCGGCCGCCTGCCGGTCATCGCCACCCTCGAGGATCTCGACGAAAAGGCGCTGATCGAAATCCTCACCAAGCCGAAAAACGCGCTGATCAAGCAGTATCAGCGCCTTTTCGAGATGGAGGGTGCCAAGCTCACCTTCACCGAGGATGCGCTCAAGGCCGTCGCCAACCGCGCCATCCAGCGCAAGACCGGCGCGCGCGGCCTGCGCTCCATCATGGAGAGCATCCTGCTGCTCACCATGTTCGACCTGCCAGGCCGTGATGATGTGGATGAGGTGGTGGTCAATGGCGAGGTGGCCGAGGGCCGCGGCCAGCCGCTCTTCATCTATGGCGAACGCAGCCAGGAGCAGGCCTCGGCGTGAGCCGGGGCTTTTGCCCATTCCCTTCTGCCCCGCTCCCTTGTTCGCGAGGGGGCGGGTCCCCAACTCCCTAACCCTAAGGCGCCTGGCCTCGTGCCGCTTCTGGGCGAAGCCCGCGCCGACTGTCCTTTGTGAGGTCATATGACGGAATTCAAAAGCGGCGATTTGCTTCCTGTGCTGCCGCTGCGCGATATCGTGGTTTTCCCGCACATGATTGTGCCGCTCTTTGTCGGCCGCGATAAATCCGTCCGCGCCCTCGAAGCGGTGATGCGTGATGACAAGCAAATCCTGCTCGTCGCGCAGAAAAACGCCGCCCAGGATGACCCCGGCGCCGATGATCTGTACAAGATCGGCACCGTCTCCACGGTGCTGCAATTGCTCAAACTGCCCGATGGCACGGTGAAAGTGCTGGTCGAAGGCAGCCGCCGCGCCAAGATCGGCCGCTTCCAGGAAACCGAAAATTACTTCGAGGCCGTGGCCGAGCTGCTGCCCGAAGAGGCGGGCGAGCCCAAGGAGACCGAGGCGCTGGCCCGCACCGTGGTCAGCCAGTTCGAGAGCTATATTAAGCTCAACAAGAAAATCGCCCCCGAGGTGCTGGTCTCCGTCAACCAGATCGACGACCCGGCCAAGCTGGCCGACACGGTCGCCTGCCACCTCTCGATCAAAATCCCCGAAAAGCAGGAGCTGCTGGAAATCACCGGCACCGCGCCCCGGCTCGAGCGCGTCTTCCAGCACATGGAAGGCGAGATCGGCGTCCTCCAGGTCGAGAAGAAAATCCGCAACCGCGTGAAGCGGCAAATGGAAAAGACCCAGCGCGAATATTACCTCAACGAGCAGTTGAAGGCGATCCAGAAGGAGCTGGGCGAGGGCGAGGAAGGCCGCGACGAGGCCGCCGAGCTGGAAGCCAAGATCCGCGAGACCAAGCTCTCCAAGGAAGCGCGCGAGAAGGCGCTGGCGGAGCTGAAAAAGCTGCGCTCCATGTCGCCCATGTCGGCCGAGGCCACCGTGGTGCGCAATTATCTCGACTGGATTCTCTCCATCCCCTGGAAGAAGAAATCCAAGGTGAAGAATGACGTCGTCGCCGCCGAAGCGGTGCTCGATGCCGATCATTACGGGCTGGAGAAGGTGAAGGAGCGCATCACCGAATACCTCGCCGTGCAAAGCCGCAGCCCGAAAATCCGCGGCCCCATCCTCTGCCTGGTCGGCCCCCCCGGCGTGGGCAAAACCTCGCTCGGCAAGAGCATTGCCAAGGCCACCGGGCGCAATTTCGTCCGCATGAGCCTCGGCGGCGTGCGTGATGAGGCCGAGGTGCGCGGCCATCGCCGCACCTATATCGGCTCAATGCCCGGCAAGGTCATCCAGGGCATGAAGAAGGCGAAAACCTCCAACCCGCTCTTCCTGCTCGATGAAATCGACAAGCTCGGCGCCGATTGGCGTGGTGACCCCTCGAGCGCGCTGCTCGAGGTGCTCGACCCCGAACAGAACGCAACCTTCGCCGATCACTACCTCGAGGTCGATTACGACCTGTCGGATGTGATGTTCGTCACCACCGCCAATAGCCTGCGCATGCCCCAGCCGCTGCTCGACCGCATGGAGATCATCCGCATCCCCGGCTATACCGAGGATGAGAAGGTCGAAATCGCCAAGCGCCACCTGATGCCCAAGGTGAGCGAGGCCAATGGCCTCAAGCCCAGCGAATGGTCGGTGGCCGATGATGTGCTGCGCGAATTGGTCCGCACCTACACGCGTGAGGCCGGCGTGCGCAGCCTTGAGCGTGAGATCGGCAGCCTCGCCCGCAAGGCGGTGAAGGAGATCGTGACGCTCAAGACCAAGAAGGTCGTGATCACCAAGAAGAACATGGCCAAATATGCCGGCGTGGCCAAATTCCGCTTCGGCGAGGCCGAGAGCGAGGATATGGTCGGCGTCGTCACCGGCCTGGCCTGGACTGAGGTGGGCGGCGATATCCTCACCATCGAAAGCGTGGTGGTGCCCGGCAAGGGCAATATCAAGCCAACCGGCCAATTGGGCGATGTGATGAAGGAGAGCGTCTCGGCCGCGCTCAGCTATGTGCGCAGCCGCGCCACCACCTTCGGCATCAAGCCCACCTTGTTCGAAAAGCGCGACATCCATGTGCATGTGCCCGAAGGGGCCACGCCCAAGGATGGCCCATCGGCCGGCATCGCCATGGCCACCTCCATCGTCTCCGTGCTGACCGGTATACCCATCCGCCGCGATGTGGCGATGACGGGTGAGATCACCCTGCGCGGCCGCGTCCTGCCCATTGGCGGCCTCAAGGAGAAACTGCTCGCAGCCCTGCGCGCCGGCATCAAGACCGTCTTCATCCCCAAGGACAATGAAAAGGACCTCGCCGAGATTCCGGACAATGTGAAAAAGGGCCTGAAGATTTTCGCCGTCTCGCATGTCGATGAGGTCATCGCCAAAGCCCTGGTCAGCCCACCTGTTGCGATAGAATGGGTGGAGCCCGAGGAGGTGGCCGCTGTCACCCCCACCGGCGAATCGGTGGCGGTACGGCCGCACTAAGGCCAGCGGTGAAGTTGGGGGCACCCTATAGCCGGGTGCCCCGCCCCCCGCGACTCGGCGCGGGCATGACGAATAGGCCAAAAATGGCGGATTTCCGGGGATAAACCGGTCATCGGAGTTGACGCGCCAAAACCCCTGCAATTAGTGTCCGTCGAGTTTGCGAGGGCGGAATCGGCCGCCCCGCTTGGTTCCCCAGGGGGTTGGCTATGAACAAACAGGATCTGGTGGCCGTGGTGGCTGATGCCGGCGACATTTCGAAGGCCAAGGCCGGCGAAGTGGTCGACGCCATCTTCACCGCGATCGAAGACGCGCTGAAGACCAAGGGTGGCGAGGTTCGCCTGGTCGGCTTTGGCACTTTCAGCACCACCGAGCGCGCCGCCGGCAAGGGCCGCAACCCGCGCACCGGCGAAGATATCGAAATCCCGGCCAGCACCACCGTGCGCTTCAAGGCCGGCAAGGCCCTCAAGGACGCTGTGAACTAAGCAGCGCAGCGTCTCCGCAAAGGCCGGCCTGGCAAGGGCCGGCCTTTTTTGTGCCCGCCTTTTGTGCCCCCCATGCCCCGCTGGGAAGCGGCGGCAGCCTATGCTAACAACTCACTTCAGGGGCGCTTAGCTCAGCCGGTAGAGCGCCTGCTTTACACGCAGGATGTCGGCGGTTCGATCCCGTCAGCGCCCATTCCCTTTTCCGCGCCATCAGCCGGTTTTTTCCCGACCCGCGCTTGACACAAATCCCCCCAGCCATCATACCCCGCCTCCTGGATTGCGGGTGTAGCTCAGTTGGTTAGAGCGCCGGCCTGTCACGCCGGAGGTCGCGGGTTCGAGCCCCGTCACTCGCGCCAGCAATCCCCTCCCCATCACTGCAATATCTCGCGTTTTTTGCTTTTCCGGCCTATGGCGGAAGCGGCGTCATGTCGGTATTGTCCGGCCACGCTGCACCGCACCACACGGTGTGGGCAGCGGCAAGGAAACGAGGGGCACCGGGCAACCGGCCAAGCGCCTCGTGTTGAGGCGGGGGGCAGTGGCACGCGAATGGTTCGGCGTATCCATGCCCCAGGCACAGCGGTTGAGAGGTCAAGGCCATGAATGCCAGCCTGCTCGGTGAGTATTTTCCGGTCCTGGTGTTTATCGGGATTGCGGCGGGCATTGCGCTCGCCATGGTGGGCGGCGCTTTGCTGGTGGCCCGGCAGAAGCCCAATCCGGAAAAGCTTTCCGCCTATGAATGCGGCTTTGAGCCGTTCGACGATACGCGCCGGCGCTTCGATGTGCGCTTCTACCTCGTGGCCATCCTCTTCATCATTTTTGACCTCGAAGTGGCCTTCCTCTTCCCCTGGGCGGTGACGCTGGGCGAAATCGGCTGGCTCGGCTTCCTCTCCATGATGGGCTTCCTGAGCGTGCTCACCGTCGGTTTCATCTATGAATGGCGCAAGGGGGCGCTCGATTGGCAATGAGCGATCTCGCTTGGAACCGCCAGGCTCTCCCGCCTGGCCCCGAACAGGATGCCGTCATCGGCGGCATCACCGGCGAAATCGAGGATAAGGGCTTCGTCGTCGCCAATCTCGACAAGGTGGTGAACTGGGCGCGCACCGGCTCCCTCTGGCCGATGACCTTTGGTCTCGCCTGCTGCGCCGTGCCGATGATCCACGCCTATATGGCGCGTTACGACCTCGACCGATTCGGCATCATCCCGCGCGGCTCGCCGCGGCAGAGTGACGTCATGATCGTGGCAGGGACACTGACCAATAAAATGGCGCCCGCGCTCCGAAAAGTCTATGACCAGATGAGCGAGCCGCGCTGGGTCATCTCCATGGGCAGCTGCGCCAATGGCGGCGGCTATTACCATTACAGCTACGCCGTGGTGCGCGGCTGTGACCGTATCGTGCCGGTCGATATCTACGTCCCCGGCTGCCCGCCCACCGCCGAGGCGCTGGTCTATGGCATCATGCAATTGCAGAAGAAAATCCGCCGCACCGGGACCATTCTCCGTGGTTGAGGCGCTGCAAACGGCGCTGCTCGCCGCCATCCCACAGGCCCGCCTGACCACCCAGCGCGGCGGCGCCGAGCTGGTCCTGCACACCCCCCGCGAGGGGCTGCTCGCCCTGATGCTGACGCTGCGCGACGCGCCCGGCCTCGAATTCGCCCAATGCATGGATATCTGCGGCGTGGATTGGCCCGAACGCCCCGAGCGTTTCGAGGTGGTCTATAACCTGCTCAGCCTCTCGCTGAACCAGCGCCTGCGCGTGGTGGTCCCCGCCAGCGAATCGACGCCCGTGCCCTCCGTCGCCGCCATCTGGCCCGCCGCCACCTGGTTCGAGCGCGAAACCTGGGACATGTATGGCGTGGTCTTCGAGGGGCTGTCGGATATGCGCCGCCTGCTCACCGATTACGGCTTCGAGGGCCATCCGCTGCGCAAGGATTTCCCCCTCAGCGGCCATATCGAGCTGCGCTACGACGAAGAGCGCAAGCAGGTGGTCTATGAGCCGGTGAAGCTCACCCAGGATTTCCGCAGCTTTGACTTCCTCAGCCCCTGGGAAGCGATGACGACCCTGCCGGGCGACGAGAAAATCCACCTCAACCGCGTGGAGGGGCCCAAGCCATGAGCGTCACCACCACCCACCTCACCGCAAACACGGTGCAGGTCGATAGCCACACCATCAATTTCGGCCCCCAGCATCCCGCCGCCCATGGCGTGCTGCGCCTCATCCTCGAGATGAAGGGCGAGGTCGTGGAGCGCGCCGACCCGCATATCGGCCTGCTGCATCGCGGCACCGAGAAGCTGATTGAGCATAAGACCTATCTGCAGGCGCTGCCCTATTTTGACCGGCTGGATTACGTCAGCCCGATGTGCATGGAGCACGCCTTTGCCATCGCAACCGAAAGGCTGCTGGGCATCGAGGGCGATATCCCCGAACGCGCGCAATATATCCGCGTGCTCTTCTCCGAAATCACCCGCATTCTCAACCATTTGCTCAACGTCACCACCTATGCGCTGGATTGCGGCGCCATCACCCCCGCCCTTTGGGGCTTCGAGCAGCGCGAGCATCTGCTGGAAATGTACGAGCAGGTCAGCGGCTCGCATTACCACGCCAACTATTTTCGGCCCGGCGGCGTGGCGAAAGACCTCCCCGCCGGCATGGAGGCGCGCATCGGCGGCTGGTGCGAGCAATTCCCCGCCTTCATCGATAAGCTCGAAGGCCTGCTGACCAACAATCGCATCTTCAAGCAGCGCACCGTCGATATCGGCGTCATGACCGCTGAGCAGGCCATCGAATGGGGCTTTTCCGGCCCCTGCCTGCGCGCCTCCGGCCTGGCTTGGGATTTGCGCCGCAGCCAGCCCTATGACGTCTATGACCGGATGGAATTCGACATCCCCGTCGGCCGCCATGGCGATTGCTATGACCGTTACCTCGTCCGCATCGCCGAAATGCGCCAATCGCTGCGCATCATCGCCCAGTGCCTCGCCCAAATGCGCCCCGGCCCCATCAAGGTGCTCGACAATAAGATCACGCCGCCCAAGCGCGGCGCGATGAAGCGCTCGATGGAAGCCCTCATCCACCACTTCAAACTCTACACCGAGGGCTACCACGTGCCCGAAGGCTCGACCTATTCGGTGGTGGAAGCCCCCAAGGGCGAGTTCGGCGTCTACCTTGTCGCCGATGGCGGCAATAAACCCTATCGCTGCAAGATTCGCGCCCCCGGCTATGCCCATCTGCAGGCCATGGAGGTGCTCTCCAAAGGCCATATGCTGGCCGATGCGGTGGCAATCATTGGCAGCCTGGATATCGTGTTCGGAGAGATTGACCGGTGAGCGACGAACCGACGAGTTTTGCCTTCGACGCCGAGGCCGAGGCAGCCATCGCCAAAATCCTGCCCCGCTACCCCGAGGGCAAGCAGGCCAGCGGCGTCATCCCGCTGCTCTATCAGGTGCAATACCAGATGGGCCGGCAGACCGGCAGCGCCTGGGTGCCGCGCATCGCCATGGATGTGGTGGCCGAGCGTCTCGGCATGGCGCCCATCCGCGTCTATGAGGTCGCCAGCTTCTACTTCATGTTCAATCTGAAGAAGATGGGCCGCTACCATCTGCAAGTCTGCGGCACCACGCCATGCTGGCTGCGCGGCAGTGACGAGGTGCTGCGCGCCTGCCGCGATGCCGGCGGCCTGAAGGGCTATGGCGATAGCTCCGCCGATGGCCTCTTCACCCTCAGCGAGGTGGAATGCATGGGCGCCTGCGTCAATGCGCCCATGCTCTGCATCGACGAGGACTACCACGAGGATCTGAATTACGAGCGCACCGTGGCGCTGATCGAGGCGCTCAAGCGCGGCGAGCGGCCGGCCCCGGGCAGCAGCATCGGCCGCCAGACCAGCGCGCCCGAAGGTGGTCCCATCGTGCTGGTGGAGGGCTGAGCCATGGCATTGTCTGACAAGGACCGGATTTTCACCAATCTCTACGGCACCAAGCCGTGGAACCTGGCCGCGGCACGCATGCGCGGCGATTGGGACGGCACGGCCGGCATCATCCAGAAGGGCCGCGACTGGATCGTCAATGAGATGAAGGAAAGCGGCTTGCGCGGCCGCGGCGGCGCCGGCTTCCCCACCGGCATGAAGTGGTCCTTCATGCCCAAGGCGACCGATGGCCGCCCCTGCTACCTCGTCGTCAATGCCGATGAGAGCGAACCCGGCACCTGCAAGGACCGCGACATCATCCGCCATGATCCGCATAAGCTGATCGAAGGCTGCCTGATCGCCGGCTCCGCCATGGGCGCCTCCGCCGGCTACATCTACATCCGCGGCGAATACGCCTATGAGGCCAAAATCCTCCAGGCCGCGATCGACGAGGCCTATGATGCCGGCCTGCTCGGCAAAAACGCCGCCGGCTCGGGCTATGATTACGAGCTCTATCTGCATCGCGGCGCCGGCGCCTATATTTGCGGCGAGGAAACCGCCCTCATCGAGAGCCTGGAAGGCAAGAAGGGCATGCCGCGGATGAAACCGCCATTCCCCGCCGCTGTCGGCCTTTATGGCTGCCCCACCACGGTGAACAACGTCGAAACCATCGCGGTGGCGCCCACCATTCTGCGTCGCGGTGCCTCCTGGTTCGCCGGCTTTGGCCGCGCCAAAAACTCCGGCACCAAAATCTTCTGCCTGCAAGGCCATGTGAACAAGCCCTGCAACGTCGAAGAGGAAATGAGCATGCCGCTGCGCGAGTTGATCGACCGCCATGCCGGCGGCGTGCGCGGCGGCTGGGACAATCTGCTGGCCGTCATCCCCGGCGGTTCCTCCACGCCGATGATCCCGAAAAGCGTCTGCGACGATGTGCTGATGGATTTCGACGCGCTGCGCGAACACAAAACCGGCCTGGGCACGGCGGGCGTCATCGTGATGGACAAATCAACCGATTTGATCAAAGCCATCCAGCGCCTCTCCGCCTTCTACAAGCATGAAAGCTGCGGCCAATGCACCCCTTGCCGCGAGGGCATGGGCTGGGTGAACCGGGTGATGCTGCGCATGGTCGAAGGCCGCGCCGAAATCGCCGAAATCGACGTGCTGGAACAGGTGACCCGCCAAATCGAGGGCCACACCATCTGCGCCCTGGCCGATGGCGGCGTATGGCCGGTGCAGGGGCTGATCCGGCACTTCAGGCCGCTGATGGAAGAGCGAATCGCGGCCTACAAGGCAGCCCATACCGCGATGGCGGCGGAGTGATGAGCATGAACACGGTGCAGGGCGACAGCGAGAAATTCAGGCCGCTGATGGAAGAGCGAATCGCGGCCTACAAGGCCGCCCACACCGCGATGGCGGCGGAGTAAACAGATGGCCAAGGTCACCGTAGACGGCATCGAAGTCGAAATCCCCAATGGCGCCTCCGTGCTCCAGGCCTGCGAGGCTGCGGGTAAGGAAATCCCGCGCTTCTGCTATCACGAGCGCCTGTCGGTCGCCGGCAATTGCCGCATGTGCCTGGTCGAGGTCGAAAAAGCCCCCAAGCCGGTCGCCTCCTGCGCCTATCCGGTGATGGAGGGGATGAAAATCTTCACCGACACCGCCATGGTCCGCAATGCCCGCCGCGGCGTGATGGAATTCCTGCTCATCAACCACCCGCTCGATTGCCCAATCTGCGACCAGGGCGGCGAATGCGACCTGCAGGACCAGGCCGTGGCCTATGGCAAGGACAGCTCCCGCTTCGACGAGCAAAAGCGCTCGGTGAAGGATAAGAATATCGGCCCGCTCATCAAAACGGTGATGACGCGCTGCATCCAATGCACCCGCTGCATCCGCTTCGCCACCGAAGTGGCCGGCGTGCCCGAACTCGGCGCCACCGGCCGCGGCGAGAGCATGGAAGTCGGCACCTATGTCGAAAAGGCGCTCAGCTCCGAACTCTCCGGCAACCTCATCGACATCTGCCCCGTCGGCGCGCTGACCTCCCGCCCCTATGCCTTCGTCTCCCGCCCCTGGGAATTGCAAAAGACCGACAGCATCGACGTGCTGGATGCCACCGGCACCCCCATCCGCATCGACACCCGCGGCGGCGAGGTGCTGCGCATCCTCCCCCGCCAGGATGAAGCCATCAATGAGGAATGGCTGGCCGATCGCGGCCGCTTCTCCTTCGATGGCCTCAAGCGCCGCCGGCTCGACCGCCCCTGGATTCGCCGCAACGGCAAACTCGTCGCCGCCAGCTGGCCCGAGGCGTTTTCTGCCATTGCCGCCAAGTTCAAGGGCCGCATTGGCGCCATTGTCGGTGACACCGTCGATGCCGAAGCCATCTTCGCCCTGAAATCCCTCATCACCTCGCTCGGCTCGGAAAATCTCGATTGCCGCCAGCAGGGTGAGGCCATCACCGGCACCAACCGCGCCCATCACCTCTTCAACACCTCCATCGCCGGCATCGAGGCGGCGGATCGGCTGCTCATCATCGGCAGCAACCCCCGCCTCGAAGCCCCGGTCATCAATGCCCGCATCCGCAAGGCCACCTTGGCCGGCCTCAAAGTCGCCTATATCGGCCCCGCGACCGACCTGACCTACGCCGCCACCCAGGTCGGCCTGGATACGGATTTCCTCGCCGGCGCCGAGCGCCCCATGGTCATCCTCGGCCGCGCCGCACTCGCCCGCCCCGATGGCGCGGCCCTGCTCGCCCATGCCTGGGCGCTGGCCAACCCCGGGCCGGAATGGAACGGCTTCAACCTCCTGCACAGCTTCGGCGGCCAGGTGGCGGCGCTGGAACTGGGCTTCCTCCCCGGCCCCCGTGGCCTCGACCTCGCCGCCATGATGGGCGGCGGCGTGGATGCGCTCTGGCTGCTCGGCGCCGATGGCTTTGACCCCGCGCGCATCGGCCAGAACACCTTCGTGGTCTATCAGGGCCATCACGGCGATGCCGCCGCCGCCCGCGCCGATGTCATCCTCCCCGGCGCCGCCTATACCGAGAAAGACGCCACCTGGCTGAACACGGAAGGCCGCATGCAGCGCGGCTGGGCCGCGGTGCTGCCCCCCGGCGAGGCGCGTGAGGATTGGAAAATCATCCGCGCCGCCTCCGCCATCCTCGGCAAGCCCTTGCCGTTCGATACAATCGAAGCCCTGCGCGGACAGCACCCGCTCTTCGCCGGCATCGTGCCCGAGGCAGCGCTGGAGGCACCGCCCCCGGCCCCCCTGAGCGGCGAGGCTTTTGCCGCCGCCCCCGGCAATTACTGGCAGGTGGACCCCATCACCCGCGCCAGCGAAACCATGGCCGAATGCGCCCGCAGCGCCGCCACCCCAGCCCTGGCGGCCGAATAAGATGGACGCTTTTCTCGACACCAATCTGGGCCATCTCGCCCTCACGGTCGCGCAAACCCTGGCACTTCTGGTGCCGGTGCTCATTGCGGTGGCCTACCTCACCTGGGCCGAGCGCAAAGTCCTGGCACTGATGCAAATGCGCAAGGGGCCCAATATGGTCGGCCCCTTCGGCATGCTGCAGCCCTTTGCCGATGCCATCAAAATGCTGATGAAAGAGACCATCGTGCCGGCCGGTGCCAGCCGATACCTCTTCCTCTCCGCCCCCATGCTCACCTTCCTGCTGGCGATGATCGCCTGGGCGGTCATCCCGGTGAATGATGGCTGGGCGATTGCCGATATCAATGTCGGCATCCTCTACCTTTTCGCGGTGAGTTCGCTCGGCGTCTATGGCATCATCATCGCCGGCTGGGCGTCGAATTCGAAATACGCCTTCCTCGGCGCGCTGCGCTCGGCGGCACAGATGGTGAGCTATGAAGTCTCCATCGGCTTCGTCATCGTCACCGTGCTGCTCTGCGTGGGCAGCCTCAACCTCACCGAGATCGTCCGGGCGCAGCAAAACCTCTGGTTCGCCATCCCGCTCTTCCCGATGTTCGTCATCTTCTTCATCTCCGCCCTGGCCGAAACCAACCGCGCCCCCTTCGACCTGCCCGAGGGTGAGAGCGAATTGGTCGCCGGCTTCTTCGTCGAATACTCCTCCATGTCCTTCGCCCTGTTCTTCCTGGGCGAATACGCCAACATGATTTTGATGTCCGCGCTCACCACCATCCTCTTCCTGGGTGGCTGGTATCCGCCGCTGGACATCGCCCCCTTCAATTGGCTGCCAGGCCCGGCCTGGTTCGCGCTGAAGGTCGCGGCCATCCTGTTCTGCTTCATCTGGGTGCGCGCCACCTTCCCCCGCTACCGCTATGACCAGTTGATGCGGCTGGGCTGGAAGATCTTTCTGCCCTTCACGCTGTTCTGGCTGGTGCTCACCGCCTTCACGCTCAAACTCACAGGGTGGCTGCCCGCATGATGACCCTCGACCGGCTCGCCCGCTCCTTCCTGCTGGTGGAAATCCTCTCCGGCATGGCCTCCACCTTCCGCGAGATGTTCCGCCCCAAGGCGACCATCAACTACCCCTATGAAAAAGCGCCCATCTCGCCGCGCTTCAAGGGCGAGCACGCGCTGCGCCGCTACGCCAATGGCGAAGAGCGGTGCATCGCCTGCAAGCTGTGCGAGGCCGTCTGCCCCGCCCAGGCCATCACCATCGAGGCCGAACCGCGCGAAGACGGCTCCCGCCGCACCACGCGCTACGACATCGACATGACCAAATGCATCTATTGCGGCTTATGCGAGGAAGCCTGCCCGGTGGATGCCATCGTCGAAGGCCCCAACCTCGAATTCGCCACCGAAACGCGTGAGGAGCTGATGTACGACAAGGATCGTCTTCTCGCCAATGGTGACCGCTGGGAGCCCATCCTGGCCAAGCGCCTTGAGCTGGACGCACCCTACCGATGATCGCTCTCACCTTCTATGCCTTCGCCATTGTGCTCGTCGCCTGCGCGGTGATGGTGGTGGCCTCGCGCAATCCGGTGCATTCGGTGATCGCGCTCATCGCCTGCTTCTTCAACGCCTCGGGCCTCTTCCTGCTCGCCGGCGCCGAATTCCTGGCGATGATCCTGGTCATCGTCTATGTCGGTGCCGTCGCCGTGCTCTTCCTCTTTGTCGTGATGATGCTCGACATTGATTTCGTGAAGATGCGCGCCGGCGTGCAGCGCTATGCCCCGCTCGGCGCGTTGGTGGGCGGCATCCTGTTCCTCGAACTCCTGCTGGTGCTCGGTGCCTGGCAATTCAGCTCCGATGCGCAGGAGCTGCGCCTGGCCGCAACCCCGGCCAATATCACCAATACCAAGGCGATAGGTCGTATCCTCTACACCGATTACATCTACCTTTTCCAAATCTCCGGCCTGATCCTGCTCGTCGCCATGATCGGCGCCATCGTGCTGACGCTGCGCAGCAGCACCAACACCCGCCGCCAGAGCGTGGAAGCGCAACTCGCCCGCCTCGGTGCGGTCGAGAGCCTCGATGTGCCCCTGCGCCAAGGCGTGCGGATGGACGAGGTTCTGCGCCGCCAATTGCCGCCGCCGCCGCCGCCGCCGGAAGCGCCCAAACACATCGAACATGGAGGCCACCACTGATGCTCACCATCGGCCTCGCCCATTACCTCACGCTGGGCGCTATCCTCTTCGTGCTGGGCATTTTCGGCATCTTCATGAACCGCAAGAACGTCATCGTCATTCTGATGAGCATCGAACTCATCCTGCTGGCGGTGAACATCAACCTCGTCGGCTTCTCCGCCGCCCTTGATGACCTGGCCGGCCAGGTCTTCGCCCTCTTCATCCTCACCGTGGCGGCCGCGGAAGCGGCCATTGGTCTGGCCATGGTCGTCATCTATTTCCGCAACCGCGGAACCATCGAGGTCGAGGATATCTCGGCGCTGAAAGGCTGAGCCGGTGCTAGTCGGAGCCGTTTTCTTCCCCCTGCTGGGCGCGACCATCGCCGGCTTCTTCGGCCGCTGGCTGGGTGAGCGCGCATCCCAATGGGTCACCGTGCTGTGCATGGCCCTGGCCGCGCTCTGCGGCGCGCTCTCCTTCTGGCAGGTGGCCTTCCTGGCCCAGCCCGGCACCGTGCAAATCGTCACCTGGCTCGATATTGGCGACCTCGAATTCGCCTGGGCGCTGCGTTACGACACGCTCTCGGCGATCATGGTGGGGATGGTGACCTTCATCTCCACCCTCATCCATATCTACTCCGTCGGCTATATGAGCCATGACGCGACGCGCCCGCGTTTCTTCGCCTATCTCAGCCTCTTCACCTTCATGATGCTGATGCTGGTCACCGCCGACAACCTCGTCCAGCTCTTCTTCGGCTGGGAGGGTGTGGGCCTGGCGAGCTACCTGCTCATCGGCTATTGGTATGAGAAGCAAAGCGCCTGCGCGGCGGCCATGAAGGCCTTCATCGTCAACCGCGTGGGCGATGTGTTCTTCATGCTGGGCATGGCGCTCACCTTCGCCACTTTCGGCTCGGTCGAATTCTCGACGATCTTCGCCGCCGCCCCGGCCCAGGCCCAGGCGCAATTCATGGGCCTGCCCGCGCTTGAAGTGATCGGCGTGCTGCTCTTCCTCGGCGCCTGCGGCAAATCCGCTCAGCTGGGCCTGCACACCTGGCTGCCGGATGCGATGGAAGGCCCCACCCCGGTCTCCGCCCTCATCCACGCCGCCACCATGGTCACCGCCGGCGTCTTCCTCATGGCGCGGATGTCGCCGGTGATGGAATTCGCCCCCACGGCACTCGCCATCGTCACCGTGGTCGGCGCCTCCACCGCGCTCTTCGCCGCCACCATTGGTTGCGTGCAGAACGACATCAAGCGCATCATCGCCTATTCCACCTGCTCGCAGCTCGGCTACATGTTCTTCGCCGCCGGCGTGGGGCTGTATCAGGCGGCGGTGTTCCACCTCTTCACCCATGCCTTCTTCAAGGCGCTGCTCTTCCTCGGTGCCGGCTCGGTCATCCATGCGATGTCGGATGAGCAGGATATCCGCAAGATGGGCGGCATCTGGAAGAAAATCCCCATCACCTATGCGGTGATGTGGATAGGCTCGCTGGCGCTGGCCGGGGTGCCGTTCTTCGCTGGCTACTACTCCAAGGACGCCATCCTGGAGGGCGCCATGGCGGCGCATTCCACCGTGGGCGTCTATGCCTTCATCTGCGGCGCGCTCGCCGCCTTCCTCACCGCCTTCTATTCCTGGCGCCTCATCATCCTCACCTTCCACGGCGCGCCGCGGGCGGATCACCACACCATGGAACACGTCCATGAAAGCCCCTGGGTCATGCTCGTGCCGCTGCTGGTGCTGAGCATTGGCGCCATCACCACCGGCGCCGTCTTCGCGCCCTATTTCATCGGCGATCACGCCCATGCTTTCTGGGGCGCTTCCATCTTCAACAGCCCCGAAAAGCACATGATGGAGGCGCTGCACCACGCCCCCGAATGGGTGCCCATGGTGGTGAGCATTTTCTGCTTCTCCGGCATCTCCCTCGCCTTCCTGCTCTATATGGTCTTCCCGAACATCCCCGCCCGCCTCGCAGCCGCCGTGCCGGGCCTCTACCGCTTCCTGCTCAACAAATGGTATTTTGACGAGCTGTATGACCGCATCTTCGTCCAGCCCGCCCTGCGCCTGGCGAATGTCCTCTGGAAGACCGGCGACACCAAATATATCGACGGCATGCCCAATGGCGCGGCCAGCCTCGCCGCCGGTGCGGCGCGCGGCACCGTGCAACTGCAGACGGGCAGGGTGGCAAGCTACGCCTTCGCCATGATCATCGGCCTCGTCGCCTTCATCACCATCTTCCTGCTGGGGCGCTGAGCCATGAATGCCGCTGGTTACCCGCTGCTCTCCCTGCTGACCTTCCTGCCGCTGGTGGGCGCCTTCATCATCATGATGGTGCGCGGCGATGACGAGACAGTCGCCGCCAATGCCCGCTGGACGGCGCTTTGGACCTCGCTGATCGTCTTCGCCCTCTCGCTCGTCCTGTGGTTCCAGTTCGACACCTCCATCGCCGGCTTCCAATTCCAGGAAAGCCGCGCCTGGCTGCCCGATTTCGGCATTGGCTATCATCTGGGCGTGGATGGCATCTCGGTGCTCTTCGTGCTGCTCTCCACCCTGCTCACGCCCATCTGCATCCTCGCCAGCTGGGAGAGCGTGCAATCGCGCGTGCGCGAATACATGATCGCCTTCCTGGTGCTCGAAACCATGATGATCGGCATGTTCGTCAGCCTCGACTTCATGCTGTTCTACATCTTCTTCGAGGGCGTGCTGATCCCGATGTTCCTCATCATCGGCGTCTGGGGCGGCGCGCGGCGGGTTTATGCCGCCTATAAATTCTTCCTCTACACCTTCGCCGGCTCGGTGCTGATGCTGCTCGCCATCATCGCGCTGTGGCATTCCGCCGGCACCACCGATATCCCCGAATTGCTCACCAAGCGCATCGCCTCCGCCTGGCAGCCCTGGATCTTCTTCGCCTTCTTCGCCTCCTTCGCGGTGAAGGTGCCCATGTGGCCCGTCCACACCTGGCTGCCCGACGCGCATGTCGAGGCACCAACCGCGGGCTCCGTCATCCTCGCTGGCGTGCTGCTGAAGATGGGCGGCTATGGCTTCCTGCGCTTCTCGCTGCCCATGCTGCCCGAGGCCAGCGCGCAATTCGCCCCCTTCATCTTCGCCCTCTCGGTCATCGCGGTGATCTATACCTCGCTGGTGGCGCTCGCACAGACCGACATGAAAAAGCTCATCGCCTATTCATCGGTCGCCCATATGGGCATCGTCACCATCGGCATCTTCACCGCCAATGTGCAGGGTATCGAGGGCGCCTTGTTCCAGATGCTCAGCCATGGCGTGGTCTCGGGCGCGCTCTTCCTTTGCGTGGGCGTGCTCTATGACCGTGAGCATACCCGCGAAATCGCCCGCTACGGCGGTGTGGCCAAGATCATCCCCGCCTATGCGCTGGTCTTCATGCTCTTCACCATGGCCTCGGTGGCGCTGCCCGGCACCGCGGGTTTCCCAGGCGAGTTCCTGGTCATCATGGGCGCCTTCGCCGTCTCCCCCTGGGTGGCCTTGGGGGCTGCCACCGGCATGATCCTGGGCGCGGCCTATATGCTGCTGCTCTATCGCCGCGTCGCCTTCGGCCAGATCACCCGCGAGAGCCTGCGCGGCCTGGCCGATCTCTCGGCGCGTGAGCACGCCATCTTCGCCCCCCTCATCGTGCTCACCTTGTGGATGGGGCTCTACCCCTCCTCCTTCACCCAGTTCTTCACCGCCTCCGTGGCGCAAATCGTGACACAGCATCAGGCCGCGCTCGGCGTGGCGCGCCTTGCAGGAATAGCCCCATGAACTGGACCCTGGCCCTGCCGGAAATCACCCTCGCCCTATGCGGCCTCGCCATCCTGGTCGGTGGCGTATGGCCCAAGCGCGATACCAATTTCGCCGTCTCCATCGCCACCCTCGGCGCGCTGCTCCTCGCCGCGGCCCTGGTGCTGGTGCAAAAGGAAGGCACGGCCTTTGGCGGCCAATATATCGCCGATGGCTTCTCCTCCTTCATGAAGGTGCTCTGCCTGCTCGGCGCCGCCATGGGCCTCGTGCTGTCGATGGATTTCTTTGCCAAGCAAGGCCTCTCGCGCTTCGAATTCCCCGTGCTGCTGCTCTTCGCCACCGTCGGCATGATGGTGATGATCTCGGCCAATGACCTGATGTCGCTCTATATGGGCCTCGAATTGCTCAGCCTGCCGCTTTATGTCATCGCCGCGATTGACCGTGACAATTCCCGCGCCGCCGAGGCGGGGCTGAAATACTTCGTCCTGGGCGCCCTGGCCTCGGGCCTGCTGCTCTATGGCGCCTCCCTGGTCTATGGCTTTGCCGGCACCACGAATTTTGACCGTCTGGCCGATGCGCTCTCGGCCCAGCAGGGCGTCTCGGCCGGGGTGGTGGTGGGCATTGTCTTCATCATCGCCGCCCTTGCCTTCAAGATCTCCGCCGTGCCCTTCCATATGTGGACGCCCGATGTCTATGAGGGCGCGCCCACCCCGGTCACCGCCTTCTTCGCCTCCGCCCCCAAGATTGCCGCCGTGGCCCTCCTCGTGCGCGTCCTGGCCGGGCCCTTTGGCGAGACGGTGGCGCAATGGCAGCAGGTCATCGTGCTGGCCTCGCTGGGTTCGATGGTGCTGGGCGCGCTCGCTGCCATCGGCCAGCGCAACATCAAGCGCCTCATGGCCTATTCCTCCATCGGCCATATCGGCTTCGCCCTGATGGGCCTGGCCGTGGGCGGTGAGAGCGGGCTGCGCGGCGTGCTGCTCTACATGGCCATCTACCTCTTCATGAATATGGGCGCCTTCGCCGTGCTCATCTCCATGCGCCGCGACGGCCAGGCGGTGGAGGGCGTGGATGACCTCGCCGGCCTCGGCCGCACCGACCCTGCGATGGCGCTGGCCATGGCCGTCTTCATGTTCTCCATGGCCGGCGTGCCGCCTTTGGCCGGCTTCTTCAGCAAACTCTATGTGCTGCTGCCGGCCATCGAGAAGGGTTTTTGGGTTCTCGCCCTGGTCGGCGTGCTCTCCTCGGTGGTCTCCGCCTATTACTATCTGCGCATCATCAAGGTGATGTATTTCGATCCGGCCTTGCCCGGCTTCGATGCGCGCCCCGTGGGGCTTTCGGTGGTGCTGGCCGGCACTGGGCTCTTCACCACCTTCTTTTTCCTCTTCCCCGCACCGCTGCTCGCGGCGGCGCGCCATGCCGTGGCGTCCATCCTGGGTTGAAGTTCCGCCTCGAGGTTTTCGATAGCCTGCCCAGCACCGCCACCCTCATGGCGGCGCGGGCGGCGGAGGAGGGCGCGCCGGCCGGCCTCGCCATCCTCGCTCGCCAGCAAACCGCCGGCCGCGGCACCCAGGGCCGGGCCTGGCAATCCCCGCCCGGCAATCTCCACCTCTCGGTCCTGCTGCGCCCCGACGCCCCGGCGCGCGCCGCACCGCAATGGGCGCTGCTCGCCGCCGTCGCGCTGCATGATGCCGCCGGCACCGCCACACGCCTCAAATGGCCCAATGACCTGATGCTGGGTGACGCCAAGGCCGGCGGCATCCTCACCCAAAGCGCTGCCACCGCCGATGGCATGATCGACTGGCTCACCCTGGGCATCGGCGTCAACCTCGCCCATGCGCCCGAACTCCCCGGCCGCGCCACCGCAGCCCTCGGTGCAGAACCGCCGGAAGAATTCGCCGCCCGCCTGCTCGCCGCCCTCGCCATCCGGGCCGAAACCCATGCCAGCGCCGGCTTCGCCCCCATCCGCGCCGCCTGGATGGCCGCCGGCCCGCCCTTGGGCGCGGCACTTTCCCTCCAGCAGGGTGCAAGCCGGCAGAACGGGCGCTATGAGGGGCTTTCGCCCAGCGGCAGCCTGCTGCTGGCGATAGAGGGGCGGGTCTTGGAATTTCATGCCGGGGAAGTGGTCTGATGCTGCTGGCGATTGACGCGGGCAATACCAATGTGGTCTTCGCGGTGCATGACGGCCATCAATGGCGCGGCCGCTGGCGCATCATGACCAATGCCGCCCGCACCTCGGATGAATACGCCGTCTGGCTGCTCACGCTGATGCAAATGTCCGGCCTGAGGCCGATTCAGATCACCCGCTGCGTCATCGGCACCGTGGTGCCCGCCGCCCTGTACAATCTTCGCCGCCTCTGCCGCGACTGGTTCAGCACCGAGCCCCTCGTCGCCCGCGCCGCGCTGGATTGGGGTTTCGCCATCCGCGTCGATACCCCCAATGATGTGGGGGCTGACCGCCTGCTCAATGCGCTGGCCGCCCATACCCTCTATAAGGGTCCGCTGATCGTCGTCGATTTCGGCACCGCCACCACCTTTGATGTGGTGGATGCCGATGGCGCCTATCTGGGTGGGGTCATCGCCCCTGGCATCAACCTCTCCATCGAGGCGCTGCACCAGGCCGCCGCCCGCCTGCCGCGCATCGGCATTGGCCGCCCCCAGGCCGCCATTGGCCGCAACACCGTCGCCGCCATGCAATCGGGCATCTATTGGGGCTATGTCGGCCTCATCGAGGGCATTGTCGCCCGGGTGCGCGCCGAATATGGCGCGCCGCTCAAACTCGTCGCCACCGGCGGCCTCGCGCCACTTTTCGCTGAAGGCACCCAGGTGATCGAGCGCATCGATCAGGACATCACCCTCGAAGGCCTGCGCCTGCTCTGCACGCGCAACCCCGCCCCCTCGCTGCCGAGCCGCATCCGCGCCGAGTTGGAATAACCCCGTGTGAAGGTTTTCCTTCGCAATTTCGCCAAACCGGCCCATATAGCCCTTTGAATTGCGCCGCATCCCTGCGCGCCGACATCGCGATGACTGCAACGCCGCCCCGGGCGGCAATAGGAAGAGTATGACCGAACTGAATAATAATGATTTGGCCTTCATCCCGCTGGGCGGCACCGGCGAGATCGGCATGAATTTCAACGTCTATCGCTGTGACGGCACATTGCTCGCGGTGGATTGCGGCATTGGCTTTGGCGGCGCCGAGATGCCCGAAGTCGATGTGATGGTGCCCGACCCCGTCTGGCTGGCCGAACGGCGGGAGAAGCTGGTCGGCATGGTCATCACCCATGCGCATGAGGACCATATCGGCGCCGTCGCCCATCTCTGGCGCAAGCTGAAATGCCCCATCTACGGCACCCCCTTCGTCATCAATGTGCTGCGGCGCAAATTGGGCGAGCATGGCCTGGCGCAGGAGGTGCCGCTGCACGTGGTCAAGCCCGGCGGCTCCTTCTCCCTCGCCCCCTTCGAGTGCCAATTCCTCCAGGTCAGCCATTCCATTGTCGAGGCCCAGGCCCTGGTGCTGCGCACCCGCCACGGCATCGTCGTCCACACCGGCGACTGGAAACTGGACCCCAACCCCCTGGTCGGCCCGCCAACCGATGAGGCCGGCTTCGCCCGCATCGGCGAAGAGGGCGTGCTGGCCATGGTCTGCGACAGCACCAATGCCATGGTCGATGGCCGTGCCGGCTCCGAAGCCACGGTGCGCGAGGCCTTCCTCCCGCTCATCGCCGGCATCAAGGGCCGCATCGCCGTCACCTGCTTCGCCACCAATATCGCCCGGCTGGAGAGCGTGGCGCTGGCCGCCAAGGCCGCCGGCCGCAAGGTGGCGCTGTTCGGCCGCAGCCTGCGCAATTCGGTCACCTCGGCGCGTGAATGCGGCTATCTCAAAGGCGTGCCCGATTTCCTCAATGAGGATGAGGCGCAATACCAGGCCGATGACGAGCTGCTCATCCTATGCACCGGCAGCCAGGGCGAGGAGCGCAGCGCGCTCGCCAAAATCGCCGCCGATAACCACCCCAATATCTCACTGGGTGAGGGCGATACGGTCATTTTCTCCGCCCGCATGATCCCGGGCAATGAGCGCGCGGTGCTGCGCATGCAGGATGAGTTGGGCCGTGCCGGCGTCACCATCATCACCGCCGATGATGAGAAGGTGCATGTCTCCGGCCACCCGGCGCGCGATGAACTCAAGCGGCTCTATAGCCTGGTGAAGCCGAAATACTGTGTGCCGGTGCATGGCGAATGGCGCCACCTCTCCGAACATGCCGGCCTCGCCGAGGATTGCGGCGCGGATGCCATCCTGATCGAGGATGGCGATATCCTCCGCCTCGCCCCCGGCCGCGCCGATGTGGTGGAAAGTGCCGTCGTCGGCCGCCTCGCCATTGACGGCCCGCGCCTGCTGCCGCTCGAAGGCGGCGTGCTGGGCGCGCGCAAGCGCATGCTGTTCAATGGCGTGGTGGTGGCGAGCCTCGCGGTGGACAAGGCCGGCAAGGTGCTGGGCAAGCCGCAAGTGGCCGCGCCGGGGCTTTTCGACGCCGATGGCGAGGAGCCAGCGCAATTGGCCATCGAACTCGCCCGGGTGGTGATGGAATTGCCCAATTCGCTCAAGCGCGAGGATGATGCGCTGCGTGAGGCGGCCCGCGCCGCGCTGCGCAAATCGGTGGGCCGCCGCCTGAAAAAGCGGCCCAATGTCGAAGTCCATCTGATGCGGGTGTGAGCCATGGGTCTGGTCTCGGGCATCGTCGTCTATTTTCTGATCTGGTGGACGGCGCTGTTCTGCATCCTGCCCATCGGCATCCGCCCCGATGCCACCGGGGCGGAAACCACCGGCGGCTGGCGCGGCGCGCCGGTGGGGTTTTCGCTCTGGCACAAGCTGGCCGGCACCACGGTGCTGGCCACGCTGCTCTGGCTGGTGGTGTATTGGCTCAGCAACCAGGAATGGGCGAGTTTCCGCGATGGCTGGCTGGCGATGCCCACGCGCTGACTCGGATATTTCCAACGATGCAGGGGGAGCGGCGGCACAGCCGCCCAGAAAACTGCACAAAAAATAAGCGGATCAAACCATTCCCGGCATGATCCGCTTTTCTTATAGGCAGGCCCGGACTTTCTGCCCGTTTTTTCGCCTTTGTTGCGACCGTTAGGCGTTGAGCGCCTCGGCCATTATCGCCATTCTCATTGCAGAGAGAGGTTTGGTCCTCTTTCTGCCGTGTGACTGGCGTTTCCTCCCTAAACTTGGGCTGCGCGATGACTCGCGCGGCCCATTTTTTTTAGCCCAGTCCATCGGCATGGGAAAGCAATTTCTGCAGCCAAAAGCGGCGATTCAGGCAGGAATCTTACGAAAATCGATGCTGCACTGCAGTTATATTGCTCCGATACCGAAACGGAGCGCCGTCATCGGCCCGATCAGCCCATCACCACCATGCCAGGGCGCCGCAATCCTCCCCACCCCACACCAGCCAATAAAGCCTAACGCCCCACCCATCACCAAGGAATTAAATCAGCGTCAGGGAGGTTCTGTTCAGCGCCCCATTAGGCTACACCACACCACACCATCTTCGAGGACCACAGCCTTGCGCCTCTCCCGCGCCTTCCTGCCCACACTCAAGGAAACCCCGGCCGAGGCGACCATCGTCTCGCATCGCCTCATGCTCCGCGCCGGCCTGGTGCGGCAAACCTCCGCCGGCATCTACGCCTGGCTGCCGCTCGGTTGGCGCGTGCTCCAGCGCGTCAGCCAGATCGTGCGCGAGGAGCAGGACAGGGCAGGGGCGCAGGAAGTGCTGATGCCCACCATCCAATCCGCCGAACTCTGGCGCCAATCCGGCCGCTATGACGGCTATGGCAAGGAAATGCTCCGCCTCATCGACCGCCATGACCGCGAAATGCTCTATGGCCCGACCAATGAGGAAATGATCACCGACATCTTCCGCTCCTACGCCAAAAGCTACCGCGACCTCCCCCGCAACCTCTACCACATCCAGTGGAAATTCCGTGACGAGGTGCGCCCGCGCTTCGGCGTCATGCGCGGCCGCGAATTCCTGATGAAGGACGCCTATTCCTTCGACATCACCGCCGAGGCCGCCCAACACGCCTACCGCCAGATGTTCTTCGCCTATCTGCGCACCTTCCAGCGCCTCGGCCTCAAAGCCGTGCCCATGCGCGCCGATACCGGCCCCATCGGCGGCAATCTCTCCCATGAATTCATCGTCCTGGCCGAAACCGGCGAAAGTGCTGTCTTCTTCGACAGCGCCTTCGAAGCCTCCGACTGGGCCGGCACCGTCACCGATTACGATGACGTCCCCGCCCTCAAATCCGGCTTCGACCAAGTCACCGCCATGTACGCCGCCACCGATGAAATGCACGACGCCGCCGCCTTCGAGGCCCTGCCTGCCGAGCGCAGGCGCGAGGGCCGCGGCATCGAGGTCGGCCATATTTTCTATTTCGGCACCAAATACAGCGCCGCCATGGGCCTCTCCGTCCCCGGCCAGGATGGCAAGCCGGTCATCCCCGAAATGGGCAGCTATGGCATCGGCGTCTCCCGCCTCGTGGGCGCGCTGATCGAGGCCAATCACGATGAGGCCGGCATCATCTGGCCCGATTCCGTCGCCCCCTATGCCGCCGCCATCCTCAACCTCAAACAGGGCGACGCCAGCACCGACGCCATCTGCGAGCAACTCCACACCGCACTCGGCGACAACGCCATCTATGACGACCGCGCCGAGCGTGCGGGCGTCAAATTCGCCGATGCCGATCTCATGGGCTTCCCCTGGCAGGCCATTGTCGGCCCGCGCGGTGCGGCCAATGGCGTGGTCGAACTCAAGCGCCGCGCCACCGGCGAACGGGTGGAAGTCTCCGTGGAGGAAGCCCTTGCCCGCATCCGAGGCTGACCCCCGCCGCCAGTCCTGGCGGAGCCTGACCATCATGCTGGCCGCGCTCGCGGCCGGCATGTTCGCCGCCCCGCCGATCCGCGAAAGCCTCGGCTGGCCCGATGAGATCATGCGCACCATCGCCATCAGCCTGCCGATCACCATCATTGTCCATCAGGCCCTGCTGCGCCTGTTCCGGCCGCGCCGCTGATGTTCACCCCCTTCGAACGGATGATCGCCTTTCGCTATCTCCGCGCCCGCAAGGGCGAGCGCTTCGTCTCGGTCATCGCCATCTTCTCGCTCGTGGGCATCGCCCTTGGCGTCGCCACCCTCATCATCGTCATGAGCGTGATGAATGGCTTCCGCCAGGAATTGCTCGGCCGCATCCTCGGCCTCAACGGCCATATGTCCATAGCCTCCGCCCAAGCCGGCAACCTGCCCGATTACGGCCCGCTGACCGAACGCATCCGCACCCTCCCCGGCGTCGTCTCCGCCACCCCCCTCGTCGAAGGCCAGGTGCTGCTCACCAGCGAGGGCGGCGGCGCCTCCGGCGGCCTCGCCCGCGGCATCCGCCCCGAGGATATGGCCGCAAGGCGCATCATCGCCGACAATATCCGCGCCGGCCGCCTGGCCGATTTCACCGGCGATGACGTGGTGATGATCGGCACCCGCATGGCCGCCCGCCTCGGCCTCACCATTGGTGACCGCCTGACCATCATCTCCCCCCAGGGCCGCACCACCGTGCTCGGCACCGTTCCCCGCCTGCGCGCCTATCGCGTGGTGGCGATGTTTGAGGTGGGGATGAACGAATATGACAGCACCTTCGTCTTCCTCCCCATGGCCGCCGCCCAAACCTTCTTCCAAACCGGCGACGCCGCAACCCAGATCGAAGTCTTCGTCGAAGACCCGCTGCGCGCCCGCGGCGTCAATACCGCCATCCGCGCCGCCCTCGGCCGCCCCTTGCGCATCCTTGACTGGCAAGACGCCAATTCCAGCTTCTTCAACGCGGTGAAGGTGGAACGCAACGTGATGTTCCTCATCCTCACCCTCATCATCATCGTCGCCGCCTTCAACATCGTCTCCTCCCTCATCATGCTGGTGAAGGATAAGGGCCGCGACATCGCCGTGCTGCGCACCATGGGCGCCACAAGCGGCGCGGTCATGCGCATCTTTCTCCTCTGCGGCGCCTCGGTGGGCGTGCTCGGCACCGCCATCGGCTTCCTGCTCGGCCTCGTCTTCTGCCTCAACATCGAAAACATCCGCCAATTCATCCAAGCCCTCAGCGGCACCGAACTCTTCTCGGCCGAAATCTACTTCCTCACCCAATTGCCCGCCGTGGTGGACCCCAATGAAGTCATCCAGGTGGTGCTCATGGGCCTCGGCCTCTCCCTCCTCGCCACCCTCTACCCCTCCTGGCGGGCCGCCCGGACCGACCCCGTGGTGATGCTGCGCAATGAATAACCCCGCCCTGGAATTGCGCGCCGTCGCCCGGCGCTACCGCACCGAAGCGGGCGTGCTCACCGTGCTTGAACACGCCAATCTCAGCCTGCACCCAGGCGAAATCACCGCCCTCGTCGCCCCCTCCGGCACCGGCAAATCCACCCTGCTGCATTTGGCCGGCCTGCTCGAACGCCCCGATTCCGGCGAGGTCTTCATCAGCGGCGCCGCCGCCGGCACCCTCAATGACGATACCCGCACCGCCATCCGCCGCAGCACCATCGGCTTCGTCTACCAATTCCACCACCTGCTGCCGGAATTCTCCGCCCTCGAAAATATCGCCCTGCCACAAATGGCCGCCGGCATCAGCCAAACCACCGCCAATGCCCGCGCCCGCGACCTCATGGCCCGCTTCGGCCTCACCGGCCGCGAAAACCACCGCCCCGGCAAACTCTCCGGCGGCGAACAACAACGCGTCGCCATCGCCCGCGCCCTGGCCAACCGCCCCCGCATCCTCTTGGCCGATGAACCCACCGGCAACCTCGACATCAGCACCGCCGAGCGCGTCTTCGCCGAATTGCTCGAACAAGTCCGCGAACAAGGCGTCGCCGCACTCATCGCCACCCACAACCCAGCCCTGGCAGCACGCATGGATCGCACCGTGACGCTGTCTGGGGGATGTGTGGTCGAAGGGTAGTGCGGGCTGCCCGGGGTAGGGCTTTGCCCCTCCCCGTACCCCTCCCTCACCCAGGCTTTTACCCCGCGGTCCAGGGGCCCGTTGGCCCCTGGTGGGTGGGGGTATCGGGGGAGGGCAAAGCCCTTCCCCGGGCCACCAGCACCACCCCCCCACACATTGCACCAACACGCCGCCGGCCCCATTCTAGGCTCACACACGGGAGAAACCACATGGCCACTTACCCCAATACCCTGCTCCACATTGCCGGCGCCTGGCGCGGCGGTGCCGAGGGCCGCAGCATCGAGGTGCTCAACCCCGCCAATGAGGAGGTGATCGGCACCGTCGCCCATGCCACCCAGGTTGATCTGGACGCGGCGCTGGCTGCCGCCGAGCGCGGCTTCGCCACCTGGCGCAAGGTCAGCGCTTTCGAGCGCTCCAAGATCATGCGCAAAGCCGCCGACCTTCTGCGCAGCCGCGCCGATGACATTGCTCGGCTGATGACCATGGAGCAGGGCAAGCCGCTGGGCGAAGCCCGGGTCGAGATCATGGGCGGTGCCGACACGATCGACTGGTTCGCCGAGGAATCGCGCCGCACCTATGGCCATGTCATCCCCGCCCGCGCCGAGGGCGTCTATCAGCTCACCATCAAGGAGCCGGTCGGCCCCGTCGCCGCCTTCACCCCCTGGAACTTCCCGATCAACCAGATCGTGCGCAAGCTCTCCGCCGCCCTGGCCGCGGGCTGCTCCATCATCGTCAAGGCGCCGGAAGAAACCCCGGCCAGCCCGGCTGAGCTGATCCGCGCCTTCCTCGATGCCGGCGTGCCCGGTGATGTCATCGGCCTCGTTTATGGCGTGCCGAGCGAGATCAGCTCCTACCTCATCGCCAGCCCCATCATCCGCAAGGTCACCTTCACGGGTTCCACCCCGGTGGGCAAAATGCTCTCCGCCATGGCTGGCCAGCACATGAAGCGCGTGACCATGGAATTGGGCGGCCATGCGCCGGCCATGGTGTTCAATGACGCCGATGTCGAACTCGCCGCCAAGACCCTCGCCTTTGCCAAATTCCGCAATGCCGGCCAGGTCTGCGTCTCCCCCACCCGCTTCCTGGTGCAGGAGAATGTCTATGACCAATTCGTCGCCAGCTTCACCAGCCACGCCAAGGCGCTGAAGGTGGGCGATGGCCTCGATGCCAGCACCAATATGGGCCCCATGGCCAATGAGCGCCGGGTGCCGCAAATGGAGGCGCTGATCGCCGATGCCCGCTCCAAGGGCGCTGAGATCACCACCGGCGGCAGCCGCATCGGCAATAAGGGCTATTTCTTCGAGCCCACCGTGGTTGCCGGCGCCACGCTGGATATGCGGGCGATGAATGAAGAGCCCTTCGGCCCCGTCGCCCTGATGCGCCCCTTCAAGGATTTTTCTGATGTGGTGACCGAGGCCAATCGCCTGCCCTTCGGCCTCGCCAGCTATGCCTTCACCGGCAGCGCCAAGACGGCGCAGGCGCTCGCCGCCGGCGTTGAGGTCGGCATGATGACCATCAACCATCTCGGCCTTGCTCTGCCCGAGGTCCCCTTCGGCGGCGTGCGCGACAGCGGCTACGGCACCGAGGGTGGTTCGGAGGCGATCGAGGCCTATCTGAACACCAAATTCGTCAGCCAGTTCGGGCTGTGAGCCGCTCGGCTTTCGCGCCATGTCCGAACTGCCTTGCGACACCGCAAGGCTTAAAAATACTCTCAGGGGCGCTGCGGTGTTTCACCCGGCGCCCCAATGGATTGCAGGCTTCCGGCTACCCCATTAGTGTCTCCGAAAGGAGATTTTCCATGATTCGTCGCACCCTCTTCGCGGCACTCGCCGGCCTGGCCCTTGCCGCCTGCGTGCCCGTTGATGGCTCCCAGCCCGTGGTCGTCAGCGAGACCGTCACCGGCTATGTCGCGCCCGCCCCCGTGGTGGTGCCCGCGCCTTACCACCGCCACCGCCGTTGCTGGAACGAGACCTACCGGCAGCGCTATGTGGACCGCTATAACCGCGTGCATTACCGCACCACGACCCGCCGCGTCTGCCGGTAACCCTACCAGGCCGGGCGCCGCCACAGCCCGGCCAGCAGCATGCCGCTCACCACCAGCGCCATGCCCAAAAATTGCCCCGCGCTGAGCGCCTCAGCCAGCACCAGCGCCGCCAGAAGCGTGCCCAGCACCGGCACCAGCGGTGGAAAAATCGCCGCCCGCCCCGGCCCCATCACCGCATAGCAATGCGAATACAGCGCATTGGCCAGCAACCCCACGCCCAGGCCCTGATACAGTGCCTGGAACAGCGCCTCCTCCGGCGCCGCCGCCAGCCCACCCCAGCCAAACACCACCAGATGCACCGGCACATAGGGCAGGGAACAGGCGCTGATCATGCAGGCCGAGCGCAGCCCAGAAACCCCCCAGCGGCGCAGCAGGGTGCCATATAGCGCCCATTGCAAGCCACTCAGCAGCAGCATCCCATCCCCCAGCAAGGCCGCGCTGTCAAAACCCGTGCCGGCAATCAGCACCAGCCCACCCAGCAGCAGCGGCAGCGCCGCCAGCGCCCCACGCCCGGGCCGGTCACCCAGCACCAGCCAGCCCAGCAGGGTGGCAAACACCACCGTGCCGCCTGGGTTGAGCATCGCCGCATGGCTCGCCGAACTCAGCCCCACCCCCAGCACCTGCATACCGTAATAGGGCAGACCACCCAGCAGCGTCAGCACCGCCACCCGCGTCCAGGAGAGCCCGCCCAAGCCAATGCGCGCCAGCACCGCCGCACAGGCCAGCCCCCCCAGCAGGTAGCGCAGCATCATCACATCCAGCGGCCCCAGCCCCGCCATCATGGCGTGCCGGGTGGCGACGAAGCTGCCGGAATAGAGCAGCATGGCCGCAAGGCCGGCGAGGATGATGGGCATGGCGCCATCCTGCCCCAGTTCCACACGCTGTGACAGGCACCGCCCGCCACCATGCCCACCAACACCCAACCCGCCGGTTCTTGCCGGAGAAGCAGTTGAAGATTCGACTCTTTGCGATGCCCCCACGCTGGGCTATGCCCATCCATGGGACGTCCTTTCGCCCCAGAATACATCAGCAGCCAGGCACGCCGCCGGGCAGGAGCAGAATAGCCGCGATGCCAGAAGGGACCACGCCGGCCGGCCAGCCCAATCCCGCCCTGCCTCTGCCCACGCCCCATGCCACCGCCGCCAGCCCAGGCGGCACGGCGCGGCTTTGGGCATGGCTGCTGGTGCTGGCCCTGGCCCTCGGGGCCGGCGCTGCGGCCTGGCGCTTCATGGGCGCGGAACCCGGGCCGGTGGCCGATGCACAGCGCATGCCCGCTGGCACCGTCGTCACCCGCACCATCCACGGCCAGGTGGTGGCGCTGGGCAAGCTGCTGCCGCGCAGCCGCATCCTCATCATCGCCCCCCCCTTCGGCGCCGGCGATGCCCGCATCGCCACCCTGCCGGTGCAGGAGGGCGAAACCGTGCCCGCCTCCGCCGTGCTGGCCCGCATGGACAGCGAACCCGCACTCCGCGCCGCCCTCGCCTCGGCCGAAGCCACCCACGCCGCGCGCGTGGCGGCGCTGGAGCAAACCCGCATCGCCATCGCCGCCGCACTCGAGGAATCGCGCAGCGGCCTCGCCCGCGCCGAAGCCGCCCTGCCCATCCTGCGCCGCGACATGGAGCGCGCCGCCTCCCTCGTCGGCCGCGGCGCCGCCACCGAGCAAGTGGCCGATCAACGCCGCCTCGCCTATGAGCAGGCGGTGCAGGAGGTGGTCCGCGCCCGCGCCAACCTCACCCGCTACGCCGCGCCCAGCCTCGACGAGCAAGCCGATGTGGTCCTCGCCCGCCGCAATGCCGAGGCCGCCGCCGCCGACCGTGACGGCGCCCTCGCTGATCTCGACAAGGCAGTCATCCGCGCCCCCATGGCCGGCACCGTGCTCACCCTCTATGCCCGCCCCGGCGAACGCCCCGCCGCGCAAGGCCTCATGAGCTTCGGCGGGCTCGACCAGATGATCGCCGAAATCGAGGTCTATGAAGACCAGGTGAACCTGCTCGCCCCCGGCCAGCCCGTCACCCTCTCCGCCGCCGCCTTGCCCCGCGCCCTCAACGGCAGCCTCGGGCGCATCGGCGCCGAAGTGCTGCGCCAGACGCTCACCGATGCCAGCCCCGCCGCCAATACCGATACCCGCGTGCTGCGCGCGGTCATCGAACTCGACGCCCCCTCCGCCGCCATCGCCGCACGCTTCGCCAATCTGCAAGTCACCGCGCGCATCCGGCTGGCGCCCCAAGGGGCAGCCCAAGGGGCACCCCAGGGGACGCAATGACCGCCTTCCTCACCCGCCTGCTCGGCCGCCTGCCCATCGGCTGGCTGCAATTGCGCCACAACCGCAACCGGCTGATCGCGGCGCTGGCCGGCGTCACCTTCGCCAATCTGCTGATCTATATGCAATTGGGCTTTCTCGGTGCCCTGCTCAACGGCATCAGCCTGCCCTATGCCAGCTTCGACGCCGACATCCTCATCCAAGCCTCGGACGCCAATACCCTGCAAGATGGCAGCCCCCTGCCACGCAACCGCATGCTCGAAGCGCTCGCCATCCCCGGTGTGGCCGAGGCAACGCCGCTCTACATTTTCAAAATGGATTGGAAACAGCCCGATGGCACCATCCGCACCCTCGATGTCATGGGCGTGGACCCCCGCATGGCCAATTTTCGCGTCGCCGAAATCGAAGCCGCCCGCCCACTCCTCGCCCTCTCCAACGCCGCGCTGATCGACCGCGGCACCCGCAACGTGCCGCCCGAACTCTTCGCCGAAATCGATGCCGGCCGGCCCTATCGCATCGAAACCGCCAATCGCTCGGTCAATATCCTGGGCAGTTTTCGCATCGGCGGCGGCTTTGGCGCCGATGGCGTGATGGTGGTCTCCGACCAGACCTTCCTCAAACTCTTCCGCAACCGCACCGCCGGCGCGCCCAATATCATCCTGGTGCGGGCCGAACCCGGCCAGGCCATCGCCCCCCTCATCACCCGCCTGCGCGCCGAATTGCCCGAGGCCGATACCGCCGTGCGCAGCGTCGATGAGGCGATCCGCCGCGACCAGAACTTCCAAACCACCCAGCGCCCCGTCGGCATCGTCTTCGGCTTTGGCGTGGTCATCGGCGCCCTGGTGGGCATCATCATCGTCTATCAGGTCCTGGCCTCGGATGTGGCCGACCACATGCGCGAATACGCCACCTTCAAAGCCATCGGCTACCGGCAATCCTTCTTCCTCGGCGTCATCTTCGAAGAGGCAGTGATCCTCGCACTCTTCGGCTTCCTGCCCGGCACGGCGCTGGCCATCGGCCTCTATGCCGCAGTCAAAGCCACGGCCGGCCTGCCCCTGGAGATGACCGGCAGCCGCATGCTCTTCATGCTGCTGGGCACCATCATCATGTGCACCCTCTCAGGCGCCATCGCCACCCGCCGCCTGGCCAAGGCCGACCCGGCAGCGCTGTTCTGATGCACCCCGCCATCAGCATCGCCGGGCTGAACCACGCCTTCGGCGAGGGCGAGGCCCGGCGACAAGTGCTCTTCGATATCAACCTCGCCATCCCGCGCGGACAATTCGTCATCCTGGTCGGCGCCTCGGGCTCGGGCAAAACCACGCTGCTCACCCTGCTGGGCTGCCTGCGCGCCTTGCAGCAGGGCAGGGTGGGCCTGCTCGGCCAGGAATTGCTGGGCGCCGATGAAGAAACCCGCATCGCCTGCCGCCGCCGCCTGGGCTTCATCTTCCAGGCACATAACCTGCACGACAGCCTCACCGCGATGCAAAATGTCCGCATGGGCCTCGATGTCCATGGCATCCGCCCCGGCGCCGATGCCGCCGCCGAACACGCCCTGCGCCTGCTCGGCCTGGGCGAGCGGCTGCACTACCTGCCCGCCAACCTCTCCGGCGGCCAAAAACAGCGCGTCGCCGTCGCCCGCGCCCTGGTGGGCAACCCCGACATCATCTTCGCCGATGAACCCACCGCCGCACTGGATTGGGAAAGCGCACAACAACTGCTCGACATCATCCGCCTCCTCGCCACCGAACGCCGCACCACCACCCTCATGGTCACCCATGATTCCCGCATCATGGCCCTGGCCGACCGCATCCTGACCATGGAAGACGGCCGCCTGGTGCGCGATGAGGCCGCGCCGCGCGCGCACGAGTAAACAAGATCGAGGGGCTTTGCCCCTCGAGCACCCCAGCAGGAAACTTAGTTTCCTGCACCTTCGTTTGTTTATTACCTTATAATATTAATAAATTAATATAAATCTTTTTGTAATATAAAAAATTATTATAATAATTTATATTATCTCATATTATTAATTAAAAATAAATAATAAAGTCACAAAAAATCTCAAGCAATTCCATTATATTCGTATTTTCTGAAATTTCTACAATACCCATAGAGCGATTTCTCACAAACAAAACAGCCTTACAAAAATAACAAAGGTCCAGGAAAATCATTTTCCTGGTGGGAGAGCGCGAGAGGGCAAAGCCCTTTCGCTCTTCACCCCCGCCATAAAACCAATAGGGATGAACCCCCAGCCCCGCTGATGCTACACAAGGCTTCATGGCCGAGTCTTTCATCCACCTGCACGCCCATTCCAGCTATTCCCTCAGCGAGGGCGCGATCAAGGCCGAGAAGCTGGCGCAACTCGCCCTTGATGCTGCCATGCCTGCGGTGGCCATAACCGATACCGCCAATCTCTTCGGCGCGCTGGAATTCGCCCAGGCCTGCTCCGCCCGCGGCATCCAGCCCATCATGGGCTGCCAGCTCTGGCTTGCCCGCTCAGTCACCGACCCCAGGCCAGAGGCCGCCCGCCTGCAGCCCGATGTGCTGGTCGCCCTGGCGATGAACCCAGCCGGCCTCGAAAACCTCCAACGCCTCAGCAGTGCCGGTTATCTGGGCGAGGATCCCTCCGGCCGCCCCGCCATCTCCCTCGAAACCCTCGCCCATCACGCCGAGGGCCTTTATCTGCTCACCGGCGGCACCCATGGCCCCATCGCCCGCCTCCTGGCCGAGGGTCGCCGCCCGCAGGCGGAAAAACTCCTCGCCGACCTCGCCGCCCTCTTCCCCGGCCGCCTCGCCGTGGAACTCCACCGCCACGGCACTGCGCGCGATGCCGCCACCGAGCCCGGTCAACTCGCCCTGGCCGAAGCCGCCGCCCTGCCCATCATCGCCACCAATGACGTCTATTTCGCCCTCGCCAAAATGCATGAGGCGCATGATGCGCTGCTTTGCATCGCCGAGGGCCGCACCATGGCCGAGACCGAGCGCCGCCGCGTCACCGCCAACCATTATTTCAAGACCGCCGCCGAGATGCGCGCGCTCTTCCACGACCTGCCCGAGGCCTGCGACAATACGCTGGCCATCGCCAAGCTCTGCGCGGTGATGACGGAGACGAAAAAACCCGCCCTCCCCATCTGCCCCAAAGTGCAACCGGGCATGACCGAGGCCGAAACCGTCGCCGATATGGCCCGCCGCGGCCTGGAAAAGCGCCTGCAACGGGAAATCTTCGCCGAACGCGAAACCTACCAATCCCGCCTCGAATACGAACTCGGCGTCATCGAGACCATGGGCTTCTCCGGCTATTTCCTCATCGTCGCCGATTTCATCCAATGGGCGAAAGAGCAGGGTATCCCCGTCGGCCCCGGCCGTGGCTCGGGTGCGGGTTCCGTCGCCGCCTGGGCGCTCGCCATCACCGATCTCGACCCGCTGCGCTGGGGCCTGCTCTTCGAGCGCTTCCTCAACCCCGAGCGCGTGTCGATGCCCGATTTCGACATTGATTTCTGCCAGGACCGCCGCGGCGAGGTGATCGATTACGTCCGCCGCGAATATGGCGCCGACCGGGTGGGCCAGATCATCACCTTCGGCAAGCTGCAGGCCAAGGCGGCGGTGCGCGATGTCGGCCGCGTGCTGGGCATGCCCTATGGTCAGGTGGACAAGATCGCCGGCCTCATCCCCTTCAACCCCGCCAAGCCGGTGGGCCTCAAGGACGCCATCGCCGGCGAGCCCCGCCTGCGCGAATTGGCCGCCAATGACGAAAGCACCGCGCGGCTTCTCGACATCGCCCAACAGGTGGAAGGCCTCTACCGCAACGCCTCCACCCATGCCGCTGGCGTCGTCATCGGCCGCAAGCCGCTCAACGAGATTGTGCCCCTCTACCGCGACCCGCGCAGCCCCGACCTCATCACCCAATACTCGATGAAATATGTCGAGCAGGCGAGCCTGGTGAAGTTCGACTTCCTCGGCCTCAAGACATTGACCGTCCTGCAACGCGCCCTCGAATTGCTGGCCGGGCAGGGGGTGGTGGTTGACCTCGCCGAAATCCCCCTCGACGACCCCAAAACCTACGCCATGCTGGCCCGTGGCGACGCTGCGGGGGTGTTCCAGTTCGAAGGCCAGGGCATGCGCGACTGCCTGCGCGCCATGCGCCCCGACAGGCTCGAAGACCTCATCGCCGCCGTCTCGCTCTACCGCCCCGGCCCCATGGCCAATATCCCCGCCTATTGCGCCCGCAAGCATGGCGAGGCCTGGGCCAGCCCCCACCCCTCCATCCACGCCATCCTGGCCGAGACCTATGGCATCATGGTCTATCAGGAACAGGTGATGCAGATCGCCCAGGTCATGGCCGGCTTCTCCCTCGGCGGCGCCGACCTGCTGCGCCGCGCCATGGGCAAGAAGGACATGAAGGAAATGGAGCGCCAGCGCGCCACCTTCGTGGAGGGGGCCACCAAGAATGGCGTGCCCGCCACCATAGCGGGCGAGGTCTTCGACCTTATGCAGCGCTTTGCCGAATACGGCTTCAACAAATCCCACGCCGCCGCCTATGCGCTGGTGAGCTATCACACCGCCTGGCTCAAGGCGAACCACCCCGTGGCCTTCCTCGCCGCCTCCATGACGCTCGACCTGGGCAATACCGACAAACTCGCCTCGCATATGCAGGAAGCCTCGCGCCTCGGCATCAAGGTGCTGCCGCCCGACATCAACGCATCGGCCGCCGAATTCACCGTGGATGGCGGCGCCATCCGCTTCGCCCTCGCCGCCATCAAACGTGTGGGCCTGCAAGCGATGAAGGACCTCGTCGCCGCCCGGCAAAAACCCTTCGACAGCGTGGCCGATTTCGCCGAGCGGGTGGATCCGCGCCTGCTCAACAAGATGCAGTTGGAAAACCTCGCCAAGGCCGGCGCCTTTGATTCCCTCGGCGCCAGCCGCGCCGCCCTTGTCGGCGGCGCCGAAACCCTGCTGCGCCGCGCCCAGGCCATGGCGGAGGAGCGCGCCTCCGCCCAGGTCTCGCTCTTTGGCACGGTGGAGCAGGGCCCGCCCATGCTGCGCCTGCCCGAGGTGCAGGAATGGCCGGTGCTCGACCGTCTGGCCTTCGAGGCTGAGGCGGTGGGCTTCCACCTCACCGCCCATCCGCTGGATGAATACAAAAAGGCGCTGCGCGCCCTGGGCGTCATCCCCAGCTCCATGATCAGTGAGCAGGCCCGCGCCGGGCAGCGCCGGGTCAAACTCGCCGGCACCGTCACCGCCCGCAAGGAGCGCAACACCAAAACCGGCAGCCGCATGGCCTGGGTCTCGATGAGCGACCAATCGGGCAGCTTCGAGGTCACCTGCTTCTCCGAGGTGCTCAACCGCTCGCGCGACGTGCTCGAAGATGGCCAGGCCATCATCATCACCGCCGAAGCCAAAATCGAAAACGACGCGCTGCGCCTCACCGCCCTCGATGTCGAACCGCTCGACCGTGCGGCGGCGGGCGTCCAACGCGCCATCCGCCTCGAAATCGACCGCGCCGAGGCCATCGGCCATATCCGCGTGCTGCTGGCGCGCGAGGGCAGCGGCCGCGGCAAGGTCTCGCTCGTGCCCCGCCTGGGCAATGGCCAGGATATCGCCCTGGCGCTGCCCGGTGGCTATAATGTCTCACCGCGCATGATGCAGGCCTTGAAGGTATTGCCAGGCGTGCTGCATGTGGAGGAGGTATGATGCCCCAGCCCCCCGCCCCTTCCGTTTCTACCTTGGCCTGAAGCAGGAAACCGCCATGCCCTCGCGCAGCATTGCCCTCGCCGCCGCCATCGCCCTGGGCATTGGCTGCCTCCTGGTCGTCCGGCCCTTCATCTCGGCCCTGCTCTGGGCCGCCATCCTGGTCTTCTGCACCTGGCCCATTTACCTCACCCTGATGGAGCGCCTGCGCATGGGCCGCACCACGGCCGCCCTGGTGATGGTGCTGGTCAGCTTCCTGGTGCTGGTGCTGCCGCTGATCTATGCCGCCAGCAATTCCCGCGCCGAGATCGACAAGCTGGCCGAAACAATCGAGGCGCTGCTCAATAGCGGCGCGCCCGACATCTCGCCCATGCTGCTGCGCCTGCCGATGATCGGCGAGATGGCCGCCGATTGGTGGCGCGGCATCGCCTCCGACACCACGGCCATCCTCGCCCTCATCCGCCCCTATGCCGGCACCCTCGCCCAGGCCGCGCTCGCCATGCTTCTCTCGCTGCTCAGCGGCGTGGTGGAAATGCTGGTGGCCATCTTCCTCGCCTTTTTCTTCTACCGTGATGGCGAGGCCATCGCCCTGCGCATCCAGGCCATGACCAAGCGCCTGGCCGGTGGCCGGGCCGAGCACCTCATCATGCTCACCGCCAATGTCACCCGCGGCGTGGTGCTGGGCCTGGTGGGCACGGCTGTCGTCCAGGGCAGCATGGCGTTTTTCGGCCTGTGGCTGGCCGGCGTGCCGCAACCGGTGCTGCTGGGCGTCATCACCGGCTGCATTTCCATCCTGCCGGTGGGCGCGCCGCTGGTCTGGATACCCGCCGCGCTGTGGCTGTTCAGCCAGGGCAGCCTGGGCTGGGGTATCTTCATGCTGGTCTATGGGGGCTTGGGCATTTCCTCGGCCGATAATGTGGTGCGCCCCTGGTTCATCGCCCGCGGTGCCGATCTGCCGCTGCTGCTCAGCCTGCTTGGCGCGCTGGGTGGCGTGCTCGCCTTTGGCCTGCTGGGGCTTTTCCTCGGGCCGGTTCTTTTGGCGGTGGGCTATTCGGTGATCAAGGATTGGGCAGATCAGGGGCTCAAACCCAACGGGCCAGACTAACCCGCCCTTTCCTGCCAGCCCCGCCCGACCTATACGGGTTGTCATACGGGAGACACATCAATGCGCAGTTTCTGGCTCGCGGCACTGGCCGTGGCGCTTTTTTTGTCGGGCGCAGAGGCGCGCAGCATCCGCTGGGCCGCCAGTGGCGACCCCAATACGATGGACCCGCACAGCCAGAATGTCGGCACCGTCACCATGGTGCTGCAGCAGATTTATGACCCGCTGATCGCCCGCTCCCGCAGCCTCGGCCTCGAACCCGCCCTGGCCACCGCCTGGGAACAGGTGGAGCCCATGCGCTGGCGCTTCACGCTGCGCCCCGGCGTGCGCTTCCATGAGGGCGAGGCGTTTAGCGCTGATGACGTGGTCTTCTCCATCGCCCGCGCCCAGGCGCCCTCCAGCAATTTCGGCACCTTTGTTGACACCATCACCCGCGTCGAACCCGTCGATGCGCTGACGGTGGACATCATCACCCGTATCATCGACCCCATCCTGCCCAATAAGATCGCCTCGATCTTCATGATGAGCCGCAGCTGGTCCGAGCGGAACAACGCCGCCCGCCCGCAAAACACCCGCAACCGCGAGGAAACCCACACCGTCCGCAACGTGAACGGCACCGGCGCCTTCCGCCTCACCAGCCGCGAACCCGATGTGCGCACCGTGCTGACCCGCAACACCGATTGGTGGGGCTGGGCCAACCCCAATAATGGCAATGTGACCGAGATCATCTTCCGCCCCATCGCCTCGGATGCCACCCGCGTCGCCGCCCTCATGTCCAATGAGATCGACTTCGTGCTCGACCCGCCCCTGCAGGATTTGCAGCGCCTGCGCACCGCCCCCGGCCTGCGCGTGCTGGAAGGCCCGGAGGTGCGCACCATCTTCATCGCCATGGATGTGGCGCGCGATGAATTGCTCTATTCCGATGTGCGCGGCCGCAACCCCTTTCGGGATCTGCGCGTGCGCCAGGCCCTCTACCACGCCATCGACATTGCCGCGATCCAGCGCGTGACCATGCGCGGCCAATCCGTCCCCACCGGCGCCCTCTTCCCCGAGCAGGTGCAGGGCTATGACCCCGCCCAGGACCAGCGCCTGGCCTATGACCCCGCCCGCGCCCGCGCCCTCCTCGCCGAGGCCGGCTACCCGCAGGGCTTTGCCCTCACCCTTGATTGCCCCAACAACCGCTACATCAATGACGAACAGATCTGCCAGGCGGTGGCGGCGATGTGGGCGCGGGTGGGCGTGCGCACCGCGCTGAAATCCCAGCCCCTCGCCCCCTTCTTCGCGCAAATCCAGCGCGCCGATACCTCGGCCTATCTGCTCGGCTGGGGCGTGCCCACGCTGGACGCGCTCTATTCCTTCCAATCCCTGCTCTCCACCCGCGATGTCAGCAATAATAGCGATGGCGGCACCTGGAATTTCGGCCGCTATTCCAGCCCGGCGATGGATGCGCTGATCGAGCGGATGAAAACCCAAAGCGGCCCCGCCCGCCAGGCCGCCATCAGCGAGGCGCTGCGCCTCTACCGCGAGGATGTGCCCCACATCCCGCTGCACCACCAAATGATCCCCTGGGCGCTGCGCAGCAATATCCAAATCCCGCATATGGCCAATAACCAGCCCTATTTCCGCTGGGCGGTGGTGCAATGAGCATCAGCGCCGAAGGACCCCCATAAATGTTCGCCTTCATCATCTCGCGCATCCTCCAGGCCCTGCCGGTGATGCTCGTCGTCAGCTTCATCAGCTTCGCCATGTTCGCCTATGTGGGTGACCCGGTGAGCATCATGCTCGGCCAGGACTTTACCGAGGCGCAGCGCACCGAACTCGTGGCATCCCTCGGCCTCGACAAACCCTTCTTCGTCCAGTTCCTCACCTTCCTGGGCAATGCGGTGCAGGGTGAATTCGGCCTCTCCTACCGCCTCAGCCGCCCCGTGGCGGAATTGATCGGCGAGCGCGCCCCCGCCACCCTCGAACTCGCCCTCTGCGCCGCCTTCATCGCCATGGCGGTGGGGGTGCCTATGGGCGTCTATACCGGCCTGTACCGCCATTCCTGGCTGAGCCGCTTCTTCCTCACCTTCAGCCTGATCGGCGTCTCGCTGCCCACCTTTCTCATCGGCATCCTGCTCATCCTCACCTTCGCCGTCTGGCTCGGCTGGCTGCCCAGTTTCGGCCGTGGCGATGTCCGCCAACTCGGCTTCTGGGCCACCGGCTTCACCACCTGGTCGGGCGTGAAGGCGATGATTCTGCCCGCCGTCACCCTCGGCCTCTTCCAACTCACCCTGATCATGCGCCTGGTGCGCGCCGAAATGCTGGAAGTCATGCGCACCGACTACATCAAATTCGCCCGCGCCCGCGGCCTGTCCAACCGCGCGATCAATTTCGGCCATGCGCTGAAAAACACCCTGGTCCCCGTCATCACCATCGCCGGGCTGCAATTGGGCGCCATCATCGCCTTCGCCATCGTCACGGAGACGGTGTTCCAATGGCCGGGCATGGGCCTGCTCTTCATCCAATCCGTGGGCGCGGCCGATATCCCGGTGATGGCGGCCTATCTCATGCTCATCGCGCTGGTCTTCGTGGTCATCAACCTGATCGTGGACCTGCTGTATTACGCGGTCGATCCGCGGCTGAGGACACGCCGATGAGGGCCTTTTTCGACAGCGACATCTGGTTCTCCTTCACCCGCTCCTGGGTGACGATGGGCTCGGCTGTGGTCGCCTTCATCTGCATCGCCGGTGCCGTGGCCGCCCCCTGGCTCGCGCCGCACAACCCCTTTGACCTCGCCTCGCTGCAATTGATGGACGCCTTCAAACCCCCCGCCTGGACCATGGAGGGCGACCCGCTCTATCCGCTCGGCACCGATGACCAGGGCCGCGACATGCTCTCGGCCATCATGTATGGCGCCCGCGTCTCGCTGCTGGTCGGTTTTTCGGCCACCATCTTCGCCACATGCCTCGGCGTTTCGATGGGGCTGCTGGCCGGCTATCTCGGCGGCACCGTGGATGCCCTCCTCATGCGCATCGCCGATATCCAACTCACCTTCCCCTCCATCCTCGTCGCATTGCTGATCGATGGCATCGTCCGCGCCGCCGTCCCGCGTGAGGTGCATGACCAGATCGCCCTCTTCGTCGTCATCCTGGCCATCGGCGTCTCCGAATGGCCGAAATTCGCCCGCACCGTGCGCGGCTCCACCCTGGTGGAGCGCAACAAGGAATATGTCCTGGCCGCGCGCGTCATCGGCCTCGGCCGTTTCAAGATCATGGTGCAACACGTGCTGCCCAATGTGCTGGGCCCGGTGCTGGTCATCGGCACGCTCAACCTCGCACTCGCCATCCTGGCCGAGGCCACCCTCTCCTTCCTCGGCGTCGGCGTCCCCCCCACCCAGCCCTCGCTCGGCACGCTCATTCGCATCGGCAATGATTTTCTGTTCAGCGGCGAATGGTGGATCACCATCTTCCCCGGCGTCGCCCTGATCATCATGGTGCTCTCCGTCAACCTGCTGGGCGATTGGCTGCGTGACGCCCTGAACCCGAAGCTGCGCTGATGTCCCTTTTAGAACTCCGCAACCTCCGCGTAGAATTCCCCACCCGCCGCGGTACCCTCGTCGCGCTTGACGACGTCTCCTTCGCCATCGCCCCCGGCGAGGTGCTGGGCGTCGTCGGCGAATCCGGTGCCGGCAAATCCATGACAGGTGCGGCCATTATCGGCCTGCTCGAACCCCCCGGCCGCATCGCCGGCGGCCAAATCCTCCTCGAAGGCCGGCGCATCGACAATTTGCGCTACGATGATATGCGCCGCATCCGCGGCAAGCAGATCGGCGCCATCTTCCAAGACCCGCTGACCACCCTGAACCCGCTCTACACCGTGGGGCGGCAATTGGTGGAAACCATCACCACCCATCTCCCCCTCAACCCCGCCCAGGCCCGGGCGCGGGCCATTGAGTGGCTGGAACGTGTGGGCATCCCCGCCGCCGCCCAGCGCATCGACAGCTATCCGCATGAATTCTCCGGCGGCATGCGCCAGCGCGTGGTCATCGCCCTCGCCCTCTGCGCCGAGCCCAAACTCATCGTCGCCGATGAACCCACCACCGCCCTCGATGTCTCCATCCAGGCGCAAATCATCGCCCTGCTGAAGGGCCTCGCGCGTGACCAGGGCACCGCCATGATGCTCGTCACCCATGATATGGGCGTCATCGCCGAAACGGCGGACCGTGTGGCGGTGATGTATGCCGGCCGCATCGCCGAAATCGGCCCGGTGCGCGAGGTGGTCAAACAGGCCCGCCACCCCTATAGCGCCGGCCTCATGGCCTCCATCCCGCCGATGGATCGCCGCGTCGATAAACTCGCCGCGATCGAAGGCTCCATGCCCCGCCTCTCCGCCATCCCCCAGGGCTGCGCCTATAACCCGCGCTGCCCCCGCGTCTTCAGCCGCTGCATGGTGGAGCGCCCCGACCTCATCCCCGCCGGCCCGACCGACGCCGCCTGCTGGCTCTACGCCCCCGGAGCCCCCGCATGAGCGACACCCCCGCCGTGATGTTAGAAACCCGCGACCTCGCCCGCTTCTTCGACGTCTCCCGCCCCCCCCTGCAACGCCTGCTCAGCCGCGAAGGCCGCCGCACGCTGCGCGCGGTGGATGGCATTTCCTTCGCCATCCCCAAAGGCACCACCCTGTCGCTGGTGGGCGAATCGGGCTGCGGCAAATCCACCGTCGCCCGGCTGGTGGTCGGCCTCTATGGCCCAACCCGCGGCGAGATTCGCTTCGATGGCCAATCCCTCGCCACCGCCCGCGCCGACCCGTCGCAGCGCAGCCGCATGCAGATGATCTTCCAGGACCCCTACGCGTCGCTGAACCCGCGCTGGCGGGTGGCCGATATCATCGCCGAACCCCTGCGCGCCTTCAAACTGGTCGAAGGCCGCGACGCGCAGCAAAAGCGGGTGGGCGAATTGCTCACCCAGGTCGGCCTCTCGCCGCTCGACGCACAAAAATTCCCGCATGAATTCTCTGGCGGCCAGCGCCAGCGCATTTCCATCGCCCGCGCCCTCTCCTCCAACCCTGAATTCCTGGTCTGCGATGAGCCCACCTCGGCGCTCGACGTCTCGGTGCAGGCGCAAATCCTGAACCTGATGAAGGATCTCCAGGCCCGCCTCGGCCTCACCTTCCTCTTCATCAGCCACAATCTGGCCGTGGTCCGCCAGGTGAGTGACCGCATTGGCGTGATGTATCTCGGCCGCATCGTCGAATTGGCCGCCTCGGAAACCCTCTTCACCACCCCCCAGCACCCCTACACAAGGGCGCTGATGGAGGCGATCCCCGATCTCGACATGACCGGGCGCAGCCGCATCCCGGTGGGCGGCGAGGTGCCATCCCCCATCACGCCGCCCAGCGGCTGCGCCTTCCATCCCCGCTGCCCGCTGGCCAATGACCGCTGCCGGCAGGAGCGGCCGGAATTGCGCCCCAGCCTGGGTGCAGAAGTCGCCTGCCATGCGGTGGAGGAGGGCAGGGCGGTCCTCTCCTGACCGCCCCCCGGTGATGTCATCCCAGCCCATCATGGGTTAGACACAAGCGATGACACAGACCATCCTGTGGTTCCGGCAGGATCTCCGCCTGGCCGATAACCCCGCCCTGCACGCCGCCGCCGCCACCGGCCCGGTCCTGCCGGTCTATATCCTGGATGACGCCGCCGCCGGCCCCCACGCCCATGGCGGCGCCCAGCGCTGGTGGCTGCACCACGCCCTCGCCGCCTTGCAGGCCCAACTGCGCGCCCGCGGCCTGGAATTGCTGCTGCTGCAAGGCAATGCCGTCACCCTGTTGACCGACCTCGCCGCCCGCAGCGGCGCCACCACCATCCATGCCGCCCGGCTTTACGAACCCTGGGCCCGCGCGCGCGACGCAAGCCTCGCCGCCGCCCTTGCCACCACCGGCCGCAGCCTCACCCTGCACAGTGGCGCTCTGCTGCATGAGCCGCACCGCATCCGCACCGGCCAGGGCAACCCCTACGCCGTCTATACCC
>Ga0214917_10000703_pt1 | contig 43769 bp, 42 predicted proteins | sample LL_1208_BB_MetaG_FD_177983 | JGI IMG/M metagenome (GOLD analysis project Ga0214917, IMG submission 177983) | Freshwater microbial communities from Lake Lanier, Atlanta, Georgia, United States - LL_1208_BB | ecosystem: Environmental > Aquatic > Freshwater > Lake | place: USA: Georgia | collected... | reverse complement strand
TATCGTGCCGCTTTCAAAGCAAGTGATTGACCTTATCAAGCAATTTAGAAAATTGCACAACAATCCTGATTTTGTTTTCCCAAGTCGCATAAATCCAAATAAGCAAATGAGCGAAAATACTTTGATTAATGAGAGAAAAACATATCGTGCCGCTTTCAAAGCAAGTGATTGACCTTATCAAGCAATTTAGAAAATTGCACAACAATCCTGATTTTGTTTTCCCAAGTCGCATAAATCCAAATAAGCAAATGAGCGAAAATACTTTGATTTTTGCAATTTATCGAATGGGCTATCACTCAAATGCAACCGCTCATGGCTTTCGCGCAACCGCTTCAACAATCTTAAATGAAAAAAATTTTCGAGCCGATGTTATTGAAAAACAACTGGCACACGGTGAAAGAAATAAAGTCCGCACCTCTTACAATCATGCTCAATATTTGCCAGAGCGTAAAGATATGATGCAATGGTGGGCAGATTACTTGGGTAAGACTAAGGTTAAAAACAATTAAAAAAATGTTTGTATTCTTGACAAAATTAGTTAAAATTGTAGTGGTGACAAAATTAGTTAAAAATAGCCGCAAAAATAAATATAATTGATAACACCTATGTCATTTACGAAAAAAATTAATACTTTTTTGGATGAAGCTTTTTCTCAAGGGGTTGTTGACCAAGATGTAAAACAAAAGCTACAAATATTCGCAGAAAACTATGAACGAAAATCTGTCGCATCATTTCTAAATCTTGTCAGCCTTTTTGGAGGAGTTGCAATTATCCTAGGGATAATTCTGGTGATATCTCATAACTGGCATCAAATTCCAAATCTAATCAAGATTTCTGTTTATATTTTAATACTTATTGGATTTCACGCCCCTGCCTATCTATTGCGCGAAACTCATCCAAAAATTTCACGAATTATTTATTTTATATCTGCTGGATATGTGCTTGCTGGCATTGGATTGATTGCTCAAATATATCATTTGAGCAGTAAAAATGGTGAAGCGTATCTGATATGGTTTTTTATGATCTTGCCAATGGCTTTTTTATTGCGTGATGGCTGGATTGGCGTTATGTCTTTACTTGGTTTTTATTTGTGGACTAACATCAACGCTAATCTAAACTTTCACACTAACTGGCAAAGTCAGCTCATGTTTGTTACGGCGGCTTTTAGTAGCTTGATTTTACTACCCAAAACCTTAAATCGTTTAAGTAGATCTTTTGATCACGCAAAGATTATTGGCTATGTTTCTTTGGGGTTGATGACTTTGCTAATGGGGTTTACTCATGAGATCTTTTCAAAAGATTCGGACGGGATTAATTTACACCCAATCACAATTGCAATCATTGTATTTAATGTGATTTGCCTAACTACCAATTTTATAAAAAATTTCCGCAATAAGGCAAAGTTTTTAGATATTATTCAACTACCAGAAACTTTTATTTTAGCGTTAAGCATAATTCCTTTAATTGCTTATGCAGATCAAAGAATACTGATCTCAGCTCTATATTGGATAGTTTGGTTTTGGGGTGGCGTAGTAATAATTTATAGGGGTGAAATCGAAAGAAGTAGGGGTAATATTAATATTGGAATATGGTGTGTCATGATTGGTTTGATTGCTAGATTTATAGATTTAGTAGGAACCATGCTATTCACCGGATCAATGTTTATTCTCTTTGGTATAGTACTAATAGCAGTCGCCTATGTTGGAGAAAAATATCGCAAACTATTAATAAATAATATTTTTAGAAACCATGTCACACAAAAATAAATTACTCTTTCTTGTAGTAGCAATTCAGATCTTATTTTTTACTGGCTGGTACTTCTTGGAACACTCTAAGCTACATAATCCTCAATCACAAACGATCCTTGTCAAAACCGTACCAGTTGATCCAAGGGATTTCCTAAGCGGAAACTATCTAAATTTAAGATATGAGTTCAGTGATTTATGGCGTTTCAAAGGTAAAAATCAAAGTATTAAAGATGCTTCTAATCATGAAATTTATGCAGTCCTTAAAAAAGATGGTATTTGGTACGTTCCTGATTATGTCTCACTAGAGAAGCCTTTAGTCAGAGATGATCAAGTTGTTATAAAAGGAAAATATACCGGTAATTTTGTACGTATCGAATATGGGATAGAAAAATACTTCATTAACGAAAATACAAAAGAACCAAAAAGAGAGGATAAAGTTGAAGTTATGCTTGTTGTAGGAGAGGACTTAAATGCAAGAATCAAAAATTTATTGGTGAATGATATTGAGTTTAAAAACTAAATCGTCTTCAAAATCTCAAATGATGCAATGGTGGGCTGATTATTTAGAGAAACTTGGAGGTAAAAATGGTAACTAACTTAAACAAACAAGAAGTAGTAATTTTAGATATTACTCACCTAACAGATTTGGCAATATGGAATTTTGATATAATGATTTGCTCTGTTAATATCGAAAGATCCAGCCACCTTCAAAACAAAAGATCTGAATAATGCCAGACGACTTTTTGAGAAAAATAATTTTAGATACAAGGATGAGGAAAAAGAAAAAATAAAGGATCTTTTTAAAAAATATGACAAAACTTTTTCATTACTAACAACAGCATTAACATCTGGAGATTTAAACCATGAGCAAACCGCAGTCTCTCTAAAAAACTCTTGGACTGATTATGTTATTGTAAAGCCTATAGATTTTGTAAGTTGGGCAGAAGGCAAAGAAAGTGTATCTATTTCTCAGGAAATTATTCAGGAAGTAAAAAGAAAATCAAAGGCGTATAAAACAGATAACAACTCCATTCATGATAGGTACCAAAAGTTACAAGATAAAAATAAATCATTACAAGATTTGCTAAAACAAAAAGATGCTCGGCTAAAAGAAAAGCTTTTGGGCGTCACTGAAAAAGATCACTTCTGAAAATGATTTATGGGATGACAATTAAAGGTTATACTTGGAAGCCTGAATCTTCAAAAAGCCAAATAACCGCAGAAATCACGAGAGATATTAACCAAAATTTTAACAAACCGATTACAGACGACGCACCAAGAAAGTGGCTCAAAGAATCCAAACAGCTGGCTGAATCACTAGAATCAGAAGATTAATTCTCCCTATTTTAAACCGAATTCGGTTTACTCAAAACCGATTCGCCCCGCATTATAATGGACTTAATAAGTTTTTGCCTTTCTTCATTGAACAAATTTTGCTAATCAAAACGGTAAAAATTTATACACTATCAAAATTCACTTCCTGAAACTTGATATTTAAGAATCCGTCAAATTGTTGGCGATAAGAAATCCAATACTCATTTACCTCCTATTATTCCAGTTGGCAGATCAAGCTGGTGGGATGGAGTCAAAAAAGGTAAATTTCCAAAACCTGTAAAAATAGGTAAAAGAACCACCGCTTGAAAAGTTGAAGACATCCGAGCGCTTATTGAAAAATATTCAAATCAATAAGCCGTGAGCGGAAAGATTTATTCATTAAATAAAATCAAATATTGGGTTGTTATGATTTAGAGGCAATTTGCCGCCTATATGGAATCCATTCAAAGACTGTTTTGGCTTGGTTTAAAAAAGGTCTCAAATCAATTGATAATAAAAAGCCGATTTTGGTTTATGGAAATGATCTGAAGATTTTTTTGGGAAAGTTAAACGAATCCAGCAAATGCCATTTAGGTTTTGAAGAGATGTTTTGCATTAAGTGCAAAGAAGGTAAAACTCCACTCAAAAAACAAATTCAACTTGAGAAATTTGAGCAGAAATTCTTGAAAGCAAAAGCACTATGCCAGACCTGTAAAACCAAAATGAATAAGTCATACCCATTAGAAGATTTTTAGCAACTAAAGAGAATTTTTGATGTGGTGTAACTTTTGGAATTATACGACTCCAAAACTTCCCCCTCAAACGCTCCTTTTTTTGACCAAGAGAAAGATAACAAAAAGGAGTCTGAAAAAGAACCAATACAACTAGATTTTTTTTATGAAAAAGAGGGATAAACAAGATCAATATAATGCGCTAAATGAGCGCGTAAAATATCTCTACCGAATCTATCTAAAGAGAGTTTTGAGAAAAGACGAAACCACCATTTTGAAAGCCTTGGAATATCTGCGGGTTTTTGAAATCTTTATCAACTTTCTTGGCTTTGAAACCTATAATAAAATGCAGGCTGATAAATATATTGACCATCTTTTTGATAATAATTTTTCTTCTTCTTTCATCAATAACACGCTGCGCGAACTTAAAGAATTTCTCGCTTGGCTTCAAAGACAAAAAGGCTATCGTAGCAAAATCAAATATGATGATATTAGCTTTCTAAATGCCACCAATAACCAAAGAAGAGCAGCAAAAGCACCAGAGCATAAAAAATCTTACAGCTAAGACCAAATGATTTTAACTATTCGCCAGATGCCTTCTGTTACCATGATTCAAAGGCGTAATAAAGGGATGATCTCTCTAAACGCTGCTTGTGGTTTAATAATTTCTGAACTTAGAACCGTAAAAATGAAAAATCTGATTCGGGAAGATGGAGGCTGGTTTATTTATGCCAATCCAAAAGATATGAAGGTTAAGAACTCTATGCCAAGACGCTCACCTTTTGTTCAAGCACCTCAAGACATTATTCATAATATTATTAATTGGAAAAGTGAGTTAATAAAAATTGGTTTTGGTGGTAAAGACCCCATATTTCCTAAGATTATGAGTAGTTTTAACCAGTTAAATTTTTTGGAAAGTGCTATTACTAAAGAAGAAATCAAATCTGGGTCGCAAATTAGAGATATTTTTAAGAAAGCATTTAATGATGCTGGGTATGAGTATATCAATCCTCATAATTTTAGGCATACTAGGGCTAGGTTTGCAAGTAAACAGTCTCCTGAATATTTAAATGCTACGAGGCAGGTTTTGGGGCAGAAGAATATTGATACCACCCCGGGAAGTTATGGGGAGCTTTCTCTTTATGAGTAGAGAGAGGTGATAGCGACAGTAAAAGTAAAATTCTAACAATTTTTAATTCGATACAGAATTTATTGATCTACTTTTAATTTTATTGTATTTTACTTTACTATCAATATATAATTCTTCCTTTATCACTTTCTGTCAAAATTAAACTCTGGAAGAGTTGGGAAACTAAAAAATACTTTGGAAAAAGTTTATATAAAAAAATTAACCAATACTTACATGAAAAATATAGCGGTCATCAACCAATTATTTCACAGTAGCTAATTCTTCCCATCTTGTATAGCATGGAGAGCAAAGATCTTTTTTTGTTTGCCATTTTCTTTGAATACCCTGAGAAGCAAAAAATAAAATTTGTGACTTTGATTTATAATTTGAATCATCAATTATCTTCATTAATTTTTTGTTTCTTTCATCATCAATTTTACTTTCTAAAAAACTTTCTTGTAAAATATTTTCTTCTGAAATATCAAACAAAACTATTCCCGACTTATGATAAGAATAGCCATGGCGAAAAATTTTTTTTAAACATTCTTGTGCCTTTTTTATAAACTCGGCACTATTGCTAGATGGATTATCAAGAGCAATTGAATATGAATTAGAATAATTTTCTTTCTGCGAATATGGACTTGTTGCAATATAAACAATTATTCCTTTTGCTACAGTTTTTTGCCTTCTAAGTTTTGCACAAGCACAACTTGTATGATTTGCAATCGCCTGAGATATTTCTTCGAATTTTGTTTGCTTTTCACCAAAGGAACGCGAATAAGATATGTGCTTACGAACAGAAACCTCTTGGATATCAAGACATGAAACTCCGTTAAGCTCAAGAAATATTCTCTCTCCTACAACGCCAAGAATTTTTCTTATTAATTTTTGATTTGAGTTTTTAAAATCATATATTGTAAAAATATTAATCGAGTTTAATTTAGCTTCAGTTTTCTTTGCAACCCCCCATATCTCGCTTACTTTCATGTTCTTAAAAATGGCATCAATATTTTTTATATCACTTAAATTGCAAACTCCTAAAAATTCAGATCTAGTTTTGGCAATATTGTTGGCAATTTTAGATAGAGTTTTTGTTGGCGCCAAACCAATAGAAATAGGAATTCCTGTCCATTTACTAACTTTACTATATATATTATTTGCAAAATTATTAATATTACAAATTGACATTTTGTCTAATCTGAGAAATGCTTCATCTATAGAATATATTTCTATGTCTGGACAAAATGATCTAAGAGAATTCATGACCCTGTAGGATATGTCACTATATAATTTATAATTAGAAGAAAAAATATTAACATTATTATTTTTTATAATATTTTTATATTTAAATAATGGCCCACCCATTGGCAACCCAAGAGATTTAGCTTCATTTGAACGCGAAACTATACAGCCATCATTATTTGATAGCACAATTATTGGCTTGTTATTTAAATCTGGCCTAAATAAGCGCTCGCAAGATACATAAAAATTATTACAATCAATAAGTGCAAATATTTTTGACTCTACTTCTTTTTTATAAAATATTGAAGGGGCAAGATTTGAAGCGGCGTATTCTTTGGCACTGATATTATTCATAATCAATAGATAATTAAAAAGACTTTATAACATTTGTTACAACGCCCCAAATAATAATTTCATTATTTTCTTTAATTTTAATTGGTTGATATTTTTTATTCTCTGGCATCAACATTATGATACCGTCTTTATTGTAGAGACGCTTAACAGTGAGCTCATTATCAATTGCCGCTATAACTATTCTATCGTGCACAGCTTCGATACTTCTATCAACAATCAGTATATCACCATTACCTATCCCGGCATTTATCATAGAATCGCCACTTACGCGCAAAAGAAAGGTTGCACTTGGGTGCTTTATAAGATAGCGATTTAAATCTATTTGACTCTCAACATAATCATCAACAACGGAGGGAAACCCAGCAAAAACTTTACTAGCAAAAAGCGGTAATTTATATCCCCCCGCCTCAACATAATTCAATATTTCTGGAATCATATTTTTTGGCAGCCTCACAGGATAAGTTGCAACACCGTATTTACCCTGGCCTCTTGGTCTCCCAGCGCCAATTCTTGAACCGCCTTTTGGCATAAAAAAATATTTTGAATATTGTACATTATTCAATAATAATTAAAAAAAAATAAAAAGTTAATAAAAATATTAATAATTTTAATCTTGGCATAACTCAAATAATTCATGATTTGTAATTTTTTGTAACAAAAAACCCTTTGAAATATTGATTTTACTGACTATAATCAGAAAAAATCAAAAATAAAATGACAATATATCAAAAAACTATAAATAGCCCTATATCCTGCAGTGGCATCGGTATTCACTCTGGTGATAAAGTAAAAATGAAGCTTCTTCCTGCAAAAGAAAATAATGGCATTATATTCAAAAGAACCGATATAGAAGAAAAGAAATCTATTGTAAAAGCAAACTACATAAATGTCACAGAAACAAATCTTGGAACCACAATAACTAACGAATATGGGACAAAAATTGCAACCATAGAACATCTTATGGCGGCAATTTGGGGCTGTGGAATAGATAACCTTATAATAGAAATTGATAATCAAGAAATACCCATAATGGACGGCAGTTCTGAGCCTTTTGTTTTTTTAATTGAATGCTCGGGAATATCTATACAAAAAGAAGCCAGAAAATCAATCTTTATCACCAAAAAAATTACAGTTGAAGATGGTGATAAATTCGTAACAATAGAACCTTCTAGTAATTTTAGTGTTGACCTTACAATAGAATTCAATCATCCAAAAATTGGTAAGCAAAATTTTAATTATCACTCGGACTTCGCATCATTTAAAAATGACATATGTAGAGCCAGAACATTTGGATTTAAAAATGAAATAGAATATTTAAACAAAATAGGTCTTGCACGTGGCGGCTCTTTAGATAATGCAATATTACTTGATGAATCCAATATAGTGAACAAAGAAGGCTTGAGATATCAAAATGAATTTGCGCGACATAAACTGCTTGATTTTATAGGAGATATATATCTCGCAAATTATAATATAACGGGCCATTTCATTGCTTATAAATCTGGACATTCTTTAAATAATAAATTATTGCGTCATTTATTTGCAAACAAAGATTGTTGGCACTTAATATAAATTATCTTCTTTGATACCTTAAAAATGCCGAATCATCAACCTCTCTTATAGCGCATTTTAACAAGACGTCAGCAGCAACATTTTTTATCCAAAATGAACTTTTATCACGAAATCTTAATACGGTATATCTCTCTTTAATATTTTCTTTTATTTGTTGATTTGAAAAATTTTCAATTGCCTCAATAACTTCCCGAGGATTTCTATTGACCACAAGAGTTTTCCATCCGAGATTCAAACACTCTATTTCTGTGTGAACAGCTTGCTTATTATAGCCACAACCATGAGATAAAAATAGCAAGAAAATTAAAAAGAAATTTCTAAAAATCATATTTCGCTGACTTTATGATTACTGGGGCCTTACTTGACCTATATTACTAAATATATCCTTAAAGAAGCTTTTTTTAATAGATTTTACCTCTGTATGAAGAGAAGAAAATTTAATGTCTCCTTGGCTACCAATATCATAACTATGAATTTCTTCGAGCATATTTTCTTTATCGAATTTAAGCGTTAAAATTTGTCTTTTTATTACTTTTGGCTTTAAAAAAAGAATTTTTTCAACATCTTGAGATAGATAAATCCAGGTTTGATCATCACCGATATCGGATATTAAACTTGGGGATCCCATATTTTTTAAGACCCTATCTTTGCTAAAAACAGCCTCTTTTAACAAATCATAATCGGAAAACTCAAACATATAACCAGTTTTTTCAATATTGGTGCAAGAAAGCAAATTGAGAATTATAATTAAAAATATTGAGTTTACAAAAATTTTTTTTATCAAAGTATAAATTTTGAATTGATTTTATATATTTACAATCTATAATAAACAGCCTCTTATTATAAAAAATAATTTAAAAAAATAAAGTAGATTTATAATAGAATTTTGAATAAATTAAAAAATTAAAATATGGCAGTTCCTAAAAAGAAAAAGTCTAAATCAAGACGCAACATGAGAAGAGGAAGCAATGGCTCATACAACCCGAATTTTCCTAATGTTATCACCGATAAAACTACTGGTGAATTAAAACTACCTCACCAAATTTCTCTTGACGGTTATTATAATGGTCGTAAAGTTATAGTTGAAAAAAAGAAGAAAGAAGAATCTTCTTCCAACTAATAATTAATTCTTTTTACCAAAGTGAAAAAGAACCTAAACATAGCCCTTGACTGTATGGGCGGAGATAGAGCGCCTCAAATCGTCATAGACGGAGCCGATATCATTGCGCAAAGCAATCCTGATGTACATTTTTCTTTATTTGGTGACGAAAATAAAATAATACCAATAATTCAAAATTGCCACAATCTAAAGGATCGATATACAATTTTTAATACCGAAGAATTTATTTCAGCAGATGAAAAACCATCTATCGCTTTAAGAAGATACACCAAATCAAGCATGCGCCTTGCAATTGATTCGGTTAAAGATAAGCAATGTGATGTCGTGGTTTCCGCCGGAAATACCGGGGCCCTTATGGCTATCGCAAAAGTTGTATTAAGACCCCTAGAGTCAATAGATAGACCAGCTATTGTCACATCAATACCCAATCAAAAGAATCAGGCAACTGTATTACTTGATATGGGCGCAAATATTGATTGCGACGGTGATGTTTTATACCAATTTGCTGTAATGGGTCATGCATTTGCAAGAGTTGTTCTAAAAATTGATAATCCAAAAATTGGATTACTCAACGTTGGATCGGAAGAGTTAAAGGGTCATGAAGAATTAAAAATAGCAGCATCATATATTAAAGAAAGCCATCTCAAGGATGATTTTTATGGCTATGTAGAAGGAGATGATATAATGAAGGGAACCGTTGATGTCGTTGTGACTGACGGATTTACAGGAAATATTACCTTGAAAACTATTGAAGGATCAGTAAAAATGATTGCTTCACTTTTTAAAGAAGCATTTACCGATTCTATTTTTTCTAAAATTGGTTACTTATTTTGCGGACCTTCAATTACCAAAAAAACTAGATCTGTCGATCCAAGAATGCATAATGGAGCTATGCTAGTTGGCTTAAATGGTGTTGTAGTTAAAAGTCATGGAAGCACTGATAGAATTGGTTTTGCCAATGCTATAAAAGTTGCCATTTCTCTTTTAGATAACAATATTAATGAAAAAATCATTGAAGAGCTTAGCATAAAACCTAAAAAACCTTCCTTAGAGGAGTTTAAAGAATAATTTGTCTAAAATATGGCAATTAATAGCAGAATAATAGCATCTGGCTCATATCTACCAGAGAAAGTTCTTACCAATAACGATTTATCTCTGATGGTTGAAACTAGCGATGAGTGGATATTCGAAAGAACCGGAATAAAACAAAGGCACATTGCAGCTAATAATCAACTTACTTCAGATCTTGCTTATCAAGCTTCTATAGAGGCATTTAAAAGTTCACATATTTCCCCTAAAGACATAGAATTGATAATAGTCGCAACAACGACTCCGGATCTAACATTTCCCGCAACCGCAACCATTCTTCAATCTAAAATTGGTGCTAAAAAAGCTTTTGCATTTGATGTTCAGGCTGTTTGTTCGGGATTTGTTTACGCGCTGTCCATTGCTGATAACTATATAAAATCTGGAAATGTCAGAAATGCCCTTGTGGTTGGGGCAGAAACTCTATCTAGAATAGTAGATTGGAAAGATAGAAATAGTTGTGTTCTTTTTGGAGACGGCGCTGGAGCCGTTGTTCTTGAAGCTTGCGAACCTGATAATGGAATTATTGCTTCAAGCCTATATTCTGATGGAGATCTAAATGGAATACTCAAAACAAGCGGAGGGGTTTCTCTCAATCAAAAAATAGGTTTTATAGAAATGTCTGGAAAAGAGGTATTTAAACATGCGGTTGATAAAATGTCAAAATGCGTTCAAGACTCTCTTTTAAAAGCTAAAATTAAAGTTGAAGATGTTGACCTTTTAATTCCACATCAAGCAAATCAAAGAATATTAAGTGCCGTTGCAACCAAAATAGGAATCGACCAAAATAAAGTTATTGTAACCGTAGAGAAACATGCAAATACTTCTGCAGCATCTATACCGCTGGCAATAGATTATGCAACAAAAAATAATATGATCAAAGAAAATGATATTATAGTCTTAGAGGCTTTGGGCGGAGGTTTAACCTGGGGATCCATTGTTATCAAATGGTAAATTAATAAGGCAAGATAATAAGCCGGATTCTGTTTGCAAAAAGCACAGCGATCATTTATCTAGATTTGCAATTACTTACAAATTCAAGCAACCTACCCGAATAAAATCCTCCAAGATGGTAAGGCTTCTTAAAAAAAGAAGTCATTATTCCTATTTGGTCTTGCTCAAAACAGGGTTTTTCGAGATATATGTTACCATATAAAACAGTGAGCTCTTACCTCGCCTTTTCACCCTTACCCAAATAAATGGGCGGTATATTTTCTGTGACACTTTCCCTTGCCTTAATTAATCAAGACAGCCGGCTGTTAGCCGGTGTTTTTCTTGGATCGAGTCCGGACTTTCCTCTTATTTTCATTGTATAAAACAAAAAATAAGCGATCGCTACCACTTGCCTTACTAATTAATTATTATATAATGTTATCATTATTTTTCAATAAAATTATTTACTAATGGCACAAACCTTAAAAACAGTATTTTCTGGTATTCAGCCTACCGGAAATGTTCATTTAGGAAATTATTTAGGATCTATTAGAAACTGGATTGATCTTCAAGATTCATATAATTGTTTATTTGGCATAATGAATCTCCACGCAATTACAACTCCTCAAAATCCAGATGAATTAAAAAAAAATGTTTATGATATTGCTGCAATCTATATTGGGTGTGGCCTTGATCCTGACAAATCTATAATATTTGTTCAAAGCGATGTATCTTATCACCTTGAACTTACCTGGATTCTTTCTTGCATAACTCCTCTTGGATGGCTTAATCGCATGACTCAATTTAAAGAAAAATCCAAAGAAAACGAAAATCTAGGATTATACTCATATCCAGTTTTGATGGCTTCAGATATTCTTTTATATCATGCCGATATAGTGCCTGTTGGTCATGACCAAAAACAACATATTGAACTTGCAAGAGATATTGCCAATTCATTTAACAGAATATATAAGAATGAGTTTTTTAAAATTCCCGAACCAATGATTGTAAATAATGTTAAAAGGATCATGTCTCTTCAGGATGGAACAAAAAAAATGTCAAAATCAGATAGTTCCGAATTAAGCAGAATAAATGTTCTTGATAGTGCCGATGAAATAGTAAAAAAAATAAAGAAATCAAAAACCGACTCTTTAATTCAAATTGATTATGTTGAATCCAGGCCGGAATTATATAATCTAATAAACATATTCTCTGCAATGTCAAAAGAAGATCCAAAATCAATACAAGAACGCTATTCAGTAGCCGGATATAGTAAATTTAAAAATGATCTTGCAGAAATTATTGTTGAAAAATTAAGGCCAATACAATATAATATAAACAAGCTTAGAAACGATCAGTTATTTCTTTCTGAGGTAATAAAAAATGGCAATATAAAAGCTCAAGAGATAGCTAAGAAAACTAAAGAAGAAGTTTATAGAATAATTGGTTTACACTAATTTATATGGATTTAAGAAATATCGAGAAATCGAGTAACATCAATTTATTTCAGGAAATAAAAAAGCTAAAAAAAGATTTAAATGCCACCATCTTGTCGCATTTTTATCAAGATGAAGAGATTCAAGATATTGCTGATTTTGTTGGCGACTCTCTTGATTTATCAAGAAAAGCCGCTTCTACAGAATCTGATGTTATAGTTTTTTGTGGAGTAAAATTCATGGCAGAAGTAGCAAAAATTTTATCTCCCAACAAAACTGTTTTAGTTCCAGATTATAGAGCTGGATGTAGCCTTGAGGATTCTTGCAAACCAGCAGAATTTGCCAAGTTTAAAGAACAATATCCAAATGCATTAACTTTAACTTATATAAATTGCTCAGCAGAAATAAAGGCTTTATCTGACATAATTGTTACATCAAGTAATGCCAAAAAAATAATTGATCAAATACCTCTCGAAAAAGATATTATATTCGCTCCAGATAAACATTTGGGAAAGTATCTAAGCAAAATTAGTGGGAGAAATATGATTTTGTGGAATGGAAGCTGCATTGTTCACGAACAATTTAGTGAAAAAGAACTTGTGAAACTTTCAGTTAATCATCCAAAAGCCCTGATAATAGCTCATCCAGAGTGTCCAGAATCTTTACTGGAATATGCAGATCACATAGGATCAACTTCTTCATTGCTTAATTTTGTTTCTCAAAATCAGAATCAAGAATTTATTGTCCTCACCGAGCCTCATATAATCCATCAAATGAAAAAAATTAATAGTTCTTCAAAATTTTATGAATGTAATTTTATAGATAAAGCTGGCTGTTCTATATGCAATTCCTGCCCTTACATGGGTATGAATAATATTGAAAAACTCTACAAAGTTATGTATGATTTTAAAAATAATATAAAGCAAGAAAAATCTTACGGCGGTCAAATAAATTTGGATGAATTCATATCATTAAAAGCAAAAAAATCTCTTGATAAAATGCTCAAAATGTCTGTCTAAGCAAATCTTGGCACTTAAATAAATATTTTTAAAATTACAAAGATGTTTCATTTGTTGTGTCAGGTTCTTTGCCAAACCTTCTTTCCGCACTGGGACTCTGGACTGAAGCCCGACCTTCTCTAATTGATAGCGGTGGAAGACGAGTCGGCCTAGGAGGAAGAGGTCGAGAAAGATTGCCAACCTTAGAGACGTCACTCCCTCCTGTCACCCGCACGTCTTGAGCTTGATGATCAGGTTGATCGACGTTTTCAGCTAATTCTCTTGACTCATCAACAGAAGATATTTCTTCACCCCAAGCCCCTCTCCTAACAGGATTAGGTCTAGCATCTTCCCCTTCTCTGTGTGCGATATTTTGGTGATCATGCACATCCTCACCGACCTCATTCGCGACTCCAATTTTATTTTTTTTACTTTTTTTATAATAGGCATAACCAATTGCACCAACTGCGAGAAGCGCTAGAAAAGCTAAGTAATAGAGGTTGTTAGATGAAGATGCCTGAGAATCATTTGCCCCACTCTCTGTTGTCGATATTTGCGGAATACCTGATGATGATATTTGAGGGCGAGAGGTAGTTGCAATTTTAGAAAGCGACATGGTTGTGGTAACTATAAACTGAGTAATTGCCTTAGAAATAGCTGTTGAGGTACCAATTCCATCAGGAAATCTACTATCAGTTGTATCAGCTTCTGTCGGATCAACAAACCTTTGTGTTGTTGATCTTGCTGTTGATCTTGTTGCTGATCTTGTTGTTGATACCGTAGATGAACCCTCTGTTACTGCAGATGAAGTTGCAGTTGGAGATGGAGCTTGAAACTCTGAAGTAGTTGAAGGAATAATGGAAGAGCTTGAAGAGGCGGTAATAACCGGTCTTGATGTAGTTGCTATACTTGTTTGACTTGCTGTAGAAGAAGAATCTGTAGCTTCTATTGATAAATATGGACTTTCTGTACTTGTTGATGATGAAAAATCAATTCTATAACTTGTTGTAGTTGAAGTTATTGTTGGCTCTGGAGAGGCAATTGAAGCCTCTGTAGATGTTACCGCTGGATATGGTGTTGTAGTTGTTGAAATCGCAGGAACAGATATATTCAGATTAAGACCAGCTCCATCAGAATTAATTATTAACAATTGATCGTTAGGTAATTTAAGCACTACAAATTTGGATCCTAAAAAATCAGGACTATCAACATCCGGAAGACCAGCATATTTTTCAGAAAAAGTTTCAGAGGACGCATCTCTTCTTCTTTGTTGAAAAGCAACACCAAACTCAGATGGCACTTGCTTTCCCTTTCCCATGAAATCTTGCAAAAGAAAATCCTCTTCACTAACAACACGAGCATTTCTTGCAAAATATTGTGAATCAATTCCTGGAAAGTTTTGAAAATTCAATTTCAATGAAGCTTCTTTTGGATTAATATATAAAATCCCATTTGACCTAGGAAGAATTGATATATCAGAGTCTTTAGAGGCAGAAATAAAATCTATTTGAGAATCAAATACATAATCAACTTCTGACGGAACATTTCTTTGCGAAACCCCAACAACAGAGGAGGCCTGCCCCGATCTAGTAATTGATATTCTATCTAAAGTTGAAGATGAAACAACATCACCATTTCCAAGAGTTGTAGATGAGTAACTTGTAACAAACACGCCAGATGGCTCTCCTGGGGTCACAACTGAAGGTTGGTCTATTTGATCAAGATTTACATTAAAAATCCTACCATTTTCAACGAATGAGCAATATGATCTATCTTGCGAGTCGTTTAAATGACCGTTAACAATTGAAATAGGGTTTGGAGATGAATGAAGAACTTTAGAACCTATAAGTTTCCCATCTTTGTTTAACATCGCAGCCTTGAGATGAAAACTACTAATATCCTTTTCAACAAAAAACACACCTATTTTGCCATTGCCAAATTGCGCCAAAGCATTGTCAGACCTAATTTCAGATATTGCAGGATTTGTTTTTCTAATTGATTCTCGAGATAAAATATTTCCGTTAGCATCTCTTCTTTGAACATTTATCGAGTTTGCAGTTGCATCGAAACATAAAAATGAACCCTTTCTATCACCTTTGACCGCAACATTGGCAAGATTAAATCTTCTTGGCATACCTATAACATGAGAGCTACCCGCATCTAAAGAATATGTTGTATCAAAGTATAAGCCAAACTTAACTCTCCCAGGTTCTAAAAAAAAGTTTTTAATAATCACTTTATTATCTGGTTTTGACTGAGGAAATAATAATAAATCATTTTCTTCAGGACCAGATCTTTCAAGGAAATAATCTTTTAAATACCAAGAATCAGTTGCAATTGAACCATTTTCATATCTCATAGGTATAGCAATTTCGCCCTGAAAAATTCTTTTGCCATCAATTGTTAAAACGCCATCTATATTTGGATCTTCAATTTCAACCGTTCCACCGCCGGCAGATTTATCAAATTGAATAGAGTAAGTATCGGGATTAGAACCTCCTTTAATTTTTTTAACACCAACATTTCCTCTAATTAAAAAAGTATTTCCATAACTTGAATCAGCAGAAAATTGACTAGATCCAATTTCTGCAGTTCGCGCAGGAACCTGAATTTCTCTGGGTAAAGACATGTAATCGCGAGGATTTATTCTTGATGTAGCATAATCATCACTTTTTAAAAGATCAATTACCAAGTCTACATCGCCCATAGAGCTAGAAATTTGCTCAACAATATCCTCAGCCAAAATTTCAAAGTGAAGCGATGCCGGCTGAGAACCAATAGATTCTGATGATTGAAAAAGAGAGCCGATTCTCTGAGACTCAGAGACCTGGGAACCAACAACAATATTTTCTGCATTTACATTGTAATACAATGTTGCCATCCCTAAATCATCTTTTATAACCACAACTTTGCCATTTATTTGAGAATCAATTATGGCAATAACTTCTCCATTATGGGTAGCAAACACATCCTCATTTACATTTCCCACAAAATCAATGCCTCTGTGCATTGACGCACCCGCAGACTCATGAAAAAGAGAATATTCTGCAGCTAATCTGGGCCTCGTAGAGTAATCTCCAAGAGGCGCCCTTTTAATTCCATCGGATATTGGCATATTTTAAAGTTTATTTATATTTAATAATATTTTAGATTATAACTAATAAATTTGGTGTCAATTTATTTTAATTTGCTTTAAATAAAAATCTGAACTTTTCCACCACAAATCAGAATTCACTTTATATTTTCTTGGATTAAAATGTCGGTTAAAAACCCTTACCAACATTTTCATTTCATTATTAAAATCATTAGAAATATTTGTAACTTTATATCCTAAATCCTTTAAAGATTTTTTAATTTCTGAAATTTCTGCACAGCTATCATTATATTTAAACAATATAGAATCCCTTCCCCTAAATTTAATATCAGGAAAGACTCCTATTTCTTTTTGCGACAACATTTCCCAATTAAATAGATGAGATGGATCTTGTTTTCTATCCAAATATTTATCAAGCCTTATTCCTCTTGAATCAAAGCTATTTTTTGGATAATAAGCAATATCAGAATGTCCTATAAATTTTTCTTTAGATAATTTATACTTTAACTTTAACTCACTGCATAATTTTATCAAAGATCTCATTTGGACCCTTTTAAATCTTGAGTTAAATGGATTTTTATTGATAATTTCTATTCCTATAGAATTCTTGTTTAAACCACTTTTCCCTTTCCAATAGCTAAATCCAGCATGGTAAGCAATATTTTTATCTTCAACTAAACGATATATTTTTCCCTTTTCGTTAATTATGTAATGACTACTAACTTGATGATTCTTAAGCAGCATTATTGCATCATCTATAGACTGAGCTTCTATATGATGAATAACAACTAAATCAATTTTTCTTTTCTTTGATGTTTCGAAATAGAAATCATTAAATTTCTTTTTATCATTTATTTTAACCATAATTTCTATATTCTTTGACAAATATTTTTAAATATGCTAATTTCATTAATATTAATAGTAAATTAAAAATAAGAAACAAATAAATTTATGGTAAACAAAAAAGATATCACTAATAAATCATCTAAAGAACAAGAAGCTCTTTTATTCCACCTTCAAGGACAACCAGGTAAAGTAGCGATGCATGCAACCAAACCGCTCAATACTCAAAGAGACCTGGCATTAGCATACTCTCCTGGGGTTGCGGTTCCTTGTCTTGAAATTGCTAAGAATCCAGAACTTGCATATGACTACACCGCTAAAGGTAACTATGTTGCAGTTATTTCAAATGGCACAGCGGTTCTTGGCCTCGGAAATCTTGGAGCCATCGCTGGAAAACCGGTCATGGAAGGAAAATCAGTTTTATTCAAACGCTTCGCAGACATTGATTCGGTTGATATTGAAGTTGGAACAGAAGATGTTGAAGAGTTTATAAATTCTGTAAAATATTTAGGCCCATCTTGGGGCGGTATTAATCTTGAAGATATAAAAGCTCCGGAATGCTTTATCATTGAAAGCAAGTTGCGTGAAATGATGGATATACCAGTTTTTCACGACGATCAACATGGTACCGCAATAATTTCAGCCGCCGGAATTCTCAATGTTCTTCATTTAACCGGCAAAAAATTTAGTGAAATTAAAGTCGTAGTTAATGGAGCTGGCGCAGCTGGTATTGCTTGTTTAGAGCTTCTTAAAGCTATGGGATTACCTCATGAAAATGCTATTTTATGTGATACTAAAGGAGTCATTTACAAAGGAAGAACCGATGGAATGAATCAGTGGAAAAGTGCCCATGCCGTTGAAACAAACAAAAGAACACTTGCAGAAGCAATGAAAGATTCCGATGTTTTTCTTGGCCTGTCCGTTAAAGGCGCAGTCACTAAAGAAATGGTACTATCAATGGCCAAAAATCCAGTTATTTTTGCAATGGCAAATCCTGATCCAGAAATAACTCCAGAAGAAGTTCATGCCACTCGCGATGATGCAATAGTTGCTACCGGTCGTTCTGACTACGAAAACCAGGTTAATAATGTAATGGGATTTCCATATATTTTTAGAGGAGCGCTAGATGTAAGAGCGTCAACTATAAATGAAGAAATGAAAATTGCAGCAGCAAAAGCTTTAGCAGAGCTTGCTCAGCAGCCCGTGCCAGATGAAGTCATAAAAGCATATGGTGGGCGCGATATGAAATTTGGTAAACATTATATAATACCAACGCCATTTGATTCTAGACTTATAAGTGTTATACCAGTTGCAGTTGCCAAAGCTGCAGTTGAAACCGGTGTAGCAAAAAAACCTATCAAGGACTGGGATTTATATAAAAAACAGCTTCAAGCTAGAAGAGACCCTACCGTTAATAGCCTTAGCATGATTTTTGAAAAACTTCAAAGAAAACCTAAGAAAGTAATTTTCGCCGAAGGTGAGCAACCAGAAATTATAAGAGTAGCCTCCATGTGGCGCGATAATGGCTATGGAACCCCTATTCTCATAGGCAAAGAGGAGAAAGTTCTTGAAAAAATGAAAGAGGCCAATATAAATCCTCAAGGAATTAAAATATATAATGCAGGAATTTCTGATGAAAATAATAAATTTGCTGATTATATTTATTCTAAATTACAAAGAAAAGGTGTGCTTCATTCTGATTGCGTAAGAATGGTAAAAACTGATAGAAATGTTTTTGCATCAGCAATGCTTGCATGCGATGATGCTGATGCTATGGTAACCGGATTAACTAGAGGGTACCGCAAGTCACTTACTGATATTTGGCAAGTAATAAAAAGCAAAAAGGACAAGATAGTTCTTGGAATATCAATGGTAATATCTAAAGGCAGAACTATTTTCATTTCAGATACCGCATGCTCAGAACTATCATCATCTCAACATCTTGCAAAAATTGCTATCCAAACCGCTCAAAAAGTAAGAAAAATGGGTTATGAACCACGAGTTGCATTCCTATCATTCTCTAACTTTGGAAGCGCCCTAAAGCAGGAATCATCCAGGATAAAAGAGGCCGTTGAAATAATGGATACAATGAATGTGGATTTTGAATATGATGGAGAAATGACTGCTGATGTTGCTCTAAACCCAGAAAAAATGGCTAAATACCCATTCTGTAGACTCAGTGGAGCCGCAAATATCCTTATTTGCCCAGGACTTCATTCCGCAAATATTGCCACAAAATTACTTGAAGAAGTTGGAAATTGTACTGTTGTAGGACCAATATTAGATGGCTTTGAAAAATCAGTTCAAATTGTTACAATGCGCTCTTCAATTAATGATATTTTAAATATGGCTGCAATTGCCGCAGTTGACGAGTAATTAAACTTTATTTTATGGATGGACAGCAACCCTCTTCGATAAATTCTGCAATGCTAGCCTCAATGCGGGAAGCGCAAAGCGGCTTATCTGCTGGAACCGCTATTCCAACTGGAGGATCCGGACTCGCCACAACAATTGGAAGTCAAAATTTTTTAGACACAGTTTCTCAAACAAGTAATTTAGATCATAATTTTGCTGTATCTGGAGGCGTTAAAGCTCCATTTACTGGCGGTGAAGCTGTCTTTAATCAAAATATAGTTCCAGACAATTTGGGAACTTTAGCACCAGCTGCTATAGGTCATAATTTGGCGGATCCTCCAAAACTTATAGGGGATGCAAGCCTTTCAAGCGCAACATCACCACAAGTGGCTTTAAATATGCCAAAGGAAGGTCTTGGGGCCCCTACTCCACTTTCAAGTTCAAGATAATTTTATATTGCGACTTTACTCATTAAAATGTCCCTTAAACTTTTCTCAATTTTTTTTGGTTTAAAACTTTTTAAATCAACAAACACTATTTCAATTTCTGCTTTACTTATTATTTTGGAATCACAAAATATTTCTTGATAAATAGCAATGGAAGCAATTCCAACATTTTTAATATTTACAGAAACTAACAACAAATCATCAAGTTTAGCGGGCTTTATAAAATTGACTTTACATGACTTAACAACAAAGGCAAGATTATGTTTAGCAATAATTTCGCTCTGCGAAATATTTAAAGACCTAATAAAATCAGTTCTTGCCCTTTCAAGAAATTTTAAATAATTGGCATAATATACCACACCCCCAGAATCAGTGTCTTCATAATATACGCGATATTCTTTGCAAAAATTATTTAACATTCGCATAACAATTAGGAGTTTCGTAAATTTTTATCTCAACACATTTAATATCCTTTTTTAAAAATAATTTAGGACAAATTTCAGTAAATAAAAATAACGCCATATTTTCAGCGGTTGGGGGGGTTTTTAAATAAAATATTTTTTGGTTTGTTTGCGAAGAAATACTATCTCCGAGAATTTTATCATCTTCACAAAGAATTGTATTGTGATCCCAATTTTCATCAATCCAACTTCCGAGAATCTTTTTTACCTCACCAAAATCAATAATCCTTCCGTTTAAATCAAGATTTTTTGCGCCAAAAACAGCTTCGACAATATATCTATGGCCATGTAACATCTTGCATTTACTTTCATGATGTTTTATTCTATGAGCAGCATCAAATTCCAACCTTCTTGTACAAGTAATAATCATTTTATGGAAAATTTTATAAAAAAATTAAAATTTAATAATGATGGCCTTATTTGCGCCATAGCCCAAGATTATAAAACAAATGAAATTTTGATGCAAGCATGGATGAGTATACAAAGTATCAAAATAACTCAAGAAACTGGATTTGCTACATATTTCTCAAGATCAAGGAATTCCCTATGGAAAAAAGGCGAAACTTCTAAAAATACCCAAGAAGTTATTGAAATTATTGCTGACTGTGACTGTGACTGCCTGATATTAAAGGTCAAGCAAAACGGAGTCGCTTGTCACACAGGTGCAAGAAGTTGTTTTTTTAATAAATATAAAATTTAAGAATAAATCGCTCCAAGAAAATAAAGCCCACATGCAGGAGCATTTGGTCCGGAACATGATCTATCTCTTAGATCAAGAATTTTTTGAACATCCTCTACAGAAATTTTTTTTATTCCAACCCACATTAGCGTTCCAACAATGTTTCTTACCATGTGATGAAGAAATGATTTGGCGTGAATATCTATAAATATTTTCTCTCCATCAGTTATAATTGCTATTTTATCAATTGTCTTAATAGGAGAATTTGATTGACATTGACTATCTCTAAATGATGAGAAATCATGACAACCCTCCAGAAGCCGAGAAGATTGCCTCATCATTTCGATGTCAAGCACTTTAGAAATATGCCAAGCTCTATATCTATCCAATGCTAATCTTGCCTTTCTGTTGATAATAACATATCTATAGGATCTGCTAATGGCACTAAATCTGCTATGAAAATTTTCATCGACAATATCACATGACAAAGCAACAACATCAGTATCTTGAAAATGATGATTAAGACCCATAATAATGTTGTGCGGACTAAACTTTTTTTCTAAAAAAAAATCAATAACTTGATTAATAGCATGAACTCCTGCATCAGTTCTTCCAGCACAATTAATTTTAACATTTTCCTGACTTAAATTATATATTGCATTTATTGCAATTTCTTCTATCGACTTTTTAGAGTCTTTTTGGGCCTGCCATCCAACATAGTTGGTGCCGTCATATTCAAGATGTACTTTATAATGAATCATTTTCTAATCAAACTGCTTTTCAAAATCTCTTTGTAGATGCCAATACTGGTTATATACAGAACAATCTTTTATTGGACTATAGAAATTATCTTCTTTTTGGTAATGCAAAAAAACCAACCTTAACAAGTCATGTATTTTTTCAACAAGATCAAAAAGATATTCTCCATTAGCAATACCAACAATATCCTGGCCTTGTATTGCAAGATTCCAGTAAGATATGGAAGATACCCCTCTATTATTATAAAGCTTAAGCAAATTATTGTCTATTTTTCCTTTTGAAAAAATTAAAGCACATAGAACTAGCTGTGGATCAATAAAATTAATTACATCATTTTTAGATGAAATATTTCCAGTTTTATAATCAATTATTTCAAAAAAATCATCGCTATTTTTGATCACTCTATCAATTTTACCAACCAATCTTATACCTTCTATTTCCATGCTAGATTTTATCTCGGTAAAACTCTTTTGATTAATATATTTTTGATTAAGATTTTTAAAATCAGCAAATATTTTGAGGAATTTTGGCCACCACAATAAATCATCCTCACTCTTATCAAATAATGTTTTAAAGTGTTTATAGGCATCAAAATCAACAATTTCTTTTGATGATAAATTGGAAATATATAGCTCTAGAGCTTTATGAACAAAGATACCAAATTCTCTGTTGCCTAACTTAGGATCCAGAGGATTAATTTCTTTTAATTTTAAAATATTTTTAGCATAAATAATATATGGATTAGCTAGAAGATTTGATATATCGGTAACAAAAATTTCTTTTAAGCTATCTTCAATTTTAATTTTAGGAAACTGGATATCAAGTATAGAACCCTTGATATTTCTTGTCCTTAAATATTCACAGTTGATTTCTATTTGGAATTTTTTGCATAATGTTTTAAGTCTAAGAATAAAGGGCGACTCTATGGCAATTTTCGAAGCTATTATTTTTGAAGCCGTAAAAAATATTTTCTTATTTGATAAAAAGTTACAAAAATCATAGGCAATTTGACCAGCAATTTGCTGACTTAAATCAACCGATAAATCAGATCTTACTTTTCTTCCAAGCCAATCAGATGAAGGCGTTCTCGGAAAAATGCCGCTATTAAGATTAGAAATAATTATATTATCAAAATTAAGTAATCGAGACTCTATTGGTGGAATTATTGATAAATTTGAATTACAATTATTTTCATTAAAAATTTTAACAACTCCAAATATCTTTACAAAAAAATCATAAAGCTCTTCCCTGTGAACCAAAAAATTTTTATTATTAAAATTTTTAAAAATATCAATAAAATCTTTATAATCATCAGCACAACCCTCTAGACAATCTTCACCATCATTAATTAATATAAATTGTTTTATAAAAAAAAGTAATTCTTCACAGTAACTACTGAGGCTGTTTCTTTTAGATATATTTAAAATTGGCGAAAATAACATTTTAAATTTTCGAGAAAAATCTTCTACGCCAGTATCTTCATGAGAAAATTCATCAATAAAAATATCAAGATTGCTATATTTTCTATAAACCCTCAAAACTTTAGCCTCAAATGATTCGATCTCTTTTTTGCTAAAATATTTTTGTAGATATTGATGCTTTACTATTGATAAAAGAGAAGATGAATCAAAATTATTTTTGATAGAAGAAAGTATAAGTAACAGAAAATTTGTAACTTTATTTTCGTTGAAGTTTTTACCTAAATAATCATTAAATATCAATGAACTGCTCGCAAGTTCACATCTTAGGAGTTCTGCAAAATCTTGGTTATGAACTATAATCGCAGTTTTTTCAACAGGATTTACAAAACTTTTTACTAAATCTACTATTAAGCGAACTTCCTCAATTTGGTTTGCACAAAGATAATATTTAAAATTATTTGAAATATCTTCTATGATATTTTTATCAACAGTAAATTTATTCCACTTATAAGTTTCCGCACTTGGCATCATGACCTGAGCTATAAAATCTGATCTTGAAGAAATCTTAAAATCATCATATTCAATGTCTAAAATATTAGATTTTTCTATATCGCAATCCTCAATAAGCCGATTAAAAAGAAATTGTGGACAAGATTCATTTTTAATATTACCAAAATTCCCGTTCATTCCATATAAAACCACGTAACAATTATTCTTTTTAGAGAGAGCTTTTATTAATTTTTTGCTATATTGAATACTGCCCGTTGAGCCAGCAATTACAATATCATACCTAGCTTGATTATTTTCCAACAACTCAATCAGTAGCTTTAAAATAAAATTTCTATATTCAACTTCTGAGCATAAATTACTTCTAATAATTTTATTTTTAATTTGATGATAAAATATTTTTAAAAACTCAACACCAAATTGCCTATGAAGAGATAAGTTTGTGTCGTCAATGTTATGCATTTGCTCTATATCAACTCCATGCCTCTCTACATCATCAAAAAGATTTTTTAAAGCCTCGGCAATTGTAAGTGATTTACTTAAATTAATTTTACCAAATATATTCGATTCATACACCTCTTGAGCGATAAAAAATAAATGTTGAAATTCACTAATTTTATTGCAATGAAAATTTTGCTCTTGAATTTCAAAATGTTTATCTATACCAAAAAGAACCTTAATATCATTTAAATCTATATCAGAAATGGCCTTGCAAATAATTCTTTTTTTAAAGTCATAATTTTCATTTTCAGAAATCATCTTTGAAAAATATTCGCACGATCTTTTATTCGGCAGGATAACAAAAGTATTTCTGCTATTATTTATTATTTTATTCTCAAGCCAACAACTAAGACTCGAAAAAAAATGGTAGTCTGATTTAATATTGTAAAACTTGCCCTTATTCATTGAAAAAACAATATTTCTTGATTTTAACTTACAAAAACTATAGGATTTTTTTAGTATGATATTTTATAATTTTATAAAAAAATTAACAAGATCTAGATGAAAATAATAGTTATGGGTTCTGGAATAATTGGAGTTACTTCCGCTTATTATCTAGCCAAATCAGGTCATGAGGTTACGGTAATAGACAAAAATCCCGATACCGCTCTATCTTGCTCAATGTCTAATGGAGGCCAATTAAGCTATAGTCACATTGATTCATTCCTCCCAAGTAACAGCCTTCTTTTTCTGATTAAAACTTTATTTAAAAGGGGTCTTTTTTTTAAAGCTCAAGAAATTTCAAATCCAGATTTTATTAAATTTTGTTTAAAGCTTTATGAAAATAATAAAGAGGGTAATAAAATTAAAAATTCCATAAATTTATATAATATTAATACTCTAAGCAAATTAGCATTAGAAGAAATTATGCAAGAAGAAAAAATTGATTTTTATCATAAAAAAAATGGCATTCTTCACTTCTATAGAAACAATAAGCTTTTTAATAGCGCTATAAAAAATGCAATAATGCTTGAAAAAATCGGATGCAGCGTTGATATTTTTGATTCTCAAAAATCTGTCGACAAAGTAAATGATTTATCAAAACTTAGTGATAATAAAAAACTTCGTGGAGGAATATTTTTTGAAAATGATCAAACTGGCGATGCTTTTATTTTTGCAAATAAATTAGCAAATATTTGTAAAGAAAAATATAATGTAAAATTTGAGTTTAATAGTAATATAAAAAATATCTTTACCAATTATCAGAAAATTACCGGAATACATACTGATAAAGGGGTTATTTCCGGAGATATTTATGTTTATGCTTTGGGAAGTGAGGGGCTCAGACTGATAAACGGAATAAATGTTAATCATAATATTTTTCCGCTAAAAGGATATAGTATTTCGATGCCAATTTCATCAGACTTCAAAGCGCCAGAAATCGGTCTTACCGATCCAGAAAATAAAATCGTATATAGCAATCTTGGAAAAAATTTTAGAGCCGCTGGCACAATTGAAATATCCGACCTAAATAGTAAAATCAATTTTTCTAGATTAAACTTTATAAAAAAAATTACAAAAGATAGTTTAAAAAATTATGGAAACATTGATGACTTGTGCTACTGGCAAGGATTCAGGCCATGTAGACCCAATCTCACTCCATACATTTGCGAAGTAAAAAAATTTAAAAACTTATTTATTAATTCCGGACATGGTCATTTGGGTTGGACAATGGCCTGCGGATCCTCAAAAATATTAAGCAATAAAATAAATGGAAAGTCTGAAAAAGTTTTTGATTTCCTAGATAATATTAATTAACCGAACTTAGTGCTTCGATTAAAATCTTTTCAGCCATGATTGACGCCTCAAAGCATGATTCATATCTAATATGATTTCTCAATCCCATAAAATTAAATTTTTTGCAAACTGTTTTAGAAAATGATTTGTAATTAACTGAACATGAAATATAAACCAGTCCAATTGGCTTAAGGTCACTACCACCATTTGGACCAGCTATTCCAGTTATTGCAATTGCAAGAGAATTTTCCTGATTTTTATTTAAAGCAGCTGCCATTTCTAACGCAATCTCTTCGCTAACTGCTCCGAATTTTTCTAATTTAGAGACATTTATTCCTAACAAATCAATCTTTGCTTGGTTTGAATAAACTATTAAACCTCTATCAAAAACAGACGAAACTCCATCATTATCTATAAAAAAGGATGAAAGCATTCCTCCGGAGCATGATTCTGCAATAGAAATTTTAATGTTATTTCCTTTAGCAATTTTAATAACTTCTATAATTTTTAATTGAATATTTTTTAAGTTACTCATAACTATTTATTTAAAATTATTTTTAACTCTTATATGGCCTAATTATATTTTCTTCAACTATAAAAAAAGTTGCTCCGTTTTCAAATATATCAATATTATCAATTATAATCATTTGCTTATCATTTTCGCATTTTGGCATAGAATATTTTTTTGTTAAATTTACAATCATAACATAATCTTTTCCACATATTTCAGTCACTTTATTTCTTTTGAATAAAAATAATATTTTTCTGTTTTTAATGTAATTCGCTTTGTCAAAAAAATATTTATCTATATCAACAATACACATTTCATCATAACAGTCTATCCCTTTATTAACAAGCTTATCATCTTCGTAATCATCAAAAGTTTTAAATTCTTTTTGATTCATTTTAAATAGCCAACGATCAATCTTCCTTGAATTTTTGATTTTCCTTGAAAATAGCATTCCTTTACTTGCATCATATAAAGCAAAAAAGTTAGCATCTTTATCTATTAAAATATTTGGCTTTTCTTGAAAGAAAAATATCCCTATAAATAAAAATAATATGAATAAAAAAAACGAAATCACTCGCAAAAATCCCCTATGTATTGCAAATATTAATCCAAAAAAAATACATAAAGCCAATATTGATTTTGAAATTTTATAAATAAAGAAATGCGCATATTTAAAATTTGCAAAAAATTCTGCAATTATACATAACAATCGAATTCCATATTCCATTGGTTTAAGAGCTATAAACTCTAAATCAAATGGCATTAAAAAAAATGATGCAAAGCCAAATGGCATAATCAAAATACTAGTTAAAGGTATCGCCAGAAAGTTGGACAATACACCAACTATCGAAATATCGCTAAAATGGTAAATAAGAAATGGTGAGTTTGCCAGCTGAGCCATTGATGATGCGGCGATCATCTCTAAAAAATATTTTTTGGTTTTAAGAGTAAATATTTTATCGTAATTGTTTTCAAATATTAATTTCTTTTTTATTATCTCATTTATAGTAATCAATGAAATCATTGCCGCAAATGATAGCTGGAAACTTACAGAAAAAACACTATATGGATTAATTAATATTATTATTAATGCTGCAGCAAACAGTGACCTATGTGGATCAATTTTCTTATCGAATAATATTGCCAACATTACAAACAATACGCCAAGAAATGACCTAACGGCCGGTATAGGTGATCCAGATATTTTTAAGTAAAAATATGAACTTATTATTGCTGCAATTGCTGCAATTTTTTTTATATTATAATTTATCGTGATATAATTATTTATTGATAAAATATATCTAATAAAAAAGAAAAATATTCCAGCCGCCAAACTAAGATGCAATCCCGATATAGATATTATGTGAGCAAGTCCAGAATTCCTGACATACTGCATCATTTCTTTTGGGATTAAATTTTGATTACCCATTAACAGTGCAGCAGCTATAGAGGCTTCACCATTACTAATTGAATTAAATATTTTTTTTTCAATTACCTTTCTTAAATTAGCAAAGATTTCATCAAGCGAAGATAAGGAATTTTGAGAAGTTAATATATCTTTATCCCTAGAAAAACCGGAAATATTGATTCCTTTAGATTTTGAATCGAAGCCAAAATCAAAGTCTCCAATAAAATCAGGCTTGGAATTCGAGTTACCATCTATAAATGCATTAATTGAAATAAAATCATTTATAGATATCTTGACTATAGAATTTGCTATAAAAAGCCTAATTTTATGAGGAGGATTTTTATAAATTTTATAACCGCCATAATCAATCCAGTCAACATTTTGATAGTTATTTATTTTTTCTAAAAAAACTCTATCAATATCTTGAAAACCTTCAACATTATTATAATTTTTATGAATATAATTTGGAGAAAATTTTTTCTCATCATGAGAAACTATATAATTATTTTTAATTTGATAAATTGTTGGATTTTTTATAATAATTACACAATTTTCTGAAATAGTTTTAATGTTTTCTCGACAGTTTATATCCTCAATTTTACCTTCAATATTAACATATAGCTTACCATTTATTGCAGAGAAATTATTTCTTATTCTTTGATTTAAATATGAAATTAAAAAAGCGATAAGAAACCAAAAAAAAGTTGCAAATAAAATCGCAAAAATATTATTTCTGTTTATAAAATAAATTATACAACTTAAAACCAAAAGAAAGGAAGTAAAAAGAATTTTATAATTGTCAATATTTTGGTAATATTTAACAGAATAATATGCCCCTAAACCAATAATTACGGGTATCCAAAGTATTATTCTATCAAATTGCTCAGAGTAAAAATGATCAAAAGTATTTTTGATCTTAGAAATGATTTTCATTTGGGTTTTTTTGGTGGTTTTATTTTTTTAAATCATAATTTTTAAATTAAAATATTGCAATTATTTAACTAGAATTTTATTTCTTTAAAATTGCCAGATATTATTTTTGATATTTTTTTTAACAAAATCCTTATGTTCTTCTATTTCTTTCTCTGACAACTCAAAATTTCTGCTTTTAATAATCTTTTTTTCTTTTTCATTTTGCAAGGAATCTATATTGTTTTTTGTTATCTCCAGCCCAAGATTTACTTGAGAGCCTCCCATAAGTTCTATATATACGTCCGCCAATAATTCGGAATCAAGAAGAGCTCCATGCTTTATTCTTTTAGAAAGATCAACTCCAAATCTTTTGCATAATGCGTCAAGTGAATTCTGGGCTCCTGGAAACATTTTTCTAGCCAAAATTAAACTATCTACAACATTATCTGAATATATTGGTCCTCGCCCAATTAATCCAAGCTCAAAATTAATAAACTTCATATCAAAAGCAGCGTTATGAATAACCAATTTTGCATCGGCAATAAAATCAAGAAATTTATCCGCTATATGAGCAAATATTGGTTTATCCGCAAGAAACTCGTTTGAGATACCATGTATCTTAAAGGCCTCTGCCCCAACTTCACGTCGAGGATTTATATAAGCATGAAAATGATTTCCTGTTTTTACTTTATTTACAAGCTCAACACAAGCTATTTCTATTATTTTATGGCCATCTCTTGGGTCAAGACCAGTAGTTTCTGTATCTAAACAAATCTCTCTCATAATTTTATTTTTTAATCTGGCAAAACTGTCTTGAACTTTCCAATTCTATAAATTTTACAACATAAGCAACAAGTTTAGAATTAAACTCCTTAGAAACTATATCTACTCTAGATTTGAAGCTTTCATCACCTAAATCCACAAAAACCTTTTTAAAGAAATTTCTTAGCTGATGTATATCTTCCCTATCAATATTTCTTCTTTTTAAACCAACTAAGTTTAACCCAGCTAAATAAGCTCTTTCTCCAATTACCGTTCCATAAGGAATAACATCGCTCTCAACTCCGGACATACCTCCTATCATTGCACTTTCTCCAATTCTAACAAATTGATGAATTGCAGAAAGGCCTCCTATTACCACATAATCTCCAACACTCACATGTCCTGCAAGAGTTGCATTATTTGCCATAATAACATTATTTCCCACAGAACAATCATGAGCAATATGAACTCCAACCATCAACAAGCATTTATTGCCAATTTTGGTAACCATTCCACCATCCTTTGTTCCCAAGTGAATTGTAACATTCTCTCTTATTGAATTATCATCACCAATAATAACTTCAGAATTTTCGCCACTATATTTTAAATCTTGTGGAGCCATGCCAATTGTAGTAAAGGGATAAATGATGTTATTTTTCCCAATTCTAGTTTTTCCTTCAATTACGATATGTGACTTTAAAATTGAATTATCTCCAATCTCTACATTATCTCCAACTGTGCAGTATGGGCCAATATTAACATTATCTCCAATTTTAGCTAAATTAGAAACTATGGCGGTTGAGTGAATTTTAGTCATCTTAATTTATTTTTTATCAACAAACATAGCTGAAAATTGTGCCTCAGCAACTTTTTGCCCAGACACGATTGCAACTCCATTAAACTTCCAAACCGAAGACCGATTTTGTATAGCTTCAACATGAAGCTCTAAAACATCTCCAGGAACAACCGGTTTTCTGAATTTAGCCGAATCAATAGTCATAAAATATACAACCGAATCCTTTCTTTCTTCTGTTGAAGAGTTGGTTACAACAAGAGCCGCAGTTTGAGCCATCGCCTCAATAATCAAAACGCCAGGCATAATTGGATGATCAGGGAAATGCCCGAGAAAATGTGGCTCATTGAAAGTTACATTTTTATATCCAACGCCCTTTTTAAAAGGCTCTAAAACTTCCGCTCTATCAACAAGCAAAAAAGGATAGCGATGAGGTAAATCTTTTAGAATCTTGTCAATTTTTACTTCAATTTTCTTATTTTCGGTCATTTTTAATTAAATTAGTTAATATGTTGCTCTATTTTTAATAAAGAAATTAAAAAATCAATTTTTTTCTTGATTAAAAAACTAAAAAATAGTATAATTTTAAGCTTATCGCATGCGCAACTAAATTTATATTTTATTCAATGCCAAAAAATAATATAAGCCACAACTCAGAAAAGCTTACTGGAGCGGAAATTTTAATAAAAGCGTTAGTAAATGAAGAAGTAGATACAATATTCGGTTACCCCGGTGGAGCAATTCTTCCATTTTATGATGCTTTATATAGACAAAATAGAATACGTCACATACTTACTCGTCACGAACAAGCGGCGGCTCATGCTGCTGAAGGATATGCAAGGTCAACTGGTAAAGTTGGTGTTATAACAGTAACATCGGGACCAGGCGCTACAAATGCCATTACCGGTCTTACCGATGCCTATCTTGACTCAATTCCCCTTATTTGTTTTTCTGGGCAAGTCGCAACATCTCTTATTGGAACCGATGGTTTTCAAGAAGCTGATATTACTGGGTTGACGCGCTCATGCACTAAACATAATTATCTAGTTAAAGACGTTGCCGATCTTGGATATATAATTCATGAAGCTTTTCATATTGCGCGCTCTGGCCGTCCAGGTCCAGTTTTAATAGATATGCCGAAAGATGTACAAAATAACAAGGCCGAATACAATGGCAAGATAACAGTTAATAGAAAATCCTGTGAACATAAGCCCTATAAGAAGGAAATTGATAGGTCTAAAATTCTAGAAGCAATAAAAATTATGGCCAGTGCTAAAAAACCTATTTTATATACTGGTGGTGGCGTAGTTAACTCTGGAGATAGAGCTAGCAGACTTCTTGTTGAACTTGTTCACCTTACTAAATTTCCAATTACCAACACTCTAATGGGTCTTGGAGCCTTTCCGGCTAGCGATAAACATTTTATTGGCATGCTTGGAATGCACGGCACTTATGAAGCAAACATGGCCATGCATGAATGCGATGTAATGATAAATATTGGAGCTAGATTTGATGATAGAGTTACGGGAAGAGTTAATGCATTTTCTCCAAATTCAAAAAAAATACATGTTGATATTGATGATGCCTCGATTGACAAAATTATTAAAGTCGAAGTAGGAATTGTCGGTGATGCCGCAGATGTTATTGAAATGATGATTCATGAATGGAAAGCCCACAATTTTGAATCAAAAGACAATATTCAAAGTTGGTGGAATCAAATAAATAGCTGGCAAAAAATCGACTCCCTATCTTATGAAAATTCAACAAAATCAATAAAACCAGAATTTGCTCTTCAAACGCTAAACAAGAATACTAAAAAATACTTACCATTTGTTTCAACTGATGTTGGTCAGCATCAAATGTGGGCCGCGCAATATATTCAGTTTGAAGAACCAAAAAAATGGTTAACATCCGGCGGACTTGGAACAATGGGGTATGGCGTTCCTGCTGCAATAGGTGCCCAAATAGCAAATCCCAAATCTCTAACTATTTGCGTTAGCGGCGATGCTTCATTTCTAATGAATATGCAAGAATTATCTACAATCAAGCAATATAACCTTCCTGTAAAAATATTTATCATGAATAATGGTTATATGGGAATGGTAAGACAGTGGCAAGAGCTTATATATGAAAAAAGAGAAAGCCAATCTTACATGGAGTCTTTGCCTGATTTTGTGGATCTTGCCAAAAGCTTTGGTATAAAAGGCATGAGATGTGAGAATCCAAAGGATCTTGACTCGGCAATAAATGAAATGATAAATTATAACGGACCAGTTCTTTTCGACTGCGTTGTAGATAAATCAGAAAATGTTTTTCCTATGATTCCAGCTGGAGCTGCTCACAATGAAATTCTCCTTGGAAAGCAGGCATCTCAATATGTACAAAAAGATATTAATGCAGTATAAATATGACAGATATAATTAAAAAACATGTTATAGCAATTCTTGTTGATAATGAATTTGGGGCCCTTGCAAGAATAGTCGAACTTTTTTCAGCAAGAGGCTGCAACATTGAATCTTTAAATGTTGCGCCAATAACTCTTGATAAAAAGCTCTCTAGAATAACAATCACTTCATACACAAATAGCAAAACAATAGATTTGATATGCAAACTTTTAACAAGAATTATTCCTGTGTACAGGGCTGTTGAATTGACAAGAGAAAAGGGTTACATAGAAAGAGAGTTAGCTCTTGTAAAAATTATTGGCGATGAAGAAAAAAGGCAAGAAGCAATAAAAATCGCAGATAAATACAGAACTCATATCGTAGATATCACCGGAGACTCAGTTGTTTTTGAGGTAATAGGCACCTCAGAAATGATTGATGAAGTCATTGAAAAATTGTCTTTACTGGGTCTTGACGGGGTTTCTAGAACTGGAGTTGCCGCTGGATTCAAGGGTGATAAAAAACTAAACGACATTTCTTAAAAAATTTGTTGAAAATTTAAATTATTTACTTTAAAATAACTTTCTTTATTAAATCATTATCTTTTATTTATGGCAGGAAAACCTAAAGCATCAAAAGCAAAAAGAAGTTCGGTATTATTCAAAATGGTTAGTAGTGCTGGAACTGGATTTTTTTATCTTGCACGCAGAAATCCTAAACAAAAGCAAGAAAAAATGGTGTTTTCTAAATATGATCCAGTAGTTAGAAAGCATGTTGAGTTTAAAGAACAAAAAATGTCTTCTTAATAAATCTTGAAGTTTTTTGTTTTAAATAACTTTTCTTGATAGATCTTTTCGATATCCTTTTATACTTATAAATTATAAAATATCTGCAACTTCTTAAATTATATTGAGGTTTTGTAATTATAAAATTAAAATTTACTTAGAAATTTTGTGAATTTTAAATTTAAAGATATTATTTAAATAATTTCTTCATGATTAAAAAAAATAAAATAAATAATAAAATTCCTTTAAGTAGCATATCTTCAGAAATTATTCATGTTGTTGAGCAGGCTGCGATATCCTGCTATGAATGGATTGGAAAAGGAGATAATATGGCTGCAGATGCTGCGGCCGTTAAATCAATGAGGAGTAACTTAAATAAAATTGATTTCGAAGGAACTATAGTAATTGGAGAGGGAGAGAGAGACGAGGCCCCAATGCTATATATTGGAGAAAAAGTTGGACTGAAAAGATCTGGTCTAAAAGTCGATATAGCTTTAGACCCACTTGAAGGTACGACAATTTGTGCAAAAGCGCAAGAAAGCTCTCTAGCTGTTATTGCGGTTGCAAATGAAGGAGGATTCCTTCATGCTCCAGATGTTTATATGGAGAAAATTGCCGTGGGGGCCAATTTACCAGAAGGCATAATTGACCTTGATAACTCTATTAAGAATAATCTTAAAAATATAGCTAAAGCAAAAAGATGTGATATCTCAGATCTTGCTGTGATGATTCTTGAAAGGGATCGACATAAAGAAATGATAGCCAAGTGCAGAGAGGCTAAAGCTAGAGTTAGATTAATAGGGGATGGCGATGTTGCCGGAGTTATAGCCTGTACTTCTAAATCAACAAATGTAGATGTTTACATGGGAACTGGTGGCGCTCCTGAAGGAGTTCTTGCCGCTGCAGCGCTACGTGTTATTGGTGGACAAATGATGACAAGACTGATTTTTGATAACAATCAAAAGCAAATTTTAAGAGCCAAAAAAATGGGAATAAAGGATCTTAACAAGAAATATACTGCAGAAGAAATGGCCAGAGGAGATGTTATATTTGCATGCTCTGGTGTCACGGATGGATATATGTTAAAAGGAGTCAAAAAAAGATTTAATCAAATATTCGTAAACTCTTTGATTATGGATTCGAAATCAAGGAAGGTAAGTATCACAAACTCCGAGATATCAATTTAGTTATTTCTAAAATTAAGAGAATTTAAAAATTAAACTCTCTTAATTAAAACTATTTCTTAAACATATTAAATAATGATCCAATAATTCCTTTGTTATTCTTTTGATGGTTATTATTGAACTGATTAAAGTTATTATTTCTTCTATCATTTCTTCTATGATCTCTTTTTCCCTTATGGAACCTTCCTCTCCTTTTGTTATTATTGTAATCATAAGATTTTTTATCTTCACGCACAACGGAATCATCAACCTCTTCTGCAAAAGCTAGCTGATTTTCATCATTATAACTTCTTTCTAGGCCCATTTGATTTACTTTTCCAGTTACAACCTCCATCTCTATCTCCCTTCTTTCCTCTTCTGATAAACCTTTCCTTTTTTTGATTGCAAAACCTGTGCTACCAACATCATCGCCATGATGTAAAAAAATGTGAACATTATAATTTTTTTCTGTACTTATAATCTCATTCTTTTTGTAATTCATCATATAGGAAATGACCTCGCTAGAAGTGTAAACATATATAACTCCAACTTGCTTATCGGTACAAGAATATCTAATTGATCGCAAAATTGACATAGCCAGAATTTCAACCGATCTAACATAACCAGTGCCGTTGCAATGTTTACATGGTTGCGTAATTGTCTCAAATAAACTTGCTCCAAGCCTTTGCCTTGATAATTCGAGAAGACCAAACACGCTAATTCTTCCCATTTGTATTCTTGATCTATCGTTCTGCAATTCGTCTCTTAAGGTTCTTTCAACTTGTCTTCTGTGTTTTTGATCGTACATATCAATAAAATCAATCACAATAAGTCCCGCCAAATCTCTTAATCTGAGTTGTCTAGCAACTTCTTTAGCTGCCTCTAAATTAGTTTGAAATGCCGTTTCTTCAACATTTGATTCTTTTGTAGATCTTCCAGAATTTACATCAATCGCAACCAAAGCCTCGGTGTGATCTATAACAATCGATCCTCCCGACCTAAGATTTATATTTTTTTCATAAAGATTTTGAATTTGCTGTTCAACTCTATATTTGTTAAAAATTGGAGTTCTATCGTCGTGAAATTTAATATTATGGTTATGAAATGGCATTGTCATTTTAATAAAATTTGACACTGCATCATAAGCCAACTTTCCTTCAATAATAACCTCAGAAATATTTTCATTATACACATCCCTTATACATCTTTTTATAACATCATCTTCAGCATGGATAAATGAAGGCCCACTTGATGTTCTTGCAGATTCTTTTATACTATCCCACAGTCGCGAAATATATTCATAATCTCTTTTAATTTCATCAGGCCTTTTTCCTACACCCGCAGTTCTAAGAATTATCGAGCGATCAAGAGGAACGTTCATTTCTGAAAGAAGGGCCTTTAGAAGCTTTCTATCTCTAAAGTTATCGACCTTGCGAGAAACACCCCCTTTATTAGGAGTATTTGTCATTAAAACACAATATTTTCCTGCTAACGAAATATACGTAGACATTGAAGCGCCTTTATTTCCTCTTTCTTCTTTGATAACCTGAACCAGCAAACTTTGTCCAGGCCTAATCACATCTTGAATATTAAATTTTTTATATACAGAATAAATATTGCCGCGAAATGATTCCGCCTCATCCTCAACCGAGTATGAGCCAGTTGTGATTGCCGAATCATCATCTCCGCCTTCATCATTCTTTATAATATCCGACTTCACTTTAGAATCTCTGTCGACAATATTAGAATCGGCATTTGAATGAGAATCTTCTTTTAAGTCATCATTTTTAGAAGTTAAATCCTTAGTGAATAACTCGCGAATTTTTTGCTTTTCAGACTCGGGAATATTAAAAAAATCTGGATGGATATCCGCAAAAGGCAAAAAACCATGCCTCTCAGAACCATAATCAACAAATGCCGCTTGAAGAGAAGGCTCTACTCTAGTTACCTTTGCAAGATAAATATTTCCTTTTATTTGCTTTACTGAAATTGACTCTCTGTCAAAATCTTGCAATATTCCATTTTCAAGGACCACAACCCTTGTTTCTTCACGATGCGCCGCATCAATAATAATTGTTTTATTTGTCATTTTTCTTTATTTTTTTTAGCTTCTTAGGCTTTTTTATTGAGAATTCATAAAAGACTTTTCTTTTAAAAAATTCTATTTTTTAATTAATTACACACGAAATATCTAAGGTATTTTTATTAAATTAATCGTCAAACAAATTGAGGAAAATACCAAATAAAATATTAAAAAGTCAAATTTCAATATAAGCCTCAATTGAAATTATATTTTTTTAAATAAAAATCAAGATAAATAATTAAATGTTTAGAATTAAAAGTTTCTAAACAGCATTAGCACCAGATATGATATCGATTAGTTCGCGGGTAATATTTGCTTGTCTTGTTCTATTATATACAAGAGTTAAATTTTTTATCATCTTTGAAGCATTATTAGTAGCAGACTCCATTGCAGCCATTCTTGCACCCTGTTCAGAAGCGCTATTTTCAAGAAGCTTATTGTAGATTTGTATAGCTATATTTTTTGGTAACAAGCTATCAAGTATAACTTCTTTATTTGGCTCATATACAATTGGCATGGCAAAATCTCTAACTAACTCTTTATCAGTTTTACTATTTTCCTTATCTATATTTTCAGACGCAGGAATAATTTGCTGACTTTGAGGCTCTTGAGATATTGCGGATTTAAACTTACTAAAAATAACTTCACAGATATCAAATTCTTTTTCCTCGAATCTATTAACGATATCTCCAGCAATTTCTTGTGCAATTTTAAAATCAATTTGATTTTTAAATATTCCAAATTTATGGTAAATTATTTTTTTCCCATAAACAGACTTAATTTGCTCATAAGCCTTTTTACCAATACATATAATTTTAACACTCTTACCTTGACTAACTAAATCATTCACTCTTTTTTTTGTATATCTCACAACGCCACTGTTAAGGCCGCCACACAAACCTCTATCAGAAGAAAGAACAACCAAAAGATATGTTTGCTCACTTCCATTTCCAGTCAAAATAGGAAACCTTTCATTTAAGTTGTCTTTAAACGAAATATCTCCAGCTAAATTAGAAATTAATTTATTTAAATTTTCAGAATATGGCCTAGAAGATTCCACTAAGTTTTTTGCCTTTTTTAAACGCGACGCAGCAACCATTTTCATTGCCTTGGTAATTTTCTGCGTTGATTTAACAGACTTAATTCTTGATTTTAGTGTTTTTAAATTAGCCACAATAAAAAATTTTTATCAATGATTATAAGTTAAAATTACAACTTCTCTGCCAAACCAGCATGATCAAAATGCGGATCTGGTAGGTGATTGTTAAAATATTTAACAAATTCAACAATAGCAACTTTAAGTTTAGACTCTACAACATCAGAAATTTTTTGTTCCAACCTTATTGAGTCAAGTATATCTTGGTTTTGGGCTTTTATTTTTCTCATAAACTCAGCTTCGAACCTAGTAACATCTTTCGATGGAACCGAATCAAGATAACCCTTAACGCCAACATAAATTGATACAACCTGCTCTTCAAAATTCATTGGTGAATACTGGTCCTGCTTCAATAATTCCGTTAACTTCTTACCTTTATCAAGAAGTTTTTGGGTAGAGGCATCTAGATCTGATCCAAATTGCGCGAACGCTTCAAGTTCGCGGAATTGGGCAAGATCGAGCTTTATTGTTCCAGCAACCTGTTTCATTGCCTTAGTTTGTGCAGCTGAGCCAACACGAGAAACCGATAAACCAACGTTAACCGCAGGTTTAATTCCTTTATAAAATAACTCTGTTTCTAAGAATATTTGTCCATCAGTAATTGATATCACATTTGTTGGGATATAAGCTGAAACATCGCCCGCTTGAGTTTCAATTATCGGTAATGCCGTAAGAGAACCACCACCCATAGCTTCAGACATTTTTGCAGCTCTTTCAAGAAGCCGTGAATGAACATAAAATACGTCACCAGGATAAGCTTCGCGTCCAGGTGGCCTTCTGAGAAGAAGCGACATCTCGCGATAAGCAACTGCATGCTTAGATAAATCATCGTATGCAACTAAAGCGTGCATAGCGTTATCTCTAAAGAATTCACCAATAGCACAACCTGTATATGGAGCAAAAAATTGAAGCGCCGATGCCTCAGATGCCGTTGCCGAAACAACAACCGAGTATGACATAGCCCCAGAATCTTCAAGAGTTTTTACAATTTGAGCAACAGTTGATCTTTTCTGTCCTATTGCTACATATATACAATATAGCTTTTTTTTCTCATCACTGCCTTTATGAAGTGGAGCCTGGTTTATAAATGTATCAAGAACAATTGCTGTTTTTCCAGTTTGACGGTCTCCAATAATAAGCTCTCTTTGGCCTCTTCCAATTGGAACCAATGAATCAATTGCCTTAATGCCAGTTTGCATAGGCTCGCAAACTGATTGACGAGCAATAATTCCAGGAGCTTTTACTTCCAATCTTTTATATTCCACATCTTTTAAGGGACCCTTGCCATCAATAGGATTACCCAATGCATCAACCACGCGGCCCAAAAGTCCTTTTCCAACAGGAACTTCAACAATCTTTCCAGTTCTTTTTACGTTTGATCCCTCTTTTATTTTCCAAGATTCCCCAAACACCACAACACCCACATTGTCGTTCTCGAGGTTTAGAGCCATTCCTTTTACACCAGAATCAAATTCAACAAGCTCTCCAGCCTGAACATTATCAAGGCCATATACGGTAGCAATTCCATCTCCAATTTTTATAACCTCTCCAACTTCCTTAAGTTCGGCGGATGAATGATAATTCTCAACAGTTTTTTGTAAAATATTTGAAAATTCTTCTATTTTAAATTGCATTTTTAAAAAAATTAATATTACTAAATATCTTTGCTTGATAGCAAAAATAAAAATCCTAATTTATAGTTAAATTTAGATCTTTTTCTAGATTTTCAATTTGATTTCTTAGACTTCCATCTATAAGCGACGACCCAATTCTAATTTGGATACCGCCAAGAATAGTTTCCTTAACAATCTCTTTTATCTCTATTTGTCTATCAACATAACCATTTGATATGGTTTTTTTTATTTCATTAAGAGTGTTTTTATCAAGCTCATAAGCTGAAATAATTTCCGCTACAACAATTTTTTTATCCTTCTTTACAAGGTTTTTAAATTCTTCATTTACTTCTTGGAAGTAGGATAATCTTTTATTTTGAGACATTGTAACAAGAAAATCTTTAGATAGTCCTTTGATTTTGAATGCATCACATAATTGAATCATTATCTTGATTGAATCGCTTTTTGAAATAGCTGGATTATTAAGTTCAATTGCAAATTCGCTTGTAAAATTATTATTAAAAATTTCTAAATTTTGTAAAATTTCTTCTATGCACCCAGCTTTTTTAGAGGCTCTGAATAGAGCAATTGAATATTTTTTTGAAATATTTGAAATTCTTGACATTTTTAAATAAATCCGAAGTATTAATTTTAGATCTTTTTATATTTTTTAAGCACAAGATTTTAAATCATTTTAAATTAATAATCAAGAAAAATTAATTTTAAGAAAAATAATAAATAATTAAATTAATAAACTTAAATATTTTATAACAAATTCATTTGGTGCACTCGGCGGGAATTGAACCCACAACCCTTGCCTTCGGAAAGCAATACTCTATCCAATTGAGCTACGAGTGCTTAATTTATGATTTTTTTGCTTTAATTAATGACTGTAATTTTAAGTTAATTTTGTGCCAATCTCTAATTGGCATAGCCGGAATACCAGCCACCACGTCTGATTTAGCAATATCCCTCATAATGCCAGACATCCCAGCAATTTTCACCATATCGCCAATCTCAATATGTCCACCCACATTCGATCCGCCGCCAATTTGCACATAATTTCCGATTTTTGCACTTCCAGCAATCGCTGTTTTTCCAGCGATCACAACTGATTTTCCGATAACAACATTATGTCCAATCTGCACAAGATTGTCTATTTTTGTACCCTCTCCAATAATCGTATTTTCTATAGCACCCCTATCTATGCAAGTATTTGCTCCGATCTCTACATGATCTTTTATTTCAACGATTCCCAATTGCATAATTTTATGATTAGTACCTTGGTGATGAGCAAAGCCAAAACCATCTTGTCCAATCATTGCGCCATTATGCACCAAGCAATTCCTGCCAATAATTGCGAATGAAATGACCGCGGCAGAATTTATTACAGTATAATCACCAATTTGACAATTGTCCATAATTACAGAGCCTGGACCCACATAACAACCATCACCAATTACAACATTTTTCCCAATATAAGCATTTGGTGCAATAATACTATTTTTACCAATTCTAGCATCTGGATGGATAAATTTTTCATTATAAAATTCAGTAGGTTTTTCTTCGTAAAACATTGATGCAATTTGTGAATAAGCAAAATAGGGATTTTTATTAATGAGGCACACCATATTTTTATTTACAACTTTTTGAGAACTAACTTCATCCACCAAACAAAATCCAGCTAAACTTTCTTTGAATTTATTAAAATATTGACCAGAACTTAGAAAAGAAATTTGATCATTTTTAGCATTTTCAAGAGTTGCAATATCGTTTATTTTTGCCGTTAAATCAGTTTGTTTATTAAGAGTTGATCCTGTAAGTTCCAGAGCTTTCTCTAATGTTATATACTGGCTTTTTTTATTAAAAAAATTTTCTCTCATCTTTAATTAATTTATGTTAACTTTTTAAATCTTCACTTTTAATAAGATCGGATTTATTAAAATAAATCTCGGAAATATACCTTCTTCCACCAGTTCCTCTTTTTAATTGCACCACGATATCTACAACATTCCTTATGTACGAGCTAATTTCAGAAGGAGTCATTCCAAGACCAGCTTGCATTACCATCATTTTCAATTGCTCCATCGCCATTTTTGGAGTATCGGCGTGAAGCGTTGATATTGATCCAGGGTGACCAGTATTAATCGCTCTCAAAAAAGAAAATGCTTCTGCTCCACGAAGCTCTCCAACAATAATTCTTTCGGGCCTAAGTCTTAAACAAGCCTCTATTAGGTCCTGAGTTGTAACTTTAGCCCTTCCCTGTCCACCTTTTGAACCTAATAGATGAACTCTATTTGGATGAGATGTCAAATTAATTTCTCGAGCATCTTCAACAGTTATCAACCTCTCTTCATGGGGTATGGCACGAATCATGGCATTAGTAAAAGTTGTTTTACCAGTTGAAGTGCCCCCTGAAATAATGATGTTTTTTTTGTATAGAACCGACCTCTGAAGAAAATCTTTTATTCTTCCCAATTTCATTAGTTTAGCAAGTATCAAATCATTCTTATCCTCCACCTCTTCTATTGCCGTTGAATCAAACATTCCCATCCTCTCATAATCATCCAATTCCCAATTCATTGTTGATGGTTTACGAATAGAAATTACAACGCTGCCCTGTTCACATGCAGGAGGAAAAACGATTTGTATACGAAATCCATTAGGGAGAGTGGCAGAAAGAAGCGGCTCCTCCTCGCTCAGTCTTTGTTCAGTAGACTGAGCAACAAGATGACCCAGTGATTTAAGATGAGTTAAATCAAATGCCGGAAGATCCTCTCTTATCATGTCGCCCCTTACCTCGATCCAAACTTCTTTAGGGCGGTTTATAGAAACCTCACTAACCCCATCACGATCCATTATCTGTTTTATGGGCAACAAATATGAATCAAGAGCGGCTATACTCATAAATTAAAATGCAAATAATAATCCGATTAACGCAACATAGCCCTTATTATCCTTTAATTGAAGATCTTTGTATGTTACATTTTGTTTATATTTAATATCTTTAGCAAATGGTTGATTAGAGTCAAATTTAAATTGAGTTACCTCTAGATAAGGAGTTAAACCTTTAGATAATTTATAATCAACACCAAAAGAGACTGCTTTATATTTGTTATCTTGAAATTGACTCTTGAGATGGGTTATACTTGCAGCAAAGGGTCCAAACTCATAAGCTAAACCAGCTGTATAATATTGAGATCTAGAAAACTTATGGATGTTATTTCCGCTACAATCCTGATTTGCAATCTTGTCATTATCACTATAATTACAAGAATAAATTCCAGTTTTTGGCTGTATAGAATTACCCCAATAGCCATATGAGCCACCTATAGTAAAACCAAAATATGTCAACATCAAACCTGCATCATATGAAGCCAAGCTATTTCTTTGAATATTGATTGTGGTGGATTTAATTTTAGAATTTTCAAATTGACCATTTTCGCCAGTAAAAGAAAAGGCAAAACCCAGATTGTCAACATTATTTGAATAATTAAGCCCCCAGCTAATAACATTTTTTATATCTCCAGAATCATCTCCCGATATTGATGCCGTAGTGCCAGAATCTCCGGTATCAGGAGTAAAGCTAAATCCAGCCTGCCAACCATTGACCCTTGGGGTGTAAAAACTTATTTTAGTTGCGTCCTCTAACTGACCAAATGAACCATTTTTATATCCCAATAGCGGGTTATTTTGGGAATTTCTATTAAAACTAGATTGATTAGAATCAATA